>Ga0164298_10000073_pt1 | contig 49538 bp, 47 predicted proteins | sample Whisoiple_216_MG_FD_109713 | JGI IMG/M metagenome (GOLD analysis project Ga0164298, IMG submission 109713) | Unamended control soil microbial communities from upstate New York, USA - Whitman soil sample_216_MG | ecosystem: Environmental > Terrestrial > Soil > Agricultural land ...
CCCAGCTTCCCGCTGGCGGCGTTGCCGGTTCGCCCAAGTACGACCCAGTACGAGGGCGAACCGGCGTCTTGCCAGCAGAAACCTGGATCCACCGACTTGATCACCGCATTTCCGGCGCGGGACGCTAGTCGCCCAGCTGCCGCAGGGCCGACTCGTACTTGGCGCGCAGGCGTTCCTGTGTCGCGGCGTCCAGGCGAGCCAGCCGGTCCGGGGACATGTTGTCCGCGATGTCGGCACGCTTCACCGCCCGCGCGATCGGGTTCGCCGACACCCGGGCCAGGTACGCAGCCTGGTCCTCGCCCGGTTGCTTGCTGATCGCGGCCACGGCGGCCAGGACCTCGTCCGGGCAGCCCGCCGCCTTCAGGTCGGCCAGCGTCACCGACGTGTCCTCGACCACGTCGTGCAGGACCGCGGCCATCCGCTCGTGCTCGCCACGCAGCGAGCCCATGACCCGCAGCGGGTGGCCGATGTACGGGCGGCCCGACTTGTCGAGCTGGCCCTCGTGGGCCCTGCGCGCGACCTGGATGGCCTCGTCCAGCGTGAACGTCCTCATCGTGTGAACACAACCTTGCCTGCGGTCTCGCCAGCGAGCATCTGTTCGAAGCCGTCCTTCGCCTCCGCCATGGGCAGCTCCGTCCCGATCGTCGGGCGTAGGCCCTTGAGGTCGCAGAACGCCAGCAGGTCGGCCAGCTCGGCGCGGTTGCCCATGGTCGAGCCGACCACGCGCAGCTGCATGAAGAACAGCCGCTGCAGGTCCGCGTTGGCATCCGCGCCGCTCGTGGAACCCGACACCACGATCGTGCCGCCCGGCTTCAGCGACTTCATCGAATGACCCCAGGTCGCCTTGCCGACCGTCTCGAACACCGCGTCCACCCGTTCGGGTAGCCGGGCGCCGGTCTCGAACGCGTCGTCCGCGCCGAGGGACACCGCCAGCGCGCGCTTCTCCTCGGTCCGGCCCGTCACCCACACCCGCATGCCGGCGGCCTTGCCGAGCGCGACCAGCGCGGTCGACACCCCGCCGGACGCACCCTGCACCAGCATCGACTGTCCAGGTCGCAAGCCAGAACGGCTGAACAGCATGCGGTAGGCGGTCAGCCACGCGGTCCCCATACAGGCCGCCTCAGCGAACGAGAGGGACCGGGGCTTCGGCAGGACGTTCCTGGCCGGCACGACCACCGTGTCCGCGAACGTGCCCTGGTGCTTCTCCGTGAGCAGTGACCGTCTCGGGTCCAGCGTCTCGTCCCCGAAAGATGTGTCGCCAATCACGCTGTGCAGCACGACCTCGGAGCCGTCGGCAAGCACACCGGCGCCGTCGCAGCCGAGGATCATGGGGAACTGTTCGGCCTTGATGCCGACCCCGCGCAACGTCCACAGGTCGTGCATGTTCAGGCTGCCAGCCCGCACCGACACCGCGACCCAGCCGTCCGGCACGTCCGGATCGGGCCGCTCGCCGACCCGCAACGCGTCCAGGGGACTCTCGGGGTTCGGCTCTGCTGCGTATACGGCGAACATGAGGTCCAAGTTACCCAGTTCGGCCATCCCGCGAACCAGGAAGGTGGTGCAGGTCTAGTCTCGATGTCATGGCGGAATGGTGGAACGGCGTCGAGCTGTGGGTGGCCGGCCTCGCCTTCCCACTCCAGTTCGCGCTCGTCGTCGTCTTCCTCGGGCCGTTCTGTGTGGGGGTGGCCTGGGTGATCGACAGGACCGTCGACCACGCGTCCACCTGGTTCGGGCCGGCACCCGGTGACGAGGAGCCGATCGGCGGCGAGGCGCCCGCCGGCGAGCTGGAGGACACCGAGGAGCGCGCCGAGGACCTGGTCGACTCGGTCACCTCGTAGATGGGATCCACCAGACGCATCACGTTCGCCCTGGTCGGGCTGATGCTGCTCGTGCTCGTCGGCTACTACGTCACGCGTTCCTAGGAACCCAGCGGGCCGGCCGCTTCTCGGCGAACGCGCGGATGCCCTCCTGGCCCTCCGCGCCCGCGAAGAACCCGGCGGACAGCTCCAGCATGTCCTCGAAGTCGTCGGCGAGGTCCGCGGACCTCGCCCGGCGCAGCATCTCCTTGGTGGCGGCGAGCGCGGTCGGGCCGCCGAGCGCCAGCAGACCGGTGTAGCGCTCTACCTCGGCGTCCAGGTCGGCGGCGGCGACCGCGGAGTTGAGCAGCCCGATCGCCACGGCCCGGGTGGCGTCGAAGGACTCACCGGTCAGGAACAGCTCGTGCGCGGCGCGGGGGAGCAGCCGGGGCAGGACCGTCACCGAGATCACGGCCGGCACGAGCCCGAGCCGCACCTCGGTGAACGCGAACGTGGCGCTGTCGACGGCGACCGCGATGTCCGCGGCGGCCACGATGCCGACACCACCCGCGCGGGCGGGCCCGGCGAGCTTGGCGACGACAGGCTTGGCGCTGGTCCAGATCCGCGTGAGAATCTCGGGGAACTCGTTGACACCGGCGGTGCTGGAGTCCTGGCTGCCCGCCTCCTTGAGGTCCATCCCGGCGCAGAACACCGGCCCGGTGTGGTCGAGGAGGATCACGCGGACGGCGTCGTCGTCCGCCGCGGTGGACAGGTGGTCCCGCAGCTCCCCCCGCAGCTGCGCGGACAGCGCGTTCCGGTTGTGCGGCGAGTCCAGGGTGATCGTCGCGACGCCCTTGTCGACCGTGTAGTGCACCAGCTCAGCCATGCCGGTGAGACTAGCGAGGCGCGTACCGGATGGGGACCCGGAACCCGGCCGGAACGGCGTGCTCGGCGGCTGCCACCTCCCGGTCAGCGCCGGCGGCGGTGCAGGTGGATGACCTTCGAGTCGGTGTGGTCGTGCGGCAGTTCTTGGCAGAAGACGTGGGCGAGGGGCTTCTGTTCGCGCTGCAGGTAGTGGCCGAGGCCGTCGAGGACCATGTAGAGGGCGCCGGGCAGGTACCTCGACGATCTCAGGCGGCCGCCGGCCAGCTCCGCCTCGCAGCGTTTCCAGCCGGCGTCGGTCAGCTCGTGGACGTACGGTTTGTTGCCCTCGCGGGTGCTCGCCACCAGGTGCCGGCGGTTGAGGGTCCTGCGTAGCTCGCCGTCGATCCTGAACCCGGCCAGTTCCTCCAGCTCGTTGTTCGATATCCCCCGCGCGGCGCCCATCAGCGCGAACAACGCCGAGATGTGGTCGCTCCCCAGCTCCTCGTTCATGACCCCTCCGGTTTTCTAGACGCCCTCCACCGCGACCTCGTCGCACAGCTGCTCCGCGACCCGGGTCGGACTGCGCAGGCTGCTCATCTCGAAGCGGCGGATGTTGCGGAGGAAGCCCGGTAACGGCGTGGCGTTGGTCAGCGGGGTGAGCACGGGGAACAGCCTGCGGTCCCCGGCGACCAGCGTGCGCCGCAGGAACCACTCGGCCTCGGCGGTCTGCCAGCGGCTCACCTTGTCGTCGATGAGCAGGCACAGATGCCTTGCCGTGTCTCGTTTCGTGCCAAGGAAGTCGATGTCGCCGGACACGGAGCGCCTCGCCCGCATGCCGCACCGCTCCAGCGCGGTCACCAGCTCGGCGGCCACCCGCTCCGCCGACCGCGGACTGCTCACCAGCATGTCGAGCTCGAACGTCCGCGCCTGCCCCTGCGCGGCCGCCACGTACGCGTCCCGGTTGTCCGCCAGCAGGTCACTGCGGTCGAACCGGTGTGCCACGATCGCGGCCACCGTCTCCAGCGCGTAGGCGATCTGGTCGGTCGACGGCATGACCTCCTCCAGCACCGGCAGCTGCTCCCCGAAGCTCCAGTACGACACGTACGGCAGCGTCAGGTGCCGCAGCATCAGCGCCGGCGGCACGTGCTTGACCAGCCAGTTGCTGAACAGTGGCGTGGTCAGGTCCGTGCAGGTCTGGTACCACTGCTCCGCCCGCCGGTACTCGACGCGACTGTCGAACCGGGACAGCACCGGCAGCACGCGCAGCTTCGGCCGGTCGTACGGCATCCGGTCGCGCACCTCGTTGGCACGGTTCGCGACGTCGACCGCGCCGCTGATGCTCTGCTCGTTCGCCGTGAACACCAGCACCAGGCGGTCCGGCAGGTGCGCGGTGCAGATGCTCGCGATGTCCGCCCAGCCCGTCCGGCTGTCGATCAGGACGAAGTCGTAGTCGGTGGTCCAGTCCTTGCGCAGGTCCTCGAGCACGTCGGCGAAGCCCCGCTCGTACAGGGCCGTCCAGTCGGTGTTCTGCACGCGCCGCGCGTACTCGCCGTCCTTGCGGCCGGCGGCGATCAGGTCGACGACGCCGTCCGCGGCGTTCAGGTGGGTGACGTAGTGCTCGGTCGCACGGACGGCCCCGGTCGTGAAGTCGTCAACCAGGTCGACGAGTCCCGTGGCCGGCGGGGTGGTCAGCAGCGGGGCGAAGTACTGGTGCAGCCCGGGAGCCTCCAGGTCCCAGTCGATCGTGAGCACGCGATGTCCCCAGCGTGCCAGCAGGATCGCGACGTTCGCCAGCGTGAAGCTGCGCCCCACGCCGCCCTTGTACGAGTAGAACGTGATGACCGTGCCGTCCATGTCACCATCCCGGGAACTTCGTGGCCGGTGGGATGGGCACGGCCGGACGAATAATTGGCCAGTCCGGTCGCCAAACGGGCACCTTTTCCAGGAGATCCGCGAGATTGGCCGCGATTATGCGCATTTTGTTGTGGAACTTCAGCCAGTCCTGCGTCTGCTGGAACATGGGATCCGGGCTGTCCAACCCTTTCATGTCGTGCCACATTCGATCTTTGCCGTAGTCCGGGAAGTTGGCCGAGTCCGAGTAGAGCACCGGAATGATCAGGCCCCGGGTCAGGTCGCGGGAGGCGAGGCCGAGCAGCTTCTCCCGCTCCGCCATCGACTGCCATTCCGCGACGCACCAGTCGGACCGGAAGTACTGCGGCGAGTAGACCGACACCAGGATCTTGGACCTGGCCAGCGCACGTTCGAGGTCGGCCGTCCACACGGTGCCGGGGTTCATGTCCTGGTCGACGAAGATCCTCGGCACGTCGCCGATCTCGTCGGTGAGGCAGTCGCGCAGCCGCGGGAAGAAGTGGTTGTGCACCCAGCCCGGTGAACCGCCTTTGCGGGAATAGCTGAGAAACACGTCGAACTCGTAGTCGGTCACCGCGCCCCCGCCGCTCTCCTCGACACGATCGACGTTGCGTTGGAAAGCATAAATGACGGGGTTGCGGTATTAGTTGACAGAACTAGGACAGAAAGTGAGGCGTTCCCCCGCGCCGTTGAGGGGGAACGCCACACGTGTGATACCGGTTTCCGCTCAGCCGATCGTCGTCGACGTGAGCACCGGGTTCGGGTTCGGGAAGCACGACGTCGGCGCCGTTATGTTGCCGAGGAACGTCGAGACGACCGTGTTGAAGGTCAGGCCGGGGTTGCTGTAGCTCGTCCCGCCCAGGGTGGACGTGACCACACCTGATGGCCCCGCCGTCAGGTGCGCGGTGATCGTCGGCAGCTCGTACGTCGAGCCTCCCGCGATCGGGCCGGGGAACTTGATCGTGATCACGCCGCCGGACTGCGTCGCGGTCGGGGTGCCACCCAGGTTGGACCCGCCAGCCAGGGCGATGCCCGCGAACGTGGCGTTCGCCGGGACCGGCACCTTGAGCGTGAAGGTGTTCACGTTCTTGATGGTGAAGCCGGCCGCCGAGGTCGGGACCTGGCCCGCGGCCGGGTCGACGACCACGTCGAACGAGCCGCCCGGGGCGACGGTCGCCGGTGCGGTCGCGTCGACCGTCTGGGTCAGCGCGCTCGTCTGTGGGCCGAGCGGGGTGCTGGCCTGGCAGTCGTAGTTGATGTCGGTTGCCGCGAGCGCCTGTGGGGCGCTCACCAATGCCAGCGCGGCCGCACCAAGGACGGCGGTGCCAGCTTTGAGCAGGGCGAACTTCATTGTCCTCCACCTTCGGAACCGTTGCAGGGTAAGAGATTCCGGTACCGGGGGATGTCGCGACAATCACTTGTTTACCGGTGAGTAGGTACCCTCGTCAAGAGGCAATGGTTACCGAAGGTATGCGACCGAGTACATTCCGCAGGTCAGGCGTACTGGACTGACCGCTCCGCCGCGGCCGCCAGATACCGCGCCACGACCAGCTCGGCCAGCTCCGGCGCGGGGCCCAGCGGCGACGCGACGACCACACCGGGACCAGCCGCTGCCGCCACCTTGTCCGGCAGCCGGCCCGGCGCGATGAACCACGACGCCACCGCGATCCGCCGCGCGCCACGAGCACGCAGAGCGGCGACGGCCTGGGGCACCGACGGCGAGGCCTGCGACGCGAACGCCGCCCGCACCCCCGCGACCGGGAACCGGCGCGCCCACGACCTGGCGACCGCCGCGACGGCCGCGTTGGCCGGCGGGTGCGACGACCCGGCACCCGCCAGGACCACCCCGAGCGACGGGTCGTCGAGCGACACACCCGTCGCGGCCAGCCTGCGCAGGGCCACCGTGGAAAGCCGCTCGTCCGGGCCGAGCACCCCGGACACCGGCACCGACAGCCGAGGCAGCCTGGCGTGCGCCTCGGTCACCAACCCCGGTAGGTCGACGCGCGCGTGGTACGCCGACCCGAGCAGCAACGGCACGACCACCGCGTGCCGGTGCCCTTCCGCCGCGACCGCGGCCAGCACGTCGGGCACCCGAGGCGCGGACAGCTCCAGGAACGCGGCGCGGACGTCGAGATAGGGCCGCCGCGCACGCACCACGTCCAGCAGCCCGGCGATCGTCGCGGCCGAGCGTGGGTCGCGGCTGCCGTGCGCCACGGCGATGAGGGGAGGAGTCACGCCGCTCCAGTCAGCCCGCGGGCACGGAGCACGGTCCGCTCCAGCGGCCGGAACACGAGCAGCTCGATCCCGATGCCCACGAACAGGATGAGGATGATCGCCGCCATCACCATCGGCATGTCCGACAGCGACATCCCGTTGTGCAGGAACTGGCCGAGCCCGACACCGAGCTGCGGCGACGTCGCGATCAGCTCGGCCGCCATGAGCGAGCGCCACGAGAACGCCCAGCCCTGCTTGAGCCCACCGAGGAACCCGGGCAGCGCGGCCGGCAGCAGGATGTGCCGCGCGGACGCCAACCGGCCCGCGCCGAGCACCTTCCCGACCCGCGGCAGGATCGGCGGGATCTGGTCCATGCCCGAGACGAGCCCGTTCGCGATCGAGGGCACCGCGCCGAGCAGCACGACGAAGTAGATCGACGCGTCGGTCAGGCCGAACCACAGGACCGCGGCCGGCACCCATGCCACCGACGGGAGACTCTGCAGACCGGACACGATCGGCCCGATCCCGCGCCGCACCAGGCTGAAGTTCGCGATGAGCAGGCCGAGCGGGATGGCCACGACCACCGCCACGACGAACCCGATCACCGCGCGGTGCACGGAAACCCACAGGAAGCCGAGGAGGTCGCCGTTCGAGGTGATCTTCCAGATCGCCGCCCACACGTCGGCCGGCGCGGGCAGCTTGTACTCCGGCCAGAACGCGGCCGCCCACAGCGCCTGCCAGATCACGACGACCACGACCAGCACCAGGATCGGCGGCCACGCCTGGCTGAGGAACCGGCGGCCCCAGCTCCGGGTGTCCGATGTGGACTGTGCCGGGGTGTCGAGCGCGTCGAGACCGGCGCCGACGGACGCGGTGTCCTCCACCACCGCGTCCGTCGGCTCGGTATCGATCTGGCCCGCGCGCTCAGGCATGGTCGCTGATCACCTCGTGCAGGCGCCCGTTGATCTCGTCCACGACGGCCGCCTGCGCCGCCGGGTTCAGGTCGGCGACGTCCCACTCGGTCACCACGCGCCCCGGCCGCGACGACAGCAGCACCACGCGCTGCCCGAGCCGCACGGCCTCGCGGACGTCGTGCGTCACGAACAGGACCGCGGTCTCGGTGGCCCGCCAGATGCGCAACAGCTCCAACTGGAGCACGTCGCGCGTGATCGCGTCGAGCGCGGAGAACGGCTCGTCCATGAGCAGAAGGGAGTTCGCGTCACCGTCCACGGCGGACGCCAGCGCGCGGGCGAGCGCCACACGCTGGCGCATGCCGCCGGACAGCTCGTGCGGCCGCTTGTCGCCGACTCCGTTCAGCCGCACCAGCTCCAGCAGCTCGCCGGCCCGCGCCCGCCGCTCCGCCCGTCCCACGCCCGCGAGGCGCAGCGGCAGCTCGACGTTGCGTGACGCGGTCAGCCACGGCATCAGCGCGGCCTCCTGGAACATGACCGCGGGCCGCGAGGTGTTCAGCTCGATCTCGCCGGCCGTCGCGTCCTCGAGGCTGGCGACCAGGTTCAGCACGGTCGTCTTGCCGCACCCGGACGCGCCGAGCAGGCACACGAACTCGCCGGGCGCGACGTCGAGGTCCACCCCGTCGAGCGCGGCGACCGCGCGCCTGCCCTGCCCGCACGTCTTGCCAACACCGGAAAGGCGCACGGCATACTCGGTCCGCACCCCAACCTCGAGCGTCACGGTCATCTCGCGCCTCCCCTGGCTACTTCTTGTCCAGCCCACCGGCGTCGACGACCGGCTTGCCGGCTTCCTTGAGCACCGCGTTGAGCTGCGTCAGGTCCGCGAACCCGGCCACGTCCGGTGCGGTCTGGGCGATGCCCGCCGTGACCTGGTCCTTGGCCAGCTGCTTGAACTGACCGGCGACCGGGTCGAAGGTGAGCGTGATGTTCGACCACGCCCGCTTGATCACGTCGGGCTTGAGCGTCTTGCCGGTCAGCTTCTCCAGCTGCCTGTTGACCGCGGCCTGCGCGTCGGACTCGTCGTCGTCGGCGTAGTCGATCGACGCGACCAGGCCCTTCAGGAACGCCTTCACGGTCTGCGGGTGCTGCTCGAGGAACTCCGTGCGCACGATCAGGACCGTGGTCGGGAACTTGCCGTCCGACCACAGCTCCTTCTCGTCCACGAAGACCTTCGCGCCGGCCTCCAGCACGAGCCGCGACGACCACGGTTCCGGCAGCCAGGCCGCCTGGACCTGGCCGCCCTTGAAGGCGTCCAGCGTCTGGGCGTTCTCCATGTTGGTGACCTGGACCTTGCCCGTCAGCTTCTTGTCCGCCAACCACTTCTTGAGCGCCACGTCCTGGGTGTTGCCGAGCTGCGGGGTGACGACCGTCTTGCCGACCAGGTCCTCGGGCTTGGTGATGTCCGGGGTGGTCACGAACTGCGCGCCGGCCGAGGTGACGCCGGAGATCAGCCGCACCGCCGCGCCCTTCGACTTGGCGTAGGCGTTGATGGCCGGGCCGGACCCGATGAAGGCGACGTCCAGGGAGCCGCCGAGCAGCGCCGACACCTCGTCGGGGCCCGCGTTGAACTGCTGGAGGGTGAGCTTGGTGTCGCCCAGCTCCTTCTCGAACAGGCCCTTGTCGGTGCCGATCAGCGCGGGCGCGTGCGTGACGTTCGGGAAGTAGCCCAGCCGCAGCTCCGTGGCAGGGCTGGTGTTCTCCGCCGCCGTCGTGCCGGTGCTGGTCTCGCCTTCGTCGGCTCTCGAGCACGCCGTCGTGAGCAGGGATAACGCGGCGATCGTGGCGAGGATGGCGCGGGTACGCACAGGGGTCTCCTAGTCCTTGTCCAGCAACGGAAGCGGCGCCCCGACCAACCCTGCCGCCAGGGTCGTGCCGTCGGCCGGGTCGATCACCAGGAACGCGCCGGTCCGGCCGTGGCTCGTGTAGCGGTCGACGGGGAGTGGCTCCGCCATGCGCAGCGACACCTGCCCGATCTCGTTGAGTACCAGTGTTTCCGGGCTTTCGTGCGTGGACAGCTTCTGCTCGTCGAAGCGCGTGCGCAACTCGGTGACCACAGCCTGGACGGTCTTGGCCCCGGACTTGACAAGCACCCTCGCGTTGGCCCGCAACGGTTTGTCCGCGAGCCACGCGAGCGTCGCGGACAGCTCGTCGGTCAGCTCCGGCGGATGCGCGGCACTCGCGATCACGTCACCACGGGAGATGTCGATGTCGTCGGCCAGCAGCAGCGTGACCGAGCGACCCGCGACCGCCTCCGGCAGCTCACCGTCCGGCGTGTCGATCTTCGTGACCGTGGTCCGCGAGCCGCCCGGCAGCACGATTACCTCGTCCCCGGGCCGGATCGTGCCGGCGTTGACCTGGCCTGCGTAGCCGCGGTAGTCCGGGTGTGTCTCGGTGCGCGGGCGGATCACGTACTGCACGGGGAAACGGAACGGCGCCTCGTGCGGATCCGGTTCCACCGGCACGTTTTCCAGGTGTTCGAGCAGTGTCGGTCCCGCGTACCACGGTGTGTTGGCCGAGTGCTCCACCACGTTGTCGCCGACCAGTGCCGACACCGGGATCGCGATGACCACGCCGAGCGGGTAGCCGAGCGTGGTCGCGTGGTGGGCGAACTCCTTGGCGATCACCTCGAACGTGCCCTCGTCGTAGCTCACGAGGTCGATCTTGTTGACCGCCAGCACGAGGCGTGGCACCCCCAGCAGCGCGAGGACCGCCGCGTGCCGTTTCGTCTGCTCCAGCACGCCCTTGCGGGCGTCCACCAGCAGGATCGCCAGCTCCGCCGTTGACGCGCCGGTCACCGTGTTGCGGGTGTACTGCACGTGCCCGGGGGTGTCGGCGAGCACGAACGACCGCCTGCCGGTGGCGAAGTAGCGGTAGGCGACGTCGATGGTGATGCCCTGCTCGCGTTCCGACCGCAGCCCGTCGACGAGTAGTGAGAGGTCCGGTGTGGACAGTCCCTTGTCGACACTCGCGCGATGCACGGCGTCGAGCTGGTCGGCCAGCACGGACTTGGTGTCGTACAGCAGCCGGCCGACGAGCGTGGACTTGCCGTCGTCCACACTTCCCGCGGTCGCGAGCCTGAGGAGATCGCTCATGACGCTCCCTCGCCCCGCCCGCCCGACGATCTTCCCATGGCAACGAACGAACCGTCTTTCTTGCTCCCTGGGCCTCGCACGAAAGTCCCGTTCGTGCGGGAAATTCCGCAAGCTCCGCTCATCAGAAGTAGCCCTCCCGCTTGCGATCCTCCATGGCCGCCTCGGAGAGGCGGTCGTCGGCGCGGGTCGCGCCGCGCTCGGTGAGCCGGCTCGCGGCCACCTCGGCGATCACCTCGTCGAGGGTCGTCGCGGTCGACTCGACGGCGCCGGTGCACGAGCCGTCGCCGACGGTCCGGTAGCGGATCGTCCTGCGGGTCAACGTCTCCCCGTCACGCGGGCCGCCCCACGGACCCTCGGCGAGCCACATGCCGTCGCGCAGGTAGACCTCCCGCTCGTGCGCGTAGTAGATCGACGGCAGCTCGATGCCCTCGCGGCCGATGTAGCGCCACACGTCCAGCTCGGTCCAGTTGGACAGCGGGAACACCCGCACGTGCTCGCCCGGCCGGTGTCGCCCGTTGTACAGGTTCCACAGCTCCGGCCGCTGCCGGCGGGGCTCCCACTGGCCGAACGCGTTGCGCAGGCTGAAGATCCGCTCCTTGGCGCGGGCCCGCTCCTCGTCCCGGCGCCCACCGCCGAACACCGCGTCGAACCTGTTCTCCGTGATGGTGTCCAAAAGCGGCACGGTCTGCAGCGGGTTGCGGGTGCCGTCCGGACGCTCGGTCAGCCGGCCGTCGTCGATCCAGTCCTGCACCTTCGCGACCACCAGCCGCAGGCCGTGGCGCTCGACGACCCGGTCGCGGAACTCGATGACCTCGTCGAAGTTGTGCCCGGTGTCCACATGCAGCAACGGGAACGGCACCGGCGCCGGCCAGAACGCCTTGACCGCCAGGTGCAGCAGCAGGGTCGAGTCCTTGCCGCCGGAGAACAGGATCACCGGCCGGTCGAACTCGCCTGCCACCTCGCGCATGATGTGGACCGCCTCGGACTCGAGGCGCCCCAGGGAGTCGAGTGCCTCGACGGCCGCGGTCATCCGTGCAGCCCGCACTCGGTCTTGGCCGAGCCGGCCCAGCGGCCGCTGCGGGCGTCCTGGCCCGGCAACGGCTTCGCGGTGCACGGCGCGCAGCCGATCGACAGGTAACCCTCGCCGACGAGCGGGTTCTCGAGGATGCCGCCCGCGTCGATGTACTCGCGGAACTCCTCGTCCGTCCACGGCGCGATCGGGTTGACCTTCACGAGGCCGTTGCGCTCGTCCCACTGCACGATCGGGGTGCTCGCACGGGTCGGCGCGTCCACCCGGCGCACGCCGGTCACCCAGGCGTCGTAGTTCGCGAGTGCCCTGCGCAGCGGCACCACCTTGCGCAGGAAGCAGCACTGGGTCGGGTCGGTCCTGTTCAGCAGCCCGAACTCCGCCTCCTGGTCGGCGACGGACTGCGCGGCCTCGGCGTTGACGATCCGGATCGACGGGTAGGTCACCTCGACCGCGTCCCGGGTGCCGACGGTCTCCGCGAAGTGGTAGCCGGTCTCGAGGAACAGCACGTCCACGTCCGGCTTCGCCCGCACGGCAAGGTCGATCAGGACGGCGTCCTGCATGTTGGAGGCGACGATGAACCGGTCGCCGAACGTCCTCGCCGTCCACTCCAGAGCCTCCGCCGCGGTCGCGCCGGCCAACTCCTCCGCCGCCTCCTCCGCGAGACGCCTGAGGTCCTTCGTCGCGGTGGTCACTTGGTCACCTCTTCCAGTGCTGTCGACCCTGCGAGGTTCAAACCGACGAACTTGACGGTGAACACGCGCCGGCAGCCGGTACACAGCCACGCGGCATGCGGTTCCTCCTGCGGGCGAAGGTCCTCGTCGCCGCAGTACGGGCAGTAGAACGGAGCCGCGCGCTCGGTCACGACCGCGCCTCCCCTTCTCCTCGCAGGCTCCGAGAAGGCGGCCGCTGCTCGTGGCGCCCATGGTTCGCTCCGCAAGCTCCGCTCACTTCAGGTCGTCCTCCTGCGCGCGGGCCACCCACTGCGGGAACCGCTCGTCCGGCTCGCGGTCCGCGATGTAGTTGCGCACCACGCGTTCCACGTAGTCCGGCAGCTCCTCGGCGGTCACCTTGTGGCCACGCAGCTTCCGGCCGAACCCGGCGTCCAGGCCGAGCCCGCCGCCGAGGTGGACCTGGAAGCCCTCGACCTGGTTGCCGTCCGCGTCGGTCACGATCTGGCCCTTCAGCCCGATGTCCGCGGTCTGGATGCGGGCACAGGAGTTGGGGCAGCCGTTGATGTGCACGCTGATCGGCGTCGTCACGTCCGCGGTGATGTCCTTGAGCCGGTCCTCCAGCGCCGACACCAGGTTCGCCGCGCGGGCCTTGGTCTCGACGATCGCGAGCTTGCAGAACTCGATGCCGGTGCAGGCCATCACCCCGCGCCGCCACGGCGACGGGTCGGTCTGCAGGCCCAGCCCGGCGAGCGCGGTCCGCAGACCGTCCACTTCGGACTTCGGCACGTCGAGCACGATCAGCTTCTGCAGCGGCGTGAACCGGACCCGGCGCGAGCCGGCGGCCTCCGCCGCGTCGGCCACCGCGACGAGCGTCGAGCCCGACACGCGCCCGGCGATGGGCGCGGCGCCGACGTAGACGTTGCCGTCCCGCTGCTCGTGCACGCCGACGTGGTCGCGTGGCTGCTCGGGCACCTTCGGCGCGGGGCCGTCGACGAGCCTGCGTTCGAGGTACTCGGTCTCCAGGACCTCGCGGAACTTCTCCGCGCCCCAGTCCTTGACGAGGAACTTCAGGCGGGCGCGGTGACGCAGTCGGCGGTAGCCGTAGTCGCGGAAGATGCTGATCACGCCGGCCCACACGTCCGGCACCTCGTCGAGCGGCACCCACGCGCCGAGCCGCACGCCGATCATCGGGTTGGTGGACAGGCCACCGCCGACCCACAGGTCGAAGCCGGGGCCGTGCTCGGGGTGCTCGACACCGACGAACGCGATGTCGTGGACCTCGTGGGCGACGTCCGGCAGACCGGAGATCGCGGTCTTGAACTTGCGGGGGAGGTTCGAGAACTCCTTGGCGCCGATGTACCGGTTCTTGATCTCCTCGATGGCGGGCCTGCCGTCGATGACCTCGTCGGTCGCGATGCCCGCGACGGGAGAGCCGAGGATCACGCGCGGGCTGTCGCCGCACGCCTCCATGGTGGTGAGCCCGACGCCCTCCAGCTTCTCCCACACGGCGGGCATGTCCTCGATCCGGATCCAGTGGTACTGGATGTTCTGCCGGTCGGTGATGTCGGCCGTGTCCCGTGCGTACTGTTCGGAGACCTCGCCGATGACCCGCAGCTGCTCCGTGGTGACGGCCCCGCCGTCGACGCGGACGCGGAGCATGAAGTACTTGTCGTCCAGCTCCTCGGGTTCGAGGGTGGCGGTGCGGCCGCCGTCGATCCCGGGCTTGCGCTGGGTGTACAGGCCGTACCAGCGGAAACGGCCACGCAGGTCGCCGGGGTCGATACCGTCGAAACCGGTGTGGGCGTAGATGTTCTCGATGCGGTCGCGGACGTTGAGCGGGTTGTCGTCCCTCTTGCTCCGCTCGTTCGGGTTGAGCGGCTCGCGGTACCCGAGCGCCCACTGGCCCTCACCGCGGCGACGCGCCGGCGCTCGCTTGGGCGTGGTGGGAGTTGACACCCGTCAGTCCTCCGGACATCCAGGGCGCTCGCGCACGCCGGAACCCTCGGGAACATGGGGGTCGAGCCGACGCACCCAGGCGCCGACTTGCAATACGGCGGCGACGGGTTACGTGACCCGACGGCACATCGCGCTGGAGACACGAACGAAATCCACGTGGCGACGGGCCACGAGCAGGATCTCGATCGCACTCAACACGCTTTTCAGCGTGCCACGTGCCCACGTTGTGGTCCAATGCGATCCGTATCGTGAGACACAGTGACCGGGTTCATACCCCGGTGTCGCCCAAGGTACGCCGGATGGCGGAGGCGCCCTGCTCCATGAGTAGCGCTACGTCGCCGGCCCGCTCGTCCGGCAACAGGTCGACGTGCCAGACGAACCGGCAGCCTTGCTTTTCCGGGATGACCTGTGCTGTGCCCTGATAGTGGGTGAAACCGTCCACGATCGCGTAGGTGAGGCGGCGGTGCGCGTCGTCGGCGCCGATGAGCAGCTCGCGCACGGTTACGCCATTGGCGAAGGTAATCACCCGTTCGTGGCCGTCTGACTCGCAGGCGGTCACGAGGCCCGTGACCAGCCGTTCGTGGAGGGCGCCGAAGTCCCGCAGGGCGTCCCAGGCGGCGTCGGGGTCGGTGTCCAGCTCGATGTCCTGTCGCAGCGTTGCCATGCCGGAAGCCTGCCGCCTGCGGGGTCCGCGGTCTTGAACTTCCTTGCGCTGTCGGTGCCCGCTTGTAGCGTCCGGCGCGTGGAGTTCATGGCACTCGCGACGCGGGCCGACCTGGGTGTGTGGTCGGCGCACTGCCCGGGCGGGCACGCTGGCTGGTCGGCGCAGGAGGCGCGGGATGACTACCGGCTGGTGCTGGTCCGGCGGGGCCGGTTCCGGCGGCGGGTGGCCGGTGCGGTGGTCGACCTGGACCCGACGGTCGCCTACCTCGGCACGCCGGGTGAGGAGGAGAGCTTCGAGCACCCGACGGGCGGGGACCTGTGCACGTCGGTGTCACTGTCGGCCACGCTGGGTGAACGGCTCGCCGGGCCCGCCCGGCCGCTGATCCACGTCGACGCGCGGGTGGACCTCGCACACCGGCGCCTGCTGACGTCGACGGCCGACGTCGAGTACGGGCTGGTCGAGGCGTTGCTCGGACTGCTGGCCTTCGTCCCGGCGCGATCGCACCCGGCCGACCGGATGTTGGCGGCCCGAGCGCGCGAGGCGCTGGTGAACGATGATCCGTCGGCGATCGGCCTGCAGTCGCTCGCCGCGGCGCTCGGAGTGTCGCCGTACCGGCTGAGCAGGGCGTTCACCCGCGAGGTCGGCGTGTCAGTGACCCGCTACCGCAACCGGTTGCGGGTCAGCAGGGCACTGGACCGGCTCGAGGCGGGCGAGCGTGGACTGGCCACGCTCGCCGCGGACCTCGGGTTCGCCGACCAGGCCCACCTGTGCCGGACCGTGCGTGCGCACGTCGGACACTCGCCGACCGCGCTGCGCCGGTTGCTCAGCGGTTGACGTCGCGGACGGCGCCCTGCGAAGCGTCCGTCGCCATGCGGGCGTAGGCACGCAGTGCCGCCGTGACCGGGCGTTGACGGTCCTTCGGCTGCCACGGCCGTTCCGCCGACTCCATCTTCGCCCGCCGGTCCGCCAGGACCTCGTCGGAGACCTGTAGTTCCAGCCGCCGTTCGTGGACGTCGATGAGGATCCGGTCGCCGTCCTCGACCAGGCCGATCAGGCCGCCGCCGGCCGCCTCCGGGGAGATGTGGCCGATCGACAGGCCGGACGTGCCGCCCGAGAAGCGGCCGTCGGTGATCAGCGCGCACTTCTTGCCCAGGCCGGCGCCCTTCAGGAACGCGGTCGGGTGCAGCATCTCCTGCATCCCCGGCCCGCCCGCCGGCCCCTCGTAGCGCACGACCAGCACGTCACCCGGCTGGATCTCCCGCTTCAGGATCACCGACACCGCTTCTTCCTGGCTCTCGACCACGCGCGCCGGGCCCTCGAAGTGGAACAGCTCCTCCTCGATGCCCGCCGCCTTGATGACCGCGCCGTGTTCGGCCAGGTTGCCGCGCAGCACGGCCAGGCCGCCCTCGACGGTGTACGCGTGCTCGACGTCGTGGATGCAGCCGTCCGCGGCGTCGGTGTCCAGTGTGGACCAGCGGTTCGACGTCGAGAACGCCTTCGTGGTCCGGACACCACCCGGGGCGGCGTGGAACAGTTCCACGGCCTCCTCGGACGGCGACGACGCCCGGATGTCCCATTCGGACAGCCACTCCGACAGCGACGGCGAGTGGATCGTGTGCACGCCCTCGTTGAGCTTCCCGCCGCGCCAGAGTTCACCCAGGATTGCCGGGATGCCACCCGCCCGGTGCACGTCCTCCATGTGGTAGCTGGAGTTCGGTGACACCTTTGCCAGGCACGGCACCCGGCGGGAGATGTCGTCGATGTCCGTAAGGGTGAAGTCGACCTCACCCTCCCGCGCGGCCGCGAGGATGTGCAGCACGGTGTTGGTGGACCCGCCCATCGCCATGTCCAGGGCCATCGCGTTGACGAACGCGTCCCGCGTGGCGATCGACCGCGGCAGCACGGACGAGTCGTCGTTGCCGTAGTAGCGGCGCGCCAGCTCCATGACCGTGGTCCCGGCACGGGAGAACAGGTCCCGGCGAGCGGCGTGCGTCGCGAGCGTCGAGCCGTTGCCCGGCAGCGCGAGGCCGAGCGCCTCGGTCAGGCAGTTCATGGAGTTGGCGGTGAACATCCCGGAGCACGACCCGCAGGTCGGGCAGGCGGACTGCTCGACGGCGGTGAGCCCGAGCTCGTCCACGTTGTCGTTGGCCGACGCGGAGATGGCGGTGATCAGGTCCGACGACGTGTGCGCGACCCCGTCCACGACCACGGCCTTGCCGGCCTCCATCGGCCCGCCCGACACGAACACGGTCGGGATGTTCAGGCGCATGGCCGCGTTGAGCATGCCCGGCGTGATCTTGTCGCAGTTGGAGATGCACACGAGCGCGTCGGCGGCGTGCGCGTTGACCATGTACTCGACGCTGTCCGCGATGATCTCCCGCGAGGGGAGCGAGTACAGCATCCCGCCGTGCCCCATGGCGATCCCGTCGTCGACGGCGATCGTGTGGAACTCCCGCGCGATGCCCCCGGCGGCGGCGACCGCCTCGGCCACGATGTCGCCGAGGTCGCGCAGGTGCACGTGTCCGGGCACGAACTGCGTGTAGGAGTTCGCGATGGCCACGATCGGCTTGCCGAAGTCACCGTCGGTCATGCCGGTGGCGCGCCACAGGGCACGCGCGCCGGCCGCGTTGCGGCCATGGGTGGTGATGCGGGAACGGAGCTCAGGCACGGCTCCTCCAGGTTCTACTCGGCGTCTTCTTCCCGGGGCTCCTCGGCGGGAGCGGACGGGACGGGGACCGGTTCTGCGTCTTCTACGTCCTCGGTCGGGTCCGCCAGCCGGCCGCCGCTGATCAGCGACAGGGCCGGGAGGTGGCGGGTGCGCACGTTCGGCAGGGGGAGTTCCTTCCCGTCCTCGACCACGGCGCGTACCCAGGACCGCTCGGACACCCGGAACGCACGCAGGTCCGACCACGGCACGACGTGCCGGCCGAACAGGGTCCGGGCCACCAGCCGCTCGCGGTCGGCGGTCGTCCGCACGCGCAGCACCCACGCGATGGCCGCGACCGGCACAACGTAGATGACGGCCAGGCCGGGTGCCGCCCACGCGAACGGCGTCGCCGTGATGGCGAACAGCAGTGCCCCCAACACGGCGGTCGCCGGGATGCGGAACACCAGGCGGGACACCTCCGGAACGGTCACGTCCCCTATCGTGCCACGGCGCGAGGCACGCGGAGCGACCGGCGGCTCTCTCATCAGGTGAGATCACAATCCCGCAGAGTTGACGCCCCAGGTCGCCAGCACTACCGTCTCCAACGTGCCCCAGCAGACCGGTCTCGTACTTCCCCAGCGCGTTCGACGCTGAGGAAGTCAGCTGCGTCGAACGCGCGACCCTCGTACGACCACAGCGGTCGGCGGGGGTTTTTTCGTGTTCGAGGACGTCTGAGAGCCTGGTAGAGAAACCCCGACAAGAGGCAGAAGCCGATGACCAGTGCGACACAGCGGCCGACCCCGGCCGCCGCAACGCCAGGGCCGCGCCCAGCGGCCCCTCGACCCAAACCGACTCCGCCGACCGGCACCCCGGTCCGGGTGACCGGCGCGCAGTCGCTCGTCCGATCCCTCGAGGCGGTAGGCGTCGAGGTGGTGTTCGGTATTCCGGGCGGCACGATCCTGCCTGCGTACGACCCCCTGCTGGACTCCACGAAGGTCCGGCACATCCTCGTCCGCCACGAGCAGGGCGCGGGCCACGCGGCCACCGGGTACGCCCAGGCCACCGGCAAGGTCGGGGTCTGCATGGCCACCTCGGGCCCCGGGGCGACGAACCTCGTCACGCCGCTCGCCGACGCCAACATGGACTCCGTGCCGATCGTCGCGATCACCGGCCAGCAGTCCAGGGCGCTGATCGGCACCGACGCGTTCCAGGAAGCCGACATCTGCGGCATCACGCTGCCCGTCACCAAGCACAACTTCCTCATCAAGGACCCCGCGGAGATCCCGAGGGCCATCGCCGAGGCGTTCCACATCGCGAGCACCGGCCGACCCGGCCCCGTGCTCGTCGACATCCCCAAGGACGTGCTGCAGGAGACCACCTCCTTCTCGTGGCCGCCCGAGATGCGGCTGCCCGGCTACAAGCCGACGACCCGGCCGCACGGCAAGCAGGTGCGCGAGGCCGCGAAGCTGATCGCGCACGCCAAGCGGCCGGTGTTCTACGTCGGCGGTGGAGTGCTCAAGGCACAGGCGTCCGCCGACCTGCGTGAGCTGGCCGAGCTGACCGGCATCCCCGTGGTCACCACGCTGATGGCCAAGGGCGCCTTCCCGGACTCGCACCGCCAGCACCTCGGCATGCCCGGCATGCACGGCTCGGTCGCCGCGGTGGCCGCGATGCAGCGGGCCGACCTGCTGATCGCGCTCGGCGCCCGGTTCGACGACCGCGTCACGGGCCAGCTCTCGACGTTCGCGCCGGACGCCCAGATCGTGCACGCGGACATCGATCCGGCGGAGATCTCCAAGAACCGCCGCGCGGACGTGCCGATCGTGGGTGACTGCAAGGAGATCATCGCCGAGCTGGTCATCGCGGTGCGTGCCGAGCTGGCGGACGGCAGGCAGGCCGACCTCACCAGGTGGTGGCAGCAGCTCGACGAGTGGCGGGAGAAGTTCCCGCTCGGCTACGACGAACCGACCGACGGCTCGCTCTCCCCGCAGTTCGTCATCGAGCGGATCGGCCAGATCGCGGGCCCGGACGCCGTCTACACCGCGGGTGTCGGCCAGCACCAGATGTGGGCCGCGCAGTTCATCAAGTACGAGAACCCGGCCACCTGGCTCAACTCCGGCGGGCTCGGCACCATGGGCTACGCGGTGCCCGCGGCCATGGGCGCGAAGTTCGGCCAGCCGGACAAGGTGGTCTGGGCCATCGACGGCGACGGCTGCTTCCAGATGACCAACCAGGAGCTCGCGACCTGCGCGATCGAGGGTGCCCCCATCAAGGTGGCCGTGATCAACAACGGCAACCTGGGCATGGTGCGGCAGTGGCAGAACCTCTTCTACTCGGAGCGGTACTCGCAGACCGACCTCGGCACGCACAAGCACCGCATCCCGGACTTCACCCTCCTGGCCGAGGCGCTGGGGTGCGCGGGGCTACGCTGTGAGTCCAAAGAGGACGTCGACCGGGTGATCCACCGCGCGATGGAGATCAACGACCGGCCCGTGGTGGTCGACTTCGTGGTCGGCAAGGACGCGCAGGTGTGGCCGATGGTCGCGGCGGGCACCGGCAACGACCAGATCATGGCGGCCCGGGGCATCCGGCCGCTGTTCGACGAGGACTGATGACGATGAGCGGAGCCTGCGGAGCGTTTCGGCGCCGCGCAGCGGGTGAGGAGACGGCATGACCACACACACCCTGTCGGTTCTCGTCGAGAACAAGCCAGGTGTCCTCGCCCGCGTCGCGGGCCTGTTCTCCCGGCGTGGCTTCAACATCGAGTCGCTCGCGGTGGGCCCGACCGAGCACGCCGACGTCTCCCGCATGACGATCGTCGTCGCGGTGGACGAGCTGCCACTCGAACAGGTGACCAAGCAGCTCAACAAGCTCGTCAACGTCATCAAGATCGTGGAGCTGGACCCGGCCATCTCGGTCCAGCGTGAGCTCCTGCTCGTGAAGGTGCGGGCGGACGCGACCGTGCGCACCCAGGTGCTGGAGACCGTGCAGCTGTTCCGCGCCAAGGTCGTCGACGTGTCGCCGGAGGCGCTGACCGTCGAGGCGACCGGCACCGAGGACAAGCTCGAGGCGCTGCTGCGGATGCTGGAGCCCTACGGGGTGCGGGAGATGGTGCAGTCGGGGCGGGTCGCGATAGGCCGCGGCCCACGCTCCATCACGGCGACCGGCGTCCGCTAGCGTCAGCCGGGAGTTCTTTTCAGGAAGGAAGAAAATTGGCAGTCGAGATCTTCTACGACGACGACGCGGACCTCTCGGTCATCCAGGGCCGCAAGGTGGCGGTGGTCGGGTACGGCAGCCAGGGGCACGCACATGCGCTGTCGCTGCGTGACTCGGGCGTGGAGGTCCGGATCGGGCTGCCCGAGGGCTCCAAGTCGCGGGCCAAGGCCGAGGAGGAGGGCCTGACCGTCCAGTCGGTCGCCGAGGTCTCCGCGTGGGCCGACGTGATCATGATCCTGGCACCGGACACCAAGCAGCGGACCATCTACGCGGAGGAGATCGCGCCCAACCTCGCCGACGGCGACGCGCTGTTCTTCGGGCACGGCTTCAACATCCGCTACGGCCTGATCACCCCACCGGCCAACGTGGACGTCGCGATGGTCGCGCCGAAGGGGCCCGGTCACCTGGTGCGCCGGCAGTTCGTGGACGGCAAGGGTGTGCCGTGCCTCATCGCCGTGGAGCAGGACGCGTCGGGCTCGGCCCAGGCGCTCGCGCTCGCTTACGCGAAGGGCATCGGCGGGTCGCGTGCCGGCGTCATCAAGACCACCTTCAAGGAGGAGACCGAGACCGACCTGTTCGGTGAGCAGGTGGTGCTCTGTGGCGGCACGACCGCGTTGGTGCAGGCCGGTTTCGAGACGCTGGTGAACGCCGGGTACACGCCGGAGGTGGCGTACTTCGAGTGCCTGCACGAGCTGAAGCTGATCGTCGACCTCATGTACGAGGGCGGCATCGCGCGCATGCGGTACTCGATCTCCGACACCGCCGAGTACGGCGACGTGACCCGCGGCCCTCGGGTGATCACCGACTCGGTGCGCGAGGAGATGCGCAAGATCCTGGGCGAGATCCAGGACGGCACCTTCGCGAACGAGTGGGTCGGCGAGGACGAGGCCGGCCGCCCGAACTTCCAGAAGCTGGTCGAGCAGGGCGAGCAGCACCCGATCGAAGAGGTCGGCAAGAAGCTCCGCGGCCTCATGTCCTGGGTCGATCGCCCAATTACCGAAACCGCCTGATTTTACTTCTTTCGGTGGCCCGGTGTCCCTCTTTAGGGGTACCGGGCCATCGGTTACTTTCACTGCTATGAGCAACGAACCGACCACCCGCGCGTCGGCCCCGATCTTCGACGACAAGGCGCACGTCCGGGGCAAGCTCGACCTGACCAACGCGGAGTGGCAGCGCGCGGCGGAGCCGGACGCCGACCCGGACGGCGAGTACGTGGAGATTGCGTTCGTCCCCCACACGGATGACAAGACCTATATCGCCATGCGCAACTCCAAGCACACGGGCCCGGACGACACGGTCCTGGTGTTCACCGAGTCCGAGTGGGATGCCTTCGTGGCCGGCGCCAAGGCCGGCGAGTTCGACGAACCGTGGTAAGAAACGCGTAAATTTCGTGGCGGATCAGGATCCCGTGTTCCGACAATTGGGTCATGGCCCGTCACGAGCAACTCCCGCCGCCACGCCGCGAACGGGTGGGGTTCGAGTTCTGGGTCGTGATCCTCTGGACCGTCTGGTGGGCGGGCCTGACGCTTGTGTTCCTGTTGATGGCCGTGTCCCAGTGGACCGGCCTCGACCCCGCGCGGGACTACGAGGCGGCCCTCGGTGGCGTCATGATCGCCGCCTTCACCGGATGTCTGACGACGGGGGGCGTCATCTGGGTTCGCGGCTCCCGCGCGAGCACCAAGCGGGCGGCGCCGTCCCCGACGTTCCGGCCGCCCGATCTGGCGTCCTTCCCACCCACGCGGATCCGAGTGGAGAAGCGCCACCGGCTGCCTCGGCCGGGGTCGGCCGTGCGTCAACCCATGCGACAGCTGGCCATGGCCGAGTCCGCCCTCGCGGAACTACTGCGACAGCTGACGGCCTCGGCGGTGCTGGTGGGCCTGGTCGACGACGCGTGGCGAACCGCCGCGGACACCGCGGCCCGCCTCCGTGCCGCCGCGGCCAGGATCGAGGCGGTCGAGGTCGCCGCGGAGCAGCTGCGGACCGGCGAGCGAGCGTCCCTGGAGGACGGTGTCCGCGACCTGCTCGCCCGCGTCCAGCAGGGGCTCGACGCCTACCGCGGGCTCGCCGCCGCCGCCGGCCGCACGCTGCTGGCCAGCACCCCGACCCTGACGGGCCGCGAACTGGTCGAGGAGACCGACCGCCTCGCCGGCCTCGCTGAGGCGCTGCGAGACCTGTCGCCCTCCTGACCGTTCCGACCACCGGCCCTCCCCGAGGAGTCGACCGTCGCTCGTCCGGGTCTCTGCTACCCGCGTGAACGGCTGGTGAACTGGAAACCGGCGCACGAACCGGACAGCGGCCCTCGTATTCGGGTGGACACCACTAGCAACGGGCTGTCGCCTCGCTCACCAGGGGAGGAAACGATTCAGCAAACCTCATAGACTGCCCTCGGTTGGTTACAGCGCCGTAACCGTGCCCTCAACAGCCGCGCAATCTTGGAGCTCGCGTGACCCAGCAGTCTCGCCCCGTAGTCCTCATCGCTGAGAAGCTGGCGCCCTCGGTGCTCGACGTGTTCGGAGACGAGGTGGAGGTCCGGCATGTCGACGGCACGGACCGGCCCGCCCTCCTCGAAGCGGTCGCGCACGCGGACGCCCTGCTCGTCCGCTCCGCCACCAAGGTCGACGCCGAGGTACTGGGCGCGACGACCAGGCTGAAGGTCGTCGCCCGTGCCGGTGTCGGGCTCGACAACGTCGAGGTGCCGGCCGCCACGTCCCGTGGTGTGCTCGTCGTCAACGCGCCGACCTCGAACATCGTCTCCGCCGCCGAGCACGCGGTCGCCCTGCTGCTCGCCACGGCGCGCCAGGTCCCGGCCGCGCACTCGACCCTGCAGAACCACGAGTGGAAGCGCAGCAAGTTCTCCGGCGTCGAGATCAACGGCAAGACCGTCGGCGTCGTCGGCCTCGGCAAGATCGGCCAGCTGTTCGCGGCCCGACTCGCCGCGTTCGGCACCGAGCTGATCGCCTACGACCCGTACGCCTCCGCCGCTCGCGCCGCGCAGCTGGGCGTCGAGCTGGTGACGCTGGACGAGCTGCTCGCCCGCGCCGACATCATCTCCGTGCACCTGCCCAAGACCCCCGAGACCAAGGGCCTGATCGGCGCCGACCAGCTCGCGAAGGTCAAGCCCGGCGTGATCATCGTCAACGCCGCCCGCGGTGGCCTGATCGACGAGCAGGCACTGGCCGACGCGGCGAAGGAAGGCCGCATCGGCGGCGCCGGCATCGACGTGTTCTCCTCCGAGCCGACCACCGACAGCCCGCTGTTCGGCATCCCGAACGTGGTCGTCACGCCGCACCTCGGCGCCTCCACGTCCGAGGCGCAGGACCGCGCCGGCACGGACGTGGCCCGTTCGGTGCTTCTGGCGCTGCGTGGCGAGTTCGTGCCCGACGCCGTGAACGTCGCGTCCGGCGGCGTGGTCGGCGAGGAGGTGCGGCCGTACCTGCCGCTCACCCAGAAGCTGGGCCTCGTCCTGTCGGCGCTCTCGGCCAGCACGCCGACGTCGGTGGCGATCGAGGTGCGTGGCGAGCTGTCCAACGAGGACACCTCGGTGCTGGCGCTCGCGGCGCTGCGTGGCGTGTTCTCCGGCGTGGTGGAGGACCAGGTCACGTTCGTCAACGCGACGCAGATCGCCGAGGCGCGCGGGGTCACCGTCTCGCAGTCCAAGGAGGCGGAGAGCCCCAACCATCGCAGCCTGGTGACGTTGCGTGGGGTCTATCCGAACGGCGACGTGCTGACGGTCAGCGGCACCGTCACCGGCATCGCGGAGGTCGAGAAGGTCGTCGAGGTGCACGGCCGGTCGTTCGACCTGCGGGCCGAGGGCGTCAACCTGCTGCTGGAGTACGAGGACCGGCCCGGTGTCATGGGTGTGGTCGGCACGCTGCTCGGCAAGGTGGGCATCAACATCGAGGCCGCGCAGATCAGCCAGATGAGTGAAGGCGAAGACGCGGTGATGATCCTACGTGTCGACCGCCCCGTCGACCCCTCTGTGCTGGAGTCCATCGGTGCGTCGGTGCGCGCCACGATCATCCGGACGGTGGACTTCGGTTAGGCCGACACCACCTAGTCGGGTGGCCAGCGCGGGAGATCCGACGTCTTCCCGGTAGCCTTCACGAGCTACTAGAACAGCCCGAGACTCCGGGAGGTGTGCATGCGGCTCGCGGTGATCCCAGGAGATGGGATCGGGCCGGAAGTGATCGCCGAGGCACTCAAGGTGCTGAACGAGGTGGTGCCGGGTGTCGAGGTCACGAAGTATGACCTTGGCGCGACCCGGTGGCACGCGACCGGCGAGCTGCTGCCGGAGTCGGTGCTCGGCGAGCTCAGGCAGCACGACGCGATCCTGCTCGGCGCGGTCGGTGACCCGTCCGTACCGAGCGGCATCCTCGAGCGCGGTCTGTTGCTGCGCCTGAGGTTCGAGCTGGACCACCACGTCAACCTGCGCCCCGCGCGGCTGTACCCGGGGGTGGCGAGCCCGCTGGCCAACCCGGGTGAGGTCGACATGGTCGTGATCCGGGAGGGGACCGAGGGCCTGTACGCCGGCAACGGCGGCCTGCTCCGCAAGGACACCCCGCACGAGATCGCGACCGAGGTCAGCGTCAACACGGCGTACGGCGTCGAGCGGGTCGTGCGCGACGCGTTCGCGCGTGCGGTGGCCCGCCCGCGCAAGCACCTGACGCTGGTGCACAAGACGAACGTGCTCACGCACGCCGGTTCGCTGTGGTCACGGGTGGTGGAGGAGGTCTCGCTCCAGCACCCGGACGTGACCGTGGCCTACCAGCACGTCGACGCGGCCACCATCCACATGGTCACCGATCCCGGCCGCTTCGACGTGATCGTCACGGACAACCTGTTCGGCGACATCCTCACCGACCTGGTGGCCGCGGTGACCGGCGGCATCGGTCTCGCGGCGTCCGGCAACATCGACATCACGAGGCGGAACCCGTCGATGTTCGAGCCGGTGCACGGCAGCGCGCCGGACATCGCGGGCCAGGGTGTCGCCGACCCGACGGCGGCGGTCCTGTCGGTCGCGTTGCTGCTGGACCACCTCGGCGAGCACGAGGCGGCCCGCCGCATCGAGGCGTCGGTGGCCTTCGACCTGGCCACCCGGGACCACCCGTCCCCGGGCAACACCTACGCGATCGGCGACCGGCTCGCCGCTCTGGTGTCGTCCAACAACCCGACGACCAACGCCGAGCTGTAGTTTTCCGTCGATGGGCGCCGCGGGCCTCGGCCCGCGGCGCCCATCGCGTTTCTCAGGCGCTCACGAACTTGAACTGCTGGTTCGTCTGCGTGCTGCCGAGGCAGTCCCACAGCTGGAGCGGGGCGCCTTCCGCGGGGACGTCGTTCTTGACGTCTAGGCACCTGGTCAGGCTGTGTGCCGCGCGCGCCTGGTAGTACGGCCCGGTCACGAACTGCAGCGCGAACTTCTGGTTGTTCTGGCCGTTGCACGTGAACAGGCCGACCGGTGTGCCGTTCGCGGTGCCCGCCCCCGCCACGTCGAGACACAGGCCCGAGATCGACCTGATGTTGCTGAGGCCCTGTGTGGACTCGGTCACCTGCCACAGCTGGCCGTCTGCGGCCGGGTCGGCGCACGCGCGCAACGTGACGGCGCCGGGTTGGGAGTTGTCGAGGCATTTGGTCGGGCTGTACCGCGGGCGAAGCTGGAAAAGGAGCGTCTGGACGCCCGGGACCGCATCGCTCGCCACGTCGTTCTCGGCCGCCGACGCGACCCCCGTGAACATGGTGCCGACCAGGGTAAACGCCGTGAACAACGTCAACAGGCCAGCCATGGAGAATCTACGAGTACGTTTCATTTGAACCGATCTTTCCCCTGCGTGAATGGACCGGATAACCCCTTGTTTCCGGTGCCATGAATGCCACCATGTCTCACTCCGCGGCGACATACGTACTTCTGCGTACTCGTGTCCGTGACGAACCGTCGCGCGGGCGTTCCACCGCCGGTGTCCCAACAGGTGGAACCGGGGGCCCAGAAGTTGGTAGCCGGCCGGGTGGGTGTGGCAGTATGCCGGCGTGACCAACTGTGGCGTGATCATTATCGCCGAGCGCGTCGGGTAGCTGAGCTACATCACCCGGCGCGCTGACCTCTCGCATCCTGCGGGAGGTTTTTTTTGTTGCCTCACAACGGAATTTGGATCGGTCCGCAAGGTCCGCCAGCAGAAAGGCACCGTCGTGACCCGCACGACCCCGGCCGGCACACCGCTCGGCGACTCGTTCCACGTGTTCGATACGACGCTGCGGGACGGCGCCCAGCGTGAGGGCATCACCTACTCGGTCGCCGACAAGCTCGCCGTGGCGCGGCTGCTCGACGAGGTCGGTGTCGGGTTCGTCGAGGGCGGCTGGCCGGGCGCGCTGCCCAAGGACACGGAGTTCTTCGCGAAGGCACGCGAGCTGGACTTCAGGCACGCGGTGCTCGTCGCGTTCGGCTCGACCCGCCGGGCCGGCACGACGGCCGATCAGGACCCGCAGGTCCGCGCCCTTCTCGACTCCGAGGCGCCGGTCGTCACGCTCGTCGCCAAGTCCGACCGCCGGCACATCGAGCGCGCACTGCGCACCGACGTCGCCGAGGCGGCGCTCATGGTCCGCGACACCGTTTCCTTCCTGCACAGGGAAGGCCGCCGCGTCTTCCTCGACGCCGAGCACTTCTTCGACGGCTACGCCCACGACCCCGACACCGCGCTGAAGGTACTGACGGCCGCGGTCGAGGCGGGTGCCGACATCGCCGTCCTCTGTGACACGAACGGGGGACAGCTGCCGCTCCAACTCGCCGACACCGTCGGCGAGGTCATCGCCCGCACCGGGTTCCGCGTCGGCATCCACTGCCAGGACGACACCGGTTGCGCGGTCGCCAACAGCGTCGCCGCCGTCCAGGCCGGCGCCACACACGTCCAGTGCACCGCCAACGGTTACGGCGAGCGCGCCGGCAACGCGGACCTCTTCGCGGTCGTCGGCAACCTCGTCACGAAGCTCGGCATGCCGGTGATCCCGGCGGACGCCGTGCCGGAGTTGTCGCGGGTCTCGCACGCCCTTGCCGAGATCGCCAACATCGCACCCGACACCCACCAGGCCTACGTCGGGTCGTCGGCCTTCGCTCACAAGGCGGGGCTGCACGCGAGCGCGATCAAGGTGGATCCGTTGTTGTACAACCACATCGATCCCACCGTCGTCGGCAATGACATGCGGGTGCTGGTCACCGAGATGGCCGGCCGGGCCAGCCTCGAGCTCAAAGGACGCGAGCTCGGGGTCGACCTGGCCGGCCAGCCGGAGGTCGTGACCTCCGCGGTGCGCAAGGTGAAGGAGCTGGAGTCGCGCGGCTGGTCCTTCGAGGCGGCGGACGCGTCACTGGAGCTGCTGCTGCGGCACGAGCTGTCCGAAATGGACGAGCCACCGTTCCGGCTGGAGTCCTACCGGGTGATCATCGACCACAGCGTCGACGGCGCGGTGGTGGCCGAGGCGACGGTCAAGCTGCACGTCGGCGGCGAGCGCGTGCTCGCCACCGCGGAGGGCAACGGCCCGGTCCATGCCCTGGATGCCGCGCTGCGCAAGGCTTTGCTGCCGCACCTGCCGTGGCTCTCGGCGGTACAGCTGACCGACTACAAGGTCCGCATCCTCGTCGACCACCCCGGCACCGACGCCGTGACCAGGGTCCTGGTCGAGTCGAGCGACGGCGAACGCGAGTGGACCACGGTCGGCGTGCACGGCAACATCGTGGAGGCGAGCTGGCTGGCGCTGTGCGACGCGCTGGTGCACAAGGCCATGCGTGCTCGCGTGGCCGTCTGACTCGCCGGAAGGAGCAGGCCGGGCCGGCAAGCAGGCGTAAGTCCTGGTCCGGCTAGGCTGCGGTACGTGCGTATTGCTCGAATAGCCCACCCCGGCGGCGTCGCGTTCGTGACGGTCGAGGGCGAGGGTGCGGACCTGGTCGCCCGCGAGGTGGCCGACCACCCGTTCGGCACCCCCACGTTCACCGGCAACACATGGCCGATGGCCGACGTGCGGGTGCTGGCGCCGATCCTGCCGTCGAAAGTCATCTGTATCGGCAAGAACTACGCGGACCACGCCCGGGAGATGGGCGGCGAGCCGCCGGCCGACCCCGTGATGTTCCTGAAGCCGTCGACGTCGGTGATCGGCCAGAACGCCGCGATCAAGCTGCCGAGGGACTCGGAAAGGGTGGACTTCGAGGGCGAGCTGGTGGCGGTGATCGGCCGTCCGTGCCGCGACGTGTCCGCGGCGCAGGCGGCGAGCGTCATCCTCGGCTACACGATCGCCAACGACGTGACGGCGCGAGACCAGCAGAAGGCGGACGGCCAGTGGACCCGGGGCAAGGGCCACGACACGTTCTGCCCGCTGGGCCCATGGATCGAGACGGCGGTGGACCCGTCCGACCTGGCCATCACCACCACCCTGGACGGCGAGAAGAAGCAGGACTCGCGAACGTCACTGCTGCTCCACGACGTGCCAGCGCTGATCGAATGGGTCTCGAAGGTGATGACCCTGCTCCCCGGCGACGTCATCCTGACCGGCACGCCCGCCGGCGTGGGCCCGATCACCGCGGGCCAGAAGGTGGAGATCACCATCGAGGGCATAGGCACCCTGAGCAACCCGGTGGAACTGCGCTGAGCCTCTCCGGCTCGGACCCGACCAACTGATCATTCCGGGTGGCTGTCGCTCGCGTTCTTCAGGTCGGCTATCGACTGGTCGACCAGGGCGCGCATGGCGGCCTCGGCGGCCAGCGGGTCGCGAGCGGTCACCGCGTCCAGGACCGCCCGGTGGCTCGGCACCGGGTCGGACGGGTTCGCGTGGTGGACGAACTTGTCCCGCTCCTCCAGGCCGATCGCGATGATCTGGGCGATCTGCCCTAGGAAGTCGTTGTGTGTCGCCGCCAGCAGGGCTCGGTGGAACATCACGTCCGCGGTCACCGCCGCGTCCACGCCCGCCGCGGTCGCCATCGACTCCAGGGCCGACGTCAGTGCCTCCAGGTCCGACGGCGTCGCACGTTCCGCCGCCAGTCGGGCGGCCGCCGGCTCGACCACCGCCCGGACCTCTGTCAGCTGGTCGAACAGCCCTGGGTCCGAGGACACCGCCGTGTGCCAGCGCATCACGTCCGCGTCCAGCATGTTCCATGACGACCTCCGCTGCACGAACGTGCCGCGCTTCTGCCGGGCGTCGATCATCCCCTTGGCGCTCAGCACCTTCAGTGCCTCGCGCAGCGCGGTCAGGCTGACGTCCAGCTCGGCGCGCAGGGTCGGCAGGTCGAGGGTCGCCCCCTCGGGGTACTCGTTCGACAGGATGCGGCTGGCCAGGATCTCAACGGTCTGGCCATGGATCCCGCGCGGCCGGTGCTGGGGCAACGCCTCTCCTTAAGTCATAAATTACTAATACATCTTGACAGTCGACCCACTCGGGCCGCAACCTTGTCCGCATGTCCCGACGGAGTGATATGAGCAGGCGGCGGTTCCTCCGGAACGCCGGTCTGGCCGGCCTGAGCGCCGGCCCATTCCTCAGCGCGTGCGCGACCTCGGCCTCCTCCGGCCCGGTCACGCAGACGGGCGGCGCGGTCACCGTGCAGTCCAACCTCTCCGCCCCGGCGGCCAAGGCGGCGATCGAGGCGCTGGTCAAGGGTTTCAACGACCGCGGCGGCGCCACGGCGTCGGTCAACACCGTGGCCTCCGAGACGTTCCGGACCCAACTGCCAAGCTATCTCACCTCGGCGAACCCGCCCGACACGTTCACCTGGTACCCCGGCTCGCTGCTCTCCGGCTATGCGGAGAAGGGCCTGCTCCTCGACGTCGGCGACGTCTGGCGGACCATGGGCGACTACAGCGACGCCTTCCGCACCCTCTCCAGCGACGGCAAGGGCAGGCAGATCTTCGTGCCGACCACCTACTACTGGTGGGGCATTTTCTACCGTAAGTCCAAATTCGCCGAGTGGGGTGTCACCCCGCCGAAGGACTGGAGCTCGTTCCTGTCACTCTGCGAAACCCTCAAGGGCAAGGGTGTCACGCCGATCGGGCTCGGGGCGGGTGGCAACACGCCGTGGATCGCGTCCGGCTGGTTCGACTACCTGAACGTCCGCGTCAACGGCGCGACCTTCCACCGTGACCTGCTCGCCGGCAAGAAGCGGTTCGACGACCCGAAGGTCAGGTCGGTCTTCGCGAAGTGGAAGGAGGCGTTGCCGTACTTCGACCCCAGCGGCACGGCGGTCGCCTTCCAGGACGCCACGACGTCCCTGGTCCAGGGCCGCACCGGCATGCTGCTGATCGGCGCGTTCCTCGCCGACTCCGCGCCCAAGGACGTGCTCGACGACCTCGACTTCTTCCAGTTCCCGATCATCGACCCGGCCGTGCCCGTCGCGGAGGAGGGGCCGACGGACGGCTTCTTCGCCAGCTCACGCACGGCGCACCGCGCCGAGGTGGTCGAGTTCTTCAAGTACGTCGCGACGGCGAACGCGCAGGACCTCTACATCAGGAACTCGACGGGCACGGTGCTGCCGACGAACCCGAACGCACACGACTCGGGCACCGCGCTGGTCAAGAAGGGCCGGAAACTGTTGCAGGACGCGAAGGAGCTGACCCAGTTCTTCAACCGCGACTCGAGCGACGCCCTCCAGCCGACCGCCGACGCGGCACTCGTCCGCTTCATCCAGAAGCCGAACGAGCTCGACTCGATCCTGACGGACTGGCAGTCGGCGGCGGAGAAGATCTGGAACGCCTGACGCGGACAGCATCTTTTCTTGAGCAACGCCAACACAGATGGTTGCGTAGGCAGCCTCCGATCCTCAGAACCGATGTTCAACGGGCGCGCGAAGGCCCGGCTCGGGGTTCTCCCCGGTCCGCCCTGGCGGGTTGGCAACTCGGGAAGTCACGGAACTTCACGACTTGCGCAAAGAACCCGCGGGCTGGCCGCGGGGTTTGCAGGCAAGCCGAAGAGCTGCCTTGAACGTGACGTCGCGCGGGCAGCCCCCACCCTGTCCCGGGGGCACCCCGCCACGCCAGTCTACCGGGTGGTGCTGACGAAAGCCCTGGTCAGCGGTGCCTGTGGACAACTTTCACCCGATGAGTCCGAGCGAAAGGGACTTTCGTTGGAGGCGTCATGGCGATACTGACCGCCAGCCGTACGACCGCGCCGCCGCGGCCGGTCGCGCGGCGCAGGCCGCGGCGACGGGTGCCGCCCGTTCTACTCGCCTTTCTCCTCGTGCCGCTGGCCGTCGAGGGGTTCTGGGTGTTCTGGCCGGCCCTGCAGGGGTTCTGGCTCTCGCTCACCAACTGGGACGGCGTCTCCGCCCCCGCCTTCGTCGGCCTCGGGAACTTCGGGGAGCTGGCCGGTGACCCGATCTTCCGGGGCGCCGCGCTCAACACCCTCATCTGGCTCGTCCTCTTCGGCGGGCTCTCCGCGGTCGGCGGGCTCGGCCTCGCCCTTCTGCTGCAACAGGAACGCCGCGGCGTCGGGTTCTACCGCGCGGCGCTGTTCACCCCGGTCGTCTTCTCGCTCGTCGCCACCTCCCTCATCTGGCAGGCGCTCTACCAACCCGACGGCCTGCTCAACCAGATCCTCCCGGTCAGCTGGCGGCACGCCTGGCTCGCCGATCCCGACACCGCGCTCTACGCCGTGCTCGTCCCGGCGCTCTGGCGGCAGGTCGGCTACGTGATGGTGCTCTACCTCGCCGGTCTCAAGGGCATCGACCCGACCCTCTTCGAGGCCGCGAAGATCGACGGCGCCGGTCGCTGGCAGCAGTTCCGGTTCGTCACCTGGCCACAGCTCCGCAGCGTCAACTCCGTCGTCCTGTCGGTGATCATCATCGACTCGCTGCGGTCGTTCGACGTCGTATGGGCCATGACCAAGGGTGGGCCCTACCACAGCTCCGAGCTGCTCAGCACCTACATGTACGCCACCGCTTTCCAGTCGCTGCGGCTCGGGTACGCGTCCGCGCTCGCCGTGGTGATCTTCGTGCTCGCGTTCGGGGTCATCGTCGCCTACCTCGTGCGTGCCTTCAGGGAGGACGACCAGTGAGGCACAAGGCTTTCCACCTCGTCGCCGGGACGCTCTCGGTGCTGTGGCTGCTGCCGATCGCCCTCGTGCTGCTCACCAGCATCCGCACGTTCGATGACATCGCCGGCAACGGGCTGGGCGCACTACCGCACTCGTTCAGCCTCGGCGCCTTCGACGAGGCCTGGAACGCGGGCGGCCAGGCGCAGGCCATGCTCAACAGCCTGCTCGTGACCGTGCCGACCGTGCTCCTCTCGCTGGCGCTGGCCGCCGCGTCCGCGTTCGCGTTGAGCCGCTTCCACATTCCAGGGCGGCGGGCGATCATCCTGCTGATGCTGGCCGGGAACCTGCTCCCTCCACAGATCCTGCTCGTGCCGGTCTCGAAACTCTGTGAGCTGCTCGGCATCTACGACACGCTGCCCGCACTCGTCGTCGTGCAGGTCGGGTTCGGCCTCGGCTTCTACACGTTCGTGCTGCAGGGCTTCATGCGCGCGATCCCCGGCGAGATCCAGCAGGCGGCCACGATCGACGGCGCCGGCGTGGTGACGATCTTCTGGCGGATCATCCTGCCGATGACCCGCCCCGCGCTCGCCGCACTGGCCGCGCTCTGCTTCACCTGGGTGTTCAACGACCTGCTGTGGGCGATCACCGTGCTGCGGACGGGAACCGTGATGCCCGTGACGCCGGCCCTGCTCGGCCTGCAGGGACAGTACGTGTCGACATGGAACGTCGTCGCGGCCGGGTCGGTGATCGCGGCCATCCCGACCGTGGCGGTGTTCCTGCGGTTCCAGCGGCACTTCATCTCGGGCCTGGCGATCGGGGCGGTCAAGTGAGCCGCTGGACGCTGCGGATGGCCACCACCACCTACACGGTCGCGCTCGGTCCACAGTGGCCGGAGCTCGTCGCCTGGGGTCCGACCGGGGTCGAGGAAGGTCCGTCGCCGCTGGCCAACCACGGTCGCGTGCACTTCGTCACCGAGGCCGACGCCGCGCCGGTCGAGTACGCGCCGCGCGGTCAACGACCGTTCGCCGGCGCGGATCTGGTGATGGACCAGGGCTCCTGGTGGCGGTTCGACGGCGGCACCCCCGAGACCGGACTGAACTATGTGGACGATCTGCTCGGCCTGCGGACCGTGCTCCACTACCAGGCCGTACCCGGCACGGACGTGTTGCTCCGGTGGGTGGAGGTGACGAACGACGGCACCACTCCGCTGCGGCTCGAACGCATCGGCTCCGCCGGCTTCTGTGTGCCGACGAGAGGGGCACGCCTGACGTTCCTCTCCGGACAGTGGGCACGGGAGTTCCAGCGGCAGACCATCACGCTGCCGGCGGGACGGTTCGCCATCGGCGGCAACTACGGCGTGCCCGGCCACGACTACGCGCCCTGGCTGGCGATCCAGGACACCGAAGGGGAGCAGGCGTGGGGTGTGTCGCTGGCCTGGCCGGGTTCCTGGGAGATCGACGCGCAGGTCGACCCGACAGGTCTGACCCGGGTCAGGGCCGGGCGTCTGGGTCCGGTCGGCCTGCGGCCGGGCGAGACGGTCACCACCCCACAGGCGGCGCTCGCCTACAGCGCGGCGGGACTCGACGGTCTGGCGCGGGTGTGGCACGCCAACGAACGGCGGCTCAGTCGCCCGCGCACCCGGCCCGTCCTCTACAACTCCTGGGAGGCCACGGGGTTCGCCGTCGACGCGGACCGGCAGCTCGAACTGGCACGGATCGCCGCGGACGTGGGGGCCGAGCTGTTCGTGGTCGACGACGGCTGGTTCGTCGGCCGCGACGACGACACCGGCGGGCTCGGCGACTGGACTCCCGACGAGCACGCCTTTCCCAACGGCTTCACGGCGTTCGTCGACGAGGTCCGCGCGCTGGGACTCGACTTCGGCCTGTGGGTGGAACCCGAGGCGGTCAGCCCGAAGTCGCGGCTGTACACCGAACATCCCGACTGGGTGTACCGCGTGGACGGACGGCCCCTGACTCTCATCCGCAACCAGCTACTGCTGGACCTCGGTCGCGAGGAGGTCCGCGAGTTCGTCTGGGCGACGCTCGACAGGCTCCTGACCGAGTACCCGATCAGCTACCTCAAGTGGGACATGAACCGGCCGGCCACCCCACGCGGGCCCGAGCTGGATGGCGGTCACGTACGGAGCTACCTGGAGATCCTCGACCGGCTGCGGGAAGTCCACCCGCAGGTGTCGGTCGAGGCGTGTGCGGGTGGCGGCGGCCGGACCGACCTCGCGACCATCGCACGCTCGGACGTCCTGTGGCCGAGTGACAACACCGCCGCGCTCGACCGGCTGTCCATCCAGGACGGATTCCTGCTCGCGCACGCACCGCACCTGATGAGCTCCTGGGTGACCGACGCGCCGGGCGTGTTCGACCCGCGGCCACGATCGCTGCGGTTCCGGTTCGTCATGGCCATGGCCGGTGTGCTCGGCATCGGCGCCGACATCGCGAGGTGGACCGGCGGACAGCGGGCGGAGGCTCGTGAGCTCGTGGCCCTGTACAAGGAGATCCGTGAGATCGTGCACACCGGTGAGGTGTATCGCCTGATGGACGGCGTGCAGTACGTGACGCCAGGAACGACCGTCGTGCTGGCATGGAACACGGGTGCGCTGAACGGCGCGCCCGAGGTGCCGGGCCGGCCGGCGCGCCTGCCGCTCGCGGCGCTACGGCCAGGATCCTATGTGGACAGAGGGTCGGGTGTGCGGTACTCGGCGGCGCACCTGACCCACGTCGGCCTACCCACGTCGTGGACGCGCTCCCACGACGCGGACGTCGTGGTACTCGACCATGTCGCTACCTGAACAGCACGTAGGTGGGCGTGCCGGTCGCGTACCGCACCTGCTCGCCACCGCCGCGCGGGAACGCCACGATCGCGTCGTCCCATTCCGCCGCGACGTAGACCGTGTCGTCCTCGATGGCGAAATGCCGGGGGAAGCGCCCGCAGGGATGATCGGCAAGGGCAACCGGCTCGTCGCCCGAGATGTCGAACTCCGTCACGCAGTCAGGGTTCCGGTTCGACACGTACAACCGGTCGCCGAGCAGTTCCAGGTGCGCCACCCAGTTCGGCCCCTTCGGCCCCTCGACGTACGGGGTCTTCGTCGGGGAGACGGTCTTCACCACGGTGAACGTGCCCACCGGGTCTTCGCGGACCACCAGCAGCGTGCCGCCGACCTCGCCCACGACGTACGCGAGGTCGGTGCCGGGCCGGCGGACCAGCTGGCGCGGACCGGTGCCCGGCGGCATCGCGGACACCGCGAGCGGCGTGAGCTTTCCGTTGTCCGCCAGGGTGTAGCTGCGGATCTCGTCGGTGCCGAGGTCCACCGCGCTCACGGTCCGGCCACGGACGACCGCCATGTGCACGTGTGCGGCCTCCTGGCGTTGCGTGTGCGGGCCGGTGCCCTCGTGCCGCACGAGGTCGGTCTGCCCGGTGATGGTCCCGTCCCCGGCGACGCCGAACACCGACAGGGTGCCGCTTCCGTAGTTGCTGCACAACAGGAACCGCGCGTCCTCGGTGAGGGCGAGGTGACACGGGCTCGCGCCGCCGGACGGGACCGTGCCCAGCACCTCCAGCTCCGCGGACACGGTGGTGATCGCGCCGTCGGCCGACTCGTTGGTCGCGTACACGACCGGCGCGGTCGGGTGCGCGGTGAGCCACGACGGCGAGGCCAGCTCCAGCGAGCGGTCCGGTGTCAACCCGCCTTCCGGAGTACGACGAAACGTGCTGATCCCGACCCCGTTGCCACCGGTGGCGGACGAGTAGCTACCGACCCAGACATCCATACCGATCACCATAACCCACCGACGAAAGGCAGCCGGAATGTCAAGACCACTGTTGACCGCGGCGGTAGTCGCGTTGTCGCTGGTAGTCGCGCCCGTCACGGCGTCAGCTGAGCAAATTGGTCTGGACCAAGGCGCGCCGGCCTACTACGACAGCGGCGTCGCGCCCACGCCCTACATGGGCTGGAACACCTACTTCGGCGTCGGCGCGGCGTCCGAGGAGAACGTCACCTCGGTCGCGAACTTCCTGGTCAGTAGCGGTCTTGCCAAGGCAGGCTACGACATCGTGTGGATCGACGGCGGCTGGAACGCGAGCCCACCGCGCGACGGTGCCGGCAGGCTCGTGCCCGACCCGGCCCGCTTTCCCTCGGGTTTCACAAAACTTGTGAATGATCTGCATCGCAAAGGTTTGCGCGCCGGTATCTACACGGACGCGGGCGCCTGGGACGGGGTGAACTGCGCGGCCGGCAGCGGCGGCGGCTACTACGAGGCCGACGCCAGGCGGTTCGCCGCCTGGAAGTTCGACGCCATCAAGATCGACTTCCTGTGCGGCATCGCGCAGAACCTGGATCCGGCTGTCGCGTTCGGACAGTTCAGCGCCGCGGTCGCGAAGGCCGGGCGGCCGATGATCCTCAACCTCTGCAACCCGGTCACCGACGAATGGGGCGTCCCACACGGGCCGAACCAGGTCGCCGGCATCGCCTACACCTACGGCCCGCGGATCGGCGACTCCTGGCGCACCAGCACCGACGTCGCCTTCGGCACGCCGTACGAGGGCATCTGGGTCGACATGCTGCGCAACATGGACCGCAACGCCGCGCACCCCGAGGCGCAGGGACCGGGCCACTACAACGATCCCGACTACCTCATCCCCATGCGGAAGACCGAGCAGGGCACCTACGAGCTGACCGAGGAGGAGTCGACCACCCAGCTCGTCATGTGGGCGGAGATGGCCTCGCCGCTGATCATCGGCTCCGACCCGCGCACGCTGCCACGGTCGATGATCGACACCCTGCGGAACCCGGAGATCGTCGCGGTCGACCAGGATCCCCTTGCCGTTCAGGGGGTGCGGGTCGCGGGCACCGGCGACACCGACGTGTACAGCAAGGTCCTGTCCCGCGACGGCGAGCGTGCCGTGGTGCTGCTCAACCGGGGCTCGGCCCCTGCCGCGATGACCGTGAGCTTCGCCGATGCCGGTCTCCAGGGGGCCGTCGGCGTCCGCGACCTCCGCGCCCGTCAGGACCGCGGCACGGCCACCGGCTCGTACACGACCACGGTTCCCGCGCACGGCACCGCGTTCCTCAGGCTGCGTGGCCGGACACTCGTGCCCGGCACGGACCTCGGTGGCGACACGTCGGCAAGCCCGGCGCTCGTCCGGTTCGACGACGGCAACGCGGCGGTGTTCGCCAGGGGAGCCGACGGCAGACTACGCCAGAAGTCCGAGGTGGACGGACGGTGGCATGGCTGGACCACGCTCGGCGGTCCGACCCACGGCAGGATCCTCGGCCAGCCGGTCGCCTTCGCGAGCACGGGACGGATCGACCTGTTCGTCCGCGGCACCGACAACGCCGCCTATCACCGAACCTTCGTCGACCACCGGTGGGGCGACTGGCAACGGCTCGGCGGCACGCTGACGGACTCGCCGTCCGTGGCGTTCACCGGGCCGACCGACTGGACCCTCTTCGCCCGCGGCGCCGACGGTCGCGTGTGGACCCGTGACCGCGCCAGCGGCTGGACCTCGATCGGCGCCCCCAACGACACACCGACCTACGGCAGGCCCGGCGCGGCGACCGTCAGCGCCGGCACGGTCGTCGCGGTGCGCATGCCCGACGACAGCGTCTGGTACCGCCGGAAGTCCGGCGGCGCCTGGTCGGACTGGGTCAGCCTCGGCGGCGTGGTCAGCGGCAGTCCCACGCTCGTGGCGAGCGCGGACCGGGTCTACCTGTTCGCCCGCGCCAGCGACTACACCTTGTGGCAGCTCAACTTCGTCGACGGCGCCTGGGGCGGCTGGTTCAAGCGGAACGAGTACCCCAGCAACAGCCTCGTCGGCGCGGTCGGGGCGGCCGCGGGCGCGAACGGCTCTGCCTGGATCGCGGTGCGTGGTCCCGACGACGCCGTCCACCAGGCGGTCCTGTGACGTGCGCGGTGGTGACGGGCGCGGCGGCCGGAATCGGCGCCGCGACCGTCCACCGGCTCGTCGCCGGTGGCTGTGAGGTGGTCGCGGTCGACCTCGCGCCCATCCGCGCGGCCGACCACGTCCACCCGGTGACCGGTGACGTGTCCGACGAGGACACCTGGCGGTCCGTTGTGGACGTGGCGCCCGCGCCCGTCACCGCGCTCGTCAGCAATGCGTTCGCGCGGACGGTCGCACCACTGCACGAGCAGGACCGCGCCACGTGGGACCGGCAGCTGGCGGTGAACCTCACGGCCGCCTACCTCGGCGTCCGGGCCTGCCTGCCGTCACTCGCCGCTGTCGTGCTCGTGTCGTCGGTGCACGCGAGGTTCGGCCTGCCCGGGCATGCCGCGTACGCGGCGACCAAGGGTGCGCTCGTCTCGCTGGGCCGGCAGCTCGCCGTGGAGTACGCGCCCGCGGTACGCGTCAACACGGTGCTGCCCGGCCCGGTGCTGACCGCCGCGTGGGACGGGATCGGTGAGGCCGACCGGGAACGCAGTGCCCACGCCACCCCCGCCGGCCGGCTCGGGGACCCCGCCGAGGTGGCCGAGGTCATCGCGTTCCTGCTGTCCCCGGCGGCGTCGTTCGTCACCGGCGCGGAACTGCTCGTCGACGGCGGCTGGTCGGCGGCGAAGGAATCCTCATGAAGATCACCGAGATCGAGACGTTTCTCGTGCCGCCCCGGTGGCTGTTCCTCAAGGTCTCGACCGACGAGGGCGTCACCGGATGGGGCGAGCCGGTCGTCGAGGGCCGGGCGGCGACCGTGCGTGCGGCCGTGCACGAGCTGGCGGACCTCGTGACGGGCAAGGACCCGCTGCGCATCGAGGACCACTGGCAGGTGTTGCGACGCGCCGGGTTCTACCGCGGCGGGCCGGTGCTCTCCAGTGCGCTGTCCGGGTTCGACCACGCGCTGTGGGACATCGCGGGGAAGGTGCGGCGGGCGCCGGTGCACGAGCTGCTCGGCGGCCCGGTGCGTGACCGGGTGCGGATGTACTCGTGGGTGGGCGGTGACCGCCCGGCCGGCGTGTACGAGGCGGTGGCGGCACAGGTCGAGGCAGGCTTCACCGCGGTCAAGATGAACGTCTCCGGTCCCATGCAGGCGATCGCGTCCCCCGCGGAGGCGAGCGCCGCCCTCGACCGGGCCAGGGAGGCCCGCTTGGCGCTCGGGCCGGACCGGGACCTGGCGATCGACTTCCACGGCCGCGTTTCGCCGGCGATGGCACGCAGGCTGGTGCGGATGCTCGAGGAGGTGCAGCCGATGTTCGTCGAGGAGCCGATCCCGCCGGAGCTGAAGGGCCCCGCGCTGGAGTCGGTGGTGTCGGCGTCGACACTGCCGATCGCGTTGGGGGAGCGGCTGTACTCGCGGTGGGACTTCAAGCCGGTGCTGGACGCGGGGGTCGCTGTGGTGCAACCGGATCCCGCGCACGCCGGCGGGATCTCGGAGCTGCGCCGGATCGCGGCGCTCGCGGAGGTCTACGGCGCGTCGCTGGCGCCGCACTGTCCACTGGGGCCGATCGCGCTGGCGGCGAGCCTGCAGGTCGCCTTCGCGACGCCGAACTTCCTCATCCAGGAACGGAGTGTGGGCATGCACTACCACGGGGGCGTCGAGATGGGCCGGTATCTCCTCGACACCAGGCCGTTCACGTGTGTCGAGGGGTACGTCGCGCGCCCGACCGGGTTCGGACTCGGCATCGAGGTCGACGAGGCGGCCGTGCGTGCCGCGGCCGAGGAGGGGCACACGTGGCGGCCGCCGGTGTGGCGGCACGAGGACGGCGGCCTGGCGGAGTGGTGAGCGCGCTCTGGCTGGACAACGGCCTGGTGCGACTGGGTTTCGTGCCGGCGGCCGGCGGCCGGCTGCTGTCGTTCCGGTTCGCCGGCACGGAGCTGCTGTGGCGTGACACGACGCTCGTCTCCGATGATCTCGATGGTGTGTTCGTCCCCAACGACGGCAGGATGGGCGACTGGGTCAACTACGGCGGCGACAAGACGTGGCCTGCGCCGCAGGGTTGGCACGGGCCCGGGCAGTGGGCCGGCCCGCCGGATCCGGTGCTGGACTCCGGACCGTACACAGTGGACTCGACGGCCGGGTCGGTGACCATGACGTCCGCGCCCGATCCCCGTACCGGACTGCGCCTGGCGCGGCGGTTCACGTTGACGGGCAGCGGATACACGCTCGACCTGACCGCCACCAACGTGAGTGGGCGCCCGGTGCGGTGGGCGCTGTGGAACGTCACGCAGTTCCCCGGCGGTGGCGAGGTGTTCGTGGCGCTGCGGGACCACCCGACGCCGGTCGTGGCACTGATCGCGGGCACCGGCTACCCGCGGTACGAGCTGGTCGACGGCGGCGCGCGGGTGCCGGCCCAGGACGTGGTCGGCAAGCTGGGCTTTCCCGGCGCGGCCGGGTCGCTGTCGTACGAGCGTGCCGGGCACCGGGTCACGTACACGTTTCCGGTGGTCGACGCCGAGTACCCCGACCGAGGCTCACCCGTCGAGGTGTGGCTGGAGCACCCGCTGCCCGCGCCGCTGGCCGCGCTCGACGATCTCGACCCGCCGGCACACATCGTCGAGTGCGAGGTGCTCGGTCCCCTGACCGACCTCGCCCCGGGCGACCGCACCTCGCTGACGGTCGGGGTCGCGGCCGGGCATGCCGAACTCGGCGGCACGGGCGCACGGCTTCGCCGGCGAGCGGGCCGACCTGGTTCCCGCGGAGTCCGTCGCGGGAACCGTGACCCACCTGCGGTTGCGGGGTCGCCTAGAACGGGATGTTCGCCGTCAGGCAGAACGGGTGGCCCGCCGGGTCGAAGAAGATGCGCCACTCCTCCGGCCGAGGCTGGTGGTCGGCCTTGCGCGCGCCGAGCCGCAGCGCCTCGGCCTCCGCCTCGTCCAGGTCCCGGACGGCCAGGTCGAAGTGCATGTGTTTCGGCGTCACGCCGCCCGGCCAGGTGGGCGGCGTGTAGTCCGGCACGCGGATCGTGCCGATCCAGACCGCGCCGGTCTGGACGACCGTGACGTCGTCGGTGACGGCGATGGTCGTGCCATCGAGCAGGTCGGCCCAGAACCGGGCGAGCGCCGCCGGGTCGGCGCAGTCCAGGGACATCATCGCGAGGCGTGCGACAGCCATGTCACGCCGTCCTTCTGGGCAGCGGCAGCGGGAGCGCCGGCAGGCCGTCGATGCTGGTGCCGTTGTGGGGCTTGTGGGCGCAGTACTCCGCGAACTCCTCCTCGGACTTGCGGCCGAAGTGCTGCGCGTGCTGTGTCCGTTCCTCCCGGTAGTCCATGAACGGCACGGCGAACCCGCAGCTGTCGCTGACCATCAGCGCCTCGACCAGGATGATCGCCCGCGCGCCGGGACCGTCCGCGGCGCCGAAGTGGCCGATCAATGCCGGCCAGCGCGGGTCGTCGCGGAAGACCGGCATGCCGCGGCCGTGCACCCGCAGCACCTTGGGCGGGCCGGTGAACGCGCACCACATCAGCGTGATGCGGCCGTTCTCCCGCAGGTGCGCCATGGTCTCGGCGTGGCTGCCGCCGAAGTCCAGGTACGCCAACGTGTGTTCGCCGAAGACGACGAGCGTGCCCTCCCGGCCCTTCGGCGACAGGTTGACGTGCCCGTCCTCGGCCAGCGGCGCGGACGCGACGAAGAACACCTTCTGCTCCTCGATGAACGCCCGCAGCCGCGGCGTGATCCCCTCGTAGACCTTCCCCATGCGGCTGAATCTACCTGGTCAACTCCCCGGACAGCGTCCACAGCCGAGCCGACGGCCCGCTCGTCCGCCTGGTCACTTCGGACGGTAGCCGGCCCGCCGCAGCGCGTCGGCCATCGCGCCGCCGCCACCGGACTCCTGCCGCTGGCCGCCGCGCCGCTGCTGGCCACCACGCTGGTTGCCGCCGCCGCGTTGACCGCCCCCGCCGCCCCCGCCACCACCCCGGCCGCCGCGGTCCCGCTGCTGGCCGCCGCCGCCCGGCTTCGTCTCCTCGTCCAGCCGCAGCGTCAGGGAGATCCGCTTGCGCGGGATGTCGACCTCGAGCACCTTCGCGCGCACGATGTCGCCGGACTTGACGACCTCGCGCGGGTCCTTCACGAAGTTGTGCGACAGCTGGGACACGTGCGCGAGCCCGTCGCAGTGCACGCCGATGTCGATGAACGCGCCGAACGCGGCCACGTTCGTCACCACGCCCTCGAGCACCATGCCGACCTTGAGGTCGTTCAGCGTGTGCACGGCGTCGTTGAACGTCGCGGTCTTGAACTCCGGACGCGGGTCGCGGCCCGGCTTCTCCAGCTCGGACAGGATGTCGGTGACCGTCGGCACGCCGAACGTGTCGTCGACGAAGTCGTTGGGCCGCAACGACTTCAGCGTCTTGGTGTTGCCGATCAGCGACGCAAGCTCCAGGCCGGTCGCCGTGACGATCCGCCGCACCACCGGGTACGCCTCGGGGTGCACGGACGACGAGTCGAGCGGGTCGTCGCCGTTCGGGATGCGCAGGAAGCCCGCACACTGCTCGAACGCCTTCGGGCCCAGCTTCGGCACGTTCTTCAGCGCGGTGCGGGACCGGAAGGGCCCGTTGGCGTCCCGGTGCGAGACGATGCTGGCCGCCAGCGACGAGCCGATGCCGGACACCCGCGTCAGCAGCGGCACCGAGGCCGTGTTGAGGTCGACGCCGACGCCGTTCACACAGTCCTCGACCACCGCGTCCAGCGAGCGCGACAGCTTTGTCTCGGAGATGTCGTGCTGGTACTGCCCTACGCCGATGGACTTCGGGTCGATCTTGACCAGCTCGGCCAGCGGGTCCTGCAGGCGCCGCGCGATCGACACGGCGCCACGCAACGAGACGTCGAGTGACGGCAGCTCCTGCGACGCGTACGCCGACGCCGAGTACACCGAGGCGCCGGCCTCGGACACCATCACCTTGGTGAGCTTGAGCTCCGGGCTCTTCGCCAGCAGCTCGGCGGCGAGCTTGTCGGTCTCGCGGGAGGCGGTGCCGTTGCCGATCGCGATCAGGTCCACGTTGTGCGCCTTGGCCAGCGCGTGCAGCTTGACCAGCGACTCGTCCCAGCGCTTCGCCGGCGCGTGCGGGTAGATCGTGTCGGTGGCGACGACCTTGCCGGTGGCGTCGACGATCGCGACCTTCACACCCGTGCGCAGGCCGGGGTCGAGGCCCATGGTGGCGCGGGTGCCGGCGGGCGCGGCGAGCAGCAGGTCACGCAGGTTGGCGGCGAACACCCGCACGGCCTCGTCCTCGGCCGCCTGCCGCAGCCGGGACCGCAGGTCCACGCCGAGGTGCACGAGGATCCGCGTCCGCCACGCCCACCGCACGGTGTCGGCGAGGAACTTGTCGGCCGGGCGACCCCTGTCGTCGATGCCGAAGTTCGCGGCGATGCGGACCTCGTAGTCCGACGGGCCGGGCGGCTGCTCCTCATCCGGGTGCGGGTCCAGCACCAGCTCCAGCATCTCCTCCTTCTCGCCGCGGAACATCGCGAGGATGCGGTGGGAGGGGAGCTTGGTGAACGGCTCGGAGAAGTCGAAGTAGTCGGCGAACTTGGCGCCGGCCTCCTCCTTGCCGGACCGGACCTTGGCGACGAGGCGGCCGTGGTCCCACATGCGCTCGCGCAGCGTGCCGATGAGGTCGGCGTCCTCACCGAACCGCTCGACGAGTATGTCCCGCGCGCCGGTGAGCGCGGCCTGCACGTCGGCGACGCCCTTCTCGGCGTCGACGAACACCGCGGCGGCGGCCTGCGGGTCGGTCTCGGGGTTGGCGAGCAGGCCGTCGGCCAGTGGTTCGAGACCGGCCTCGCGGGCGATCTGGGCCTTGGTGCGGCGCTTGGGCTTGTAGGGCAGGTAGATGTCCTCGAGGCGCGCCTTGGAGTCGGCCCCCATGATCTGCTTGCTGAGCTCGTCGGTCAGCTTGCCCTGGCTGTTGATCGACTCCAGGACCGCGGCCCGGCGCTCCTCCAGCTCGCGCAGGTAGCGCAGGCGCTCGTCGAGCGTGCGGAGCTGGGCGTCGTCCAGCGACCCGGTGACCTCCTTGCGGTACCGGGCGATGAACGGGACGGTCGAGCCGCCGTCGAGCAGCTCCACCGCCGAGCGGACCTGCCGCTCGGCGACAGAGAGCTCCTCGGCGATGCGCAGGAAGACTGACGGGGGAGTGGCCGTGACTGTCACGGGTAGGCATTCTGCCCGCTTCCCCCGACAGGCGGTCGGGGCGGTTTGGGTTTTCGTCCGCTACCGCCGGGTAACCGTGACCTCTTCGGCAGAGGAGGGCGATCAGGATGAGCCGGTCGGTCCAGGTCAGCGAGCAGCAGGCACGCCAGGTCGCCGAGGAGGCCCGCGAGAGCGGGTGGGTGAAGCCCTCCTTCTGCAAGGAGCTGTTCCTCGGCCGGTTCCGGCTCGACCTCATTCACCCGCATCCGGCGCCGGAACCCGTGGCGGAGGCGAAGGCCGAGCGGTTCCTCGCCTCGTTGCGGGAGTACTGCGCGACCCTCGACGGCGCGGTGGTCGAGCGGGAGGACCGCATCCCGGACGACTGGGTCAAGGGCTTCGCCGAGCTCGGCTGTTTCGGCATCAAGATCGACGAGGAGTACGGCGGGCTCGGGCTCTCCCAGACCGCCTACGGCAAGGCCCTGATGCTGGTCGGTTCGGTGCACCCCAGCATCGGCGCGCTACTGTCCGCCCATCAGTCCATCGGGGTGCCGGAGCCGCTCAAGCTCGCCGGCACCGACGAGCAGAAGCGGCGTTTCCTGCCCCGCTGCGCGAAGGGCGCCGTCACCGCCTTCCTCCTCACCGAGCCCGACGTCGGTTCCGACCCGGCGCGGCTCGCGTCCACGGCGGTCCCGGACGGTGACGACTACGTGCTGGACGGGGTGAAACTCTGGACCACGAACGGTGTCGTCGCCGAGCTGGTCGTGGTGATGGCCCGAGTACCGAGGTCCGAGGGCCACCGGGGCGGGATCTCCGCCTTCGTCGTCGAGACGGACTCGCCGGGGATCACGGTGGAGCGGCGCAACTCCTTCATGGGACTGCGTGGTCTCGAGAACGGCGTGACCCGGTTCCACCAGGTGCGGGTGCCGAAGACCAACCTGGTCGGTCGTGAGGGCGACGGGCTGCGGATCGCGCTCACGACACTGAACGCCGGCCGGCTCGCGATCCCGGCCACGTGTGCCGCGGGCGCCAAGTGGGCGGTCAAGATCGCCCGCGAATGGTCGGCCGAACGGGTGCAGTGGGGTCGCCCGGTCGGGCAGCACGACGCGGTCGCCGGCAAGCTCGCGTTCATGGCGGCCACCACCTACGCCCTGGAGGCCGTGCTCGACCTGTCCGCGCGGATGAGCGACGAGGGCGTCAAGGACATCCGCATCGAGGCCGCGCTGGCGAAGCTGTGGGCGAGCGAGATGGCGTGCGTGATCGCCGACGAGCTGGTCCAGATCCGGGGCGGCCGCGGCTACGAGACGGCCGCCTCGCTGGCCGCGCGGGGCGAGCGGGCGGTCGGCGTCGAGCAGCTCGTCCGCGACCTGCGGATCAACCGGATCTTCGAGGGCTCCAGCGAGATCATGCGGCTGCTGGTGGCACGGGAGGCCGTGGACACGCACCTGTCGGTGGCCGGCGACCTCGCCGACCCCGAGGCGAAGCTGCCGGGCAAGGCCAGGGCGGCGGCGAAGGCCAGCGGCTTCTACGCGGGCTGGCTGCCGAAGCTGGTCGCCGGGAAGGGACAGCTACCCAAGGCGTACAACGACTTCGGCCGGCTCGCGACGCACCTGCGGTTCGTCGAGCGGTCGGCACGCAAGCTGGCACGCGAGACGTTCTACGGCATGGCCCGGTGGCAGGCGGGGTTGGAGAAGCGGCAGCGGTTCCTGGGACGGATCGTCGACCTCGGCGCGGAGCTGTTCGCGATGTCGGCGGTCTGCGTGCGGGCCCACCGCGACGGCGACGCGGCGCTGGACCTCGCGGACGCGTTCTGCCGGCAGGCCCGGCTGCGGATCGAGGCGCTGTTCGGGTCACTGTGGACCAACACCGACTCGGTCGACCACAAGGTCGCCGCCGACGTGCTGGAGGGCAGGCACATCTGGGTCGAGGAGGGCGTGCTGGACCAGAGCGACGGCACCGGGCCCTGGATCGCGGAGTGGGCGCCGGGTGCGTCGGCGGAGGAGTCGGTCGCCCGTCGCTACCAGTAGCGACGTTACGTGGTGATTACGCCGAAAGGGTAATGAGACCCAGGACACAGTCACTTGCAGTTAGTTGCGTCGGTGCGATGATTGTACCGTGCAACTAACCCCCGTCTCCTCCGTGGAGTCCGTCACCGACAAGGTGATGGACTTTCTGTCGCGGCTGAAGAAGAGCGGGGAAGCGCACATATTGGGTGTCGCCCGGGGACTCGACCTGTCATTCTCCCAGATGCGTGCCCTGTTCGTCCTCGCGGACAGCCAGCGGGAACTGGCCGTTCACGAGCTGGCCACACTGCTCGGGCTGTCGATGGCGACCGCCGGGCGAGCGGTGCAGGGCCTGGCGAGGGCGGACATGGTGACGCGCAGGGAGGATCACCAGGATCGCAGGGTGAAGCGGGTTCGCCTGTCCGAGCACGGTCGGCAGTTCGTCGACGGGCTCCTGCAGGCGCACCGCGACGCCGTACGCGACTGTCTCGAGTCGCTGAGCGACCACGAGCGGGACCAGCTCGCACTGGCACTGGCGCCGATTCTCGCTCGGGGGGACCTGCCGCCCACCACCGCAACCGGCTGTTGAAGAACGAGGGGAAAGTCGTGACTGAAGTGCTTCCGCCGACGGCGGGCGGCTCGGGTTCGGGCAAACTCGACCGCAGAATCCTCGCCATCGGCTCCGTGGTCGTGCTCGGCGCGATCATGGCGATGCTCGACATCACCGTGGTCAACGTCGCCATCAACCACCTGATCGGCGAGTTCAACACCAATCTCGAAACCATCCAGTGGGTGGCCACCGGCTACACGCTGGCGCTGGCGATCGTCATCCCGCTGTCCGGCTGGGCGGCCGACCGGTTCGGCACCAAGCGGATCTACCTGACCGCGGTGTTCCTGTTCATGCTCGGCTCCGCGGCCGCGGGTTCGGCCTGGTCGGTGGAGTCGCTGATCACCTTCCGCGTGCTGCAGGGTCTCGGCGGCGGCATGCTGATGCCGATCGGCATGACGATCCTGACCAAGGCCGCCGGACCCGAGCGGGTCGGCCGGGTCATGTCCGTGATCGGCGTGCCGATGCTGCTCGGCCCGATCGTCGGCCCGATCCTGGGCGGCTGGCTCGTCGACGACGTCTCGTGGCGCTGGATCTTCTTCCTGAACGTCCCGATCGGCCTCGTGACGCTGTACCTCGGCTCCCGGATCCTCGACCGGGACGAGCCGAAGCCGACCGAGAAGCTGGACGTCGTGGGGCTGCTCCTGCTCTCGCCGGGCCTCGCCGCGCTGATCTACGGTCTCGCCAAGATGGCGTCGCCGTCCGAGGGCGTCGACAGCCCGCAGGCCTACCTTCCAGCGGGTGCCGGGGCGGTGCTGGTGGTGCTGTTCATCTGGCACGCGCTGCGCACCCCGAACGCGCTGATCGACCTGAAACTGTTCAAGGACAGGGGCTTCTCGGTCGCGGCGGTGACCATGGTGCTGTTCGTGGTCGCGTTCTTCGGCTCGATGCTGCTGTTCCCGCTGTACTTCCAGCAGGTGCGCGGCGAGGGTGCGCTGGCGGCGGGTCTGTTGCTGGCCCCGCAGGGCATCGGCGCGATGCTCATGATGCCGGTCGCGGGCCTGGTCGTGGACCGGATCGGCGCCGCGCGCATCGCGCAGACCGGCATCGTCGTGATCGTCGCTTGCATGGTCCTGTTCACCCAGCTCGAGTACGACACGTCGTACTTCCTGATCGGCGCGGACCTGTTCGTGATGGGTCTCGGCATGGGCATGACGATGATGCCGATCATGTCCGCGGCGCTGAAGACGCTGCGGCAGGAGCAGGTGGCTCGCGCGTCGACGTCGCTGAACATCATCCAGCAGGTGGCGGCGTCCATCGGTACCGCGCTGCTCTCGGTGGTCCTGTACAACGCGACCACCGACAAACTGGCGCCGCTGGTCGCACAGGCGACGGCGCAGGGTGGCAAGGCCCCGGCGATGGACTCCGTCAAGGACCTGCCGGAGCCGATCCGCACACAGGTGTCGACGCTGCTGTCGGACGCGTTCTCGTCGACGTTCGTCTGGTCGCTGATCCTGCTGGCCATCGCGTTCCTGCCGGCGCTGCTCCTGCCGCGCGGCAAGGTCACCGCGACGATGGTCGAGGGCGGTGCCGCTCCGACGGCCTCGTCCGGCACGGCCGGCCAGTCCGACACCGACCTGGCCGACGCCGACCTGGCCGACTCGGCCGAGGAGGCGCCTGAGCCGGCCGCCGACCGCCGCTAGCCGCACCGCCACGAAAGGCGCGTACCAGACGCTCAGCGTCCGGAACGCGCCTTTCGTGCCAGCTCAGCCCAGGCGCAGGGTGGCGACCCCGCCCTTCTCGCCGGCAGCCCAGCACGCGCCGTCGCGAGCACAGTCGACCGTGTCGAGGCTGCCGTCGTAGAACTGGCGCCAGTGGCGGCCGCCGTCGAAGGAGACGTCGCTGCCCGTCGGGCCGA
>Ga0164298_10000074_pt1 | contig 47976 bp, 46 predicted proteins | sample Whisoiple_216_MG_FD_109713 | JGI IMG/M metagenome (GOLD analysis project Ga0164298, IMG submission 109713) | Unamended control soil microbial communities from upstate New York, USA - Whitman soil sample_216_MG | ecosystem: Environmental > Terrestrial > Soil > Agricultural land ...
GCAGTCGCAGGCCCGCGGTGGCGGCCACCCGGTCGGCCACCTCGGGGACGGTCACCCCGTCGGGTGAGCACCGGGCCTCGGGTACGGCCGAAGTGGTCTCCGGCGGCCGGTGCGGGTTGGGCGACGTGGGGCTCGGCGCGGGGTCGATCTCCGGGCCGCCCGCGGCCGTGCGTGCGCCGCACCCGGCCAGCAGCACCAATCCCAGGACACCCAGGAGAACACGCCTCACGCCGAAGATCGTACCGGCCGGGTGCGGCTCGACCGGCCGCGTCCGTGGGCGGCCCTGTCCATGCGGGTTGTGGCGTGCGTCAGCCCAGGCGGATGTGCTTGACGCTGGTCCACCTGCGGCGGACGTGGGCGGTCAGGCGGGTGTCCGTGTTGGGGCGCAGTCGCAGGCCCGCGGTGGCGGCCACCCGGTCGGCCACCTCGGGGACGGTCACCCCGTCGGTCCACACCTGGGTGGCGAACCGCTTGTCCCGCAGGCGTTCCAGGCAGAGGTCGACCTTGGACTCCGCCCAGCTGTCGCGGAACAGGGGCCCGTTCCGGCCCATGACGAAACTCAGTGCGTGGCCGAAGCCCCGCTCCCTCAGACGCTTCAGCACGGTCTCCCTGCGTGCCAACAGCGAGAAGTGGTGGACCTCGTGGCCCATGCCGCGCAGGCGGCCGACCGTCTCCTCGAAGTACCGGGGTTCGACCACCGTCATGGGCGCTATGACCGGGCCCGGGTGCCTGCTCAGTGTCAGGTTCAGCACCTCCACCACGCCCTCGCGCCATGACGTCAGGTCCTGGAAGTCGCCGCGCAGCGATGGGGGCAGCATCCGGTGCAGGCCGAAGCCTGGTTGTTCCGGGTCGCAGACCACGCTGCCGGGCAGGCGCCGGCGCAGCTCGTGCGCCGTTTGGGTCTTGCCGCCGCCGAAGGGGCCGTTCAGCCAGATCAGTGTCATGCGTGCGTCAGCGCCACCAGGGGGATCTCTCGTTCGGCCTTCTTCTCGTGGTCGAGGAAGAACGGGTACAACGCCGTGATCTCCGTCCATAAGCGTGCGCGTTCCTCGCCGGCCAGCACCGTCGCCGTGGCCGGGTAGGACTCGTCGCCCGTCTCGACCGTCACCGACGGGGTCGCCGTCAGGTTGGCGTACCAGTCCGGGGGTTTGCGGGCGCCCGCGTTCGACGCCATCACCACGACTCGGTCGCCGTCCTGGTGGAACATCATCGGGGTGGTGCGTTCGGAGCCGGTGCGGGCGCCCCTGGTCGTGAGCAGCAGCAGCCGTTCGCGGTGCATGCCCTCGATCTCGCCGCCCGCGCGGAACTGCGCGATGACCCTGCGGTTGATCTGCTGGAGGTCCATGGCCGCCACCCTAGCCACGGGCACCGACATGTCCCGTCGTCGTGCCGTGGCGACCAGCGGGCGGTGTTACTGCAGGTAGCCCTCCACCACGCCTTCCGGGCGAGGCTGTGCCTCGTCCGGGTTCTCGCCGGCCGCGCGGCGGGCACGGCGCTGGCGCAGCAGGTCCCAGCACGTGTCGAGCTCGACGTCGATGGCGCGCAGGCGCTCGTGGCTCGGCTCGTGCCCGGCACGTTCCAGCTTGTGCTCCTCGTCGATGAGCGCGGTGATGCGGTCCGAGATCTCCTTGTCGTTCATGGGTACATGCTCGCAGAGCGCGGCCGTACCTGCCCACGTGATCGAGCACGCACACACGCGGCGTCACCGGGTGGCGGATCCCGCCTGCCGGGGCAGGTGAGAGGGGCCGCGGAAAGGGTGCTTTCCGCGGCCCCCGTTTCGGCTACCTCATGCCGCCATCGGGAGGGGTCGAGTCGGCATGGGGTTGGCCGGGCTGGGCGCGCCGGTCAGTACGACCACCGTGGCGTTGTCTCTGGTGCCCGCCGCGTCGGCGGCCTGGACCAGCGCCTCAGCCGGGTTCGAGGCATGACGCAGGATGGTCGCCATGGCCTCGTCGCTCAGTGTCCTGTGCACGCCGTCGGTGGTCAGCACCAGGCTCGCGGCGCTCGTTTCCGTTGTGCCGTAACGGCTTGCGGTCGCGGTGTGCACGCTCGTGGTCACCAGGTGCTCCATCCGCGGCGTGACTTCCTCGCCGTGGTCGCGGAAGTACTGGGCCAGCGTGTGATCCCTGGTGAGCCGGCGGAGGTTGACGCCGTCCCACGCGTAGGCGCGGACGTCTCCCACCCACCCGATGCGGTATCCACCTCCGAACGGCTGAGCCACGACCAGGACGCAGTCACCCGTGGCAACGGCCTTTCGAGCCGCCTCCAGTGCCGCCGTCGGACCCGCGACCGCCGGTACACCGACCGCGGCTGTGGCCGCCTGTAGCGCGGCGTGCGCCGCCGTCAGGTCGTCGCCGATGCCGTCGGCCAGCGCGACGATGCCGCCCGCGGCGGCCACCGCGTCCGCGTTCACGTCGCGGCTGCCCTGGTGACTGGCGGTCCGCCATGCTGCCTGGGTGTCCATCTCCGCCTCCTCGCTGCCTCTCTGTCAGCGAGAATGCTCGGGGAAGCTGAGCGGTGCCTGTGGACGGGATGATGTTCGGCTGTGGAACGGGCCGGCGCCGGCGTCACCGACCCGTCAGTGACTCAGCAACCGCAGTTGCCGCTGCAACAGCCGCCGCCGCAGTCGTCGCCGCAGCCACATCCGCATCCGCCTCGCATGACAACCTCCAGTGTTGGTCTGCATACATGCGCGTTTTCGAATCTACGGGCTCGGGCCGTGTGCCATCAGTACCCGATCGGGGGCTCTTTGTACGGGGCTTGTACGCGGCCCTGATGGGGTGACGATCCCTTGCTCCCCGCGAAACGAGGTCACCCGTGAAGTCCCGACGACTGATCACCGCGCTGGCCATGGCCCTTGCCGGGGCGTGCTCGTTCCTGGTCGCGCCGGCGACCGCGGACGTCGGCGCGCAGGCCGTCAACCTCCGCACGCCGTTCGACTGCGGCCAGGTGTGGAACGCGAACACGCGCAGCAACCACAACCCCCAGCTCTCCGTGGACTTCCAGCGCAGTGGCGCGCTCAACAAGAACGTCCGGTCGAGCGCGGCGGGGACGGTCGAGACGGTGAAGAACCTCGGCGACACGAGCTACGGCAAGTACATCGTGATCCGGCACGCCTCCGGTCTGAAGACGCTGTACGCGCACCTCAACTCGTTCAACGTGACGGTGGGGCAGACGGTCGGCACGGGAACGCTGATCGGCAAGGTCGGCTCCACCGGCGGTTCCACCGGGCCGCACCTGCACTACGAGCAGCGGCTGAACGGGGTCGTGCAGCGGGTGGTGCTGAACGGCGTGCACGTCACGTACTTCGGCAACACCTCGATCACCAGCTCCACGGGCTGTTAGCGGAACGGCCCGCGCTCACCCCGCGTTCAGGAGCGTGGCGCGGAGTTCCTCCGCGCGGGCCGCGTGGTGGCGGGCCGCCGTCCGGTCGCCGGTTCGCTCGTGCAGGCGCGCCAGCAGTTCCGCCACATCCGCCTCGGAACGGCGGTCGCCGTTGCGGTGGTGGCGGGCCAGGGCCGTCGTGAGCAGCCGGCCGGCCGCCGTCAGCTCACCGGTGTTCAGGCACAGCTCGCCAAGGCTCTGGTTCGTGTAGCCGACGCAGTTCTCGTCGTCCAGCTCACGGAAGATCGTCAGCGCCCGCGCCAGGTGCTCGCGTGCGGATCTCAGGTTGCCCTGGCGTTGGCGCAGAGCCGCCATGCGCTTGAGGGCGTGTGCCTCGCGGTGGCGGTCGCCGATCGCCGCGCTCAGCTCGTAGGCGTCGGTGAACCAGCGGCCCGCCGGCGCGAGGCAATCCAGCGCCAGCCACACCGAGCCGGCCGCCAGCCGCGCCACCGCCTCCCCATGCTGGTCGCCGACCCGCGCGAACAGCGTCAGCGCCCCGTGACAGCAGTCCAGCGCGTCGTCGTGCTCGCCCAGGATCCGCAACACGGTGCCGAGACCGGCCAGCGCCACCGCGGCGCCCCGGTCGTCGCCGATCGCGACGAACAGCTCGTGGGCGGTCGTGAACGCCGAGCGGGCCTCGGTGTAATCGTCCCGGTACAGCGCCACCTGCCCGAGGTTGCGCAGGACGATCGCCTCGCCGCGCCGGTCACCCAGCCGGCGCGCCGCGGCCAGCGCCCGCACATGCGTGCGCTGCCAGTCGTCCTGCTGGCCGTGCAGGTCGAAGTACGGCGCCAGCGTGGCCGCGAGCTGCCACACGTACTCGTCGTAGCCCCACGCCTCCGCCAGGGACACCATCGCGACCCCGGTGTGCCGTTCCGTGTCGAACCACTCGACCGCGTCGTCGGCCGGCGGCGCGGACACGGGCAGCACACCGAAGTACGGCATTCCCGCCGCCGCGGCGGACGCCCGTCGCAGGTAGCCCGCCAGCACCCGCGCCACCGCCGGACCGTCCCTTTCGGACAGTTCGGCCGCGTAACACCGCAGCAGGTCGTGCAACCGGTACCGGTCCGGGTCGACCAGTGCCACGAGATGGTTGTCCACCAGCACATCCAGCACGTCGTCCGCATGTGGACGGTCCAGCAGCGCCCCCACCACCCAGCCCGGCCAGCGGACCGGCCCCAGCAGGCCCAGCAGGCGGAACGCCCGCGCCGACGCAGCGGGCAGCGACGCGTAGCTCAGGCCGACGCTCGCCCGCACGGCCAGGTCGCCCACCGACAGCTCGTCCAGCCTGCGCCGCTCGTCCCGCAGCCGGTCGGCCAGGGTGCGCAGGGTCCAGCCACGCCGGTGGGCCAGCCGCGTGCCGGCGACCCGGATCGCCAGGGGCAGCCGGCCGCAGAACCGCAGGATCGCCGCCGCGCTCGCCGGTTCGGCCGTCAGGCGAGCGGCCCCGACTATGCCGGCCAGCAGGCGGGCGGCCTCCGGTTCGCCCAGGACGTCCAGCTCCACCGGATGCGTGCCGACCAGGTCCGGCAACATCACGCGGCTCGTCACCAGCACCGCCGACCCGCCGGCGCCGGGCAGCAGCGGGGCCACCTGCGCGGCCGCAGCGGCGTCGTCCAGCACCAGGCACATGCGGCGACCGGCCAGCGCGGACCGCAGCAGCGCGGCCCGGTCCGCCAGCCTGCGCGGGATCTCGGTGACCCCGACCGTCCGCAGCAGCTCGGGCAGCACGTCCACCGGGCGGCGCGGGGTCGACGACGTCCCGGCGAGGTCGAGGTGCAGCTGGCCGTCGGGGAACGCCGCGCGGGTCAGGTGAGCCACCCGGACGGCCACGGCGGACTTTCCCACGCCCGGCGAGCCGGACAGGACGACCACCGCCGGGGTGTCCCGACCGCTGATGAGGTCGGTCAGCTCGTCGCTCAGCTCGTCGCGGCCGGTGAAGTCGGGCAGGTCGCGGGGGAGCTGGCACACCGGCGTCAGCGCGGCCAGCAGCTCGGGCCCCGGGGCGGTGTCCAGCTCGGCCCGCAGCACCTGGGACGCCTCCGTGTACGCCTGCACCGCGTCCGCGCGCCGGCCCGCCGCGGTCAGCGCGTGGATCAGCAGCTGCCACAGCTCCTCGCGCAGCGGATGCTCGCTCAGCAGCCCACGCAACCCCGCGATCGCCGCGTCGTGCGCACCCTCGTCGACCGCGTCCCGCAGCCGCTGTTCCCGCGCCGACAACCACATCTCGGTGACCCGCGCGCGGGTCGGCTCGAAGACGTGGCTGTGTGGCAGGTCCTCCAGGAAACCGCCGCGCCACAGGTCCGGGTCGCGTGTCTCCTCGAAGCGGCACAGGTCGATCTCCGCGGGCGACGCGCGCAGCAGGTACCCGCCGGGGCGGTGCTCGATGCGGTTGTCCAGCAGGCGGCGCAGGCCGTGCACGTAGGTCCGCACGTTGGCGGCGGCCGACCGGGGCGGCGAGCCCGGCCACAGGACGTCCACCAGCACGTCCGTGCTGACGGCCGTGTTGGGGCGCAGGAGCAGCGTCGCCAGCAGCAGGCGGGGCTTCGGCCCGCCGAGCGCCACCGGTCGTCCGCCGACCTCGGCCTCGAGCGACCCGAGCACCCGGAACGCGACCGTCGCCACGGTGAGGAATGGTATGCGCGGAGTGTCCGGATGGGAACTACAAGTCACGCGGTGCCGGGCACCTCGGCGGTGCGCTCCGCCGGTCCGGCGGAACCACTACCGGCACGAACCGGAGGACGGTGTCTCGGCCGGCTCGGTGAGGAAGTTGTACGCGGGCAGCGGGCCGACGCACTCGGTGTCCACGCCGGCGAGGATCCGCAACGCGCCGATCACCGCGCGGGCCGGGTCGACCTCCTTGTGGGGCAGCAGGAACGCGCGGCGCTCCTCCGTGTGGTCGCGGTCGGGGAGGCGTACCTCGGCGCGGGCGGCCGCCGAGATCGGCGACAGGAGTGCGTCCGAACGGGCCCGCCGCCAGGCGACCAACCGGTGGGCCACGTGTTCGCCCAGCCGGACGTCGGTGGACGGGTCCAGGTCGCCGCGCCACTGCTCGTCGAACATCGCCTGCAGTGCCTCGTCCTCGTTGAACCTCAGGTACGCGTGCAGCTCGACCAGGCCGTCCAGGCGGTCCAGCTCGGCACGCAGCCGCGGCGCGGCCGCCGCCAGCGTGCCGGTGCGCACCGCGTCCTCGCCGGCCGCGGTCGTGCCGTACCTCAGCGGCACCACCGGCCCGGCCAGGACGAGCTCGGCCAGGAGGGCCAGATGGGCGTCCTGGTCGGCGTGCCCGTCGGTCACCACCACGGCCAGGTCCTCCCACGTCACCATGCGGTGGGTGGACGGATGGCCGGCGCGCACGACACCGTGCAGGAGCAGGGTCACCGCGGCCTGGTCTCAGGCATGGGCCACCGCCTCGCTGTCGAGCTCCAGGCGCACGAACGAGTACGGCGGCAGTGGCCCGGTGACCTCGACCTCCAGCTCCCGGTGTGCCTCGACCTCGGCGTGGAACCTCGGCTCGTCCTCGACCCGCACCAGGTACGCGGCGTCCAGCAGGGGGATCCCCGACTTCCGCTCCCAGTGCACGGTCTCCGCGGCGTGCTGGGACAGCGCCTCGTGCAGTGCCGCCGCGCCCGTCGAGCCGTCCCGTCTCGTGCGGGCCGCCGCCGCGAGGCGGTCACGGCGCATGGCCAGGAGCTTCTCGGCCGACAGGTCTTCCGCCGGCGGCTCGGCCGGCGTGTCGGGGCGGGGAAGCCGGGCACGTACGCCCCACTCGCGGTGGTCCGCCACGCGGTCCAGGAACGTGGCCGCTTCTTCGTGGTACTCGGTCAGCAGGCGCACCGCGGCGGGCTCGTCGCGCAGGAGCGTGCCGAACCGCAGCGGCAGCACGGTGGTCCGCTCGAACATCGTCCGCACCACGGCGTCGTGCCGGCGGGTCAGCACGGCCAGCGGGCCGTCCCCGCCTGCGTCGCCGGGGTTCGGCCCCACCGCCGCGAACGGCGCCAGGTCCACCTCCGCCACGGCGAGCGCGAGCCCCGCGTGTGTCACCAGCCGCACGTCCGGCTCGGGAGTGTGCTCGCGGGTGATCGCGTACGCGCACAGGCCGCGGGTCATCTACTGTCCACTATGGATCACACTCACAGGTCCGGAACGCCGCGAGACAAAGCATCCACCGCCAGGTCTGATCGATGCCCGCGGAGCCGGTGTTACTCGTCCGTATGGTCCGTCCTGTTACACCTGGGGGCCGTTCGGCACCGAAACTTGCGCGGTAGTAGGCAGAGTGGCGGACGTCGTGGCTGCGACCGGCCGAACACCGCAGCCGCCAACGAGCGCCAACGACGTTGGTCCCGAATATTTCCCGAAGATCGACTTCGAGCACGACCCGAGCTGTTCACAAGCCGGACCGCGGCGGGAAACCTCCGTGTCGCGCCCCGGAGTCTCACCATGTCGGTGTGCGCGCCGCGCGGGCAATGTCGCATGCCTGAAACATTCGCCAACGTGCGCGTAACGCGGGATCCTTAGCGTCCTTCAGGAGCCGACTCGAGGAGGACAGCGCGTGACGATAGCGGCGCCGGTGACCGGCACCATCGACACACACTGCCCATACTGTGCGCTTCAGTGCGGAATGCGGCTCACGGGCAAGACCGTGTCGCCACGGGAGTTCCCCACCAACCGGGGCGGGTTGTGCCAGAAGGGCTGGACGTCGGCCGCCCTGCTCGACTCGCCCGGGCGGCTGACGGAACCACTGGTCCGCGTCGAGGGACAGCTGCGGCCGGCCAGCTGGGACCGCGCGCTGGACCTCGTCGCCAACCAGATCATCGAGATCCAGGCCGCGCACGGCAGGGACGCGGTCGCCGTGTTCGGCGGGGGTGGCCTGACCAACGAGAAGGCCTACCTGCTGGGCAAGTTCGCCCGCGTCGCGCTGGGGACGTCGCGGATCGACTACAACGGAAGGTTCTGCATGTCGTCGGCCGCCGCGGCCGGCAACAAGGCCTTCGGCATGGACCGTGGGCTGCCCTTCCCGGTCGAGGACCTCCAGCACGCGGACGTGGTGCTGATCGTCGGCGGCAACCCGGCCGAGACGATGCCGCCGTTCGTCCAGCACCTGCGGGACGCGGAGCTGATCGTCGTCGATCCGCGCCGGTCGGCGACCGCCGAGCAGGCCGCGCTGCACCTGCAACCCGCGCCCGGCACGGATCTCGCGCTGGCGCTGGGCATCCTGCACGCGGTGGTCGCGGACGGCCACCTGCGCCACGACTACCTGACCGGCCGGACCAGCGGGTTCGACGAGGTCTGGCGGATCGCCGCGGCCTGGTGGCCGGAGCGCGTCGAGCGGGTGACGGGCGTGGCGGCCAGCGACCAGCGTGCCGCCGCGGCGCTGCTCGCCGGCGCCGGTAACGCGTACGTGCTGACGGCGCGGGGGACCGAGCAGCACGCGCGTGGCGCGGACATGGTCAGCGCGTGGATCAACCTCGCGCTCGCGCTGGGACTGCCGGGCCGGGCGGGCTCGGGTTTCGGCTGCCTGACCGGGCAGGGGAACGGGCAGGGCGGGCGCGAGCACGGCCAGAAGGCCGACCAGCTGCCCGGTTACCGCAGGCTCGACGATCCGGCGGCCCGCGCGCACGTGGCCGCGGTGTGGGGGGTCGACCCGGACTCGCTGCCGAACCCGGGGGTGTCGGCCTACGAGCTGCTGGACGAGGGCCCACGCGGGCTGCTGGTGTTCGGCAGCAACGTGGTGGTGTCCGCGCCGCACGCGAACCGGGTGGCCGGCAAACTGTCCGATGTGGACCTTCTGGTGGTCGCGGACGTCGTGCTGTCCGAGACCGCCGCGATGGCCGACGTCGTGCTGCCGGTGGCGCAGTGGGCCGAGGAGGACGGCACGCTGACCAACCTGGAGGGCCGGATCCTGTTGCGGCGCAGGGCGGTCCGGCCACCCGTGAACGTGCGGACCGACCTGGAGGTCATGCACGGCCTCGCGGGGCGTCTCGGCCAGCCGGCGGAGCGGTTCCCGGTCGACGCGCAGGAGGTCTTCGACGAGCTGCGGCGCGCGTCGGCCGGTGGGATCGCCGACTACGCCGGCATCACCTACGACCGGCTGCGCGACGGCGAGGCGTTGCACTGGCCGGTGCCGTCGACCGACCACCCCGGCACGCCACGGGTCTTCCTCGACCGCTTCGCGCATCCCGACGGACGGGCCAGGTTCGTGCCCGTCGACCACAGTGGACCCGCCGAGCCGCCGGACGAGGAGTTCCCCCTGCAGGCCACCACGGGCCGGGTGCTGCAGCACTACCAGTCCGGCGCGCAGACCCGGCTCGTGGCGGAGCTGCTGGCGGCCGAGCCGGAGATGTACGTCGAGGTGCATCCGGACACCGCGGCCCGCGCGGGGCTCGAGCACGGCGACCTCGCCGACGTGGTCTCCCGGCGCGGCCGGGTGCGTGCCCGGGTGCGTTGTGTGGCGACGATTCGGCTCGACCTCGTGTTCCTTCCGTTCCACTTTCCCGGTGACGGCAGGGCGAACCTGCTGACCAACCCCGAGTTGGACCCGACCAGCCGCATGCCGGAGTTCAAGGTGTGCGCCGTCCGGCTGGAGACAGCGTGAGCGAACCGTTGAGACCGCGAAGGATCGTCATCGCCGGGTACGGCATGGCCGGCGCCCGGCTGGCCGAGGAGATCCGCCGGCGCGACTCCGCCCACGTCGCGCTGACCGTGCTCGGCGCGGAGCGACACGCCGCCTACAACCGGATCCTGCTGTCCAGCGTGGTCGGTGGCGGGATGACGCCGGACATGGTGCGCCTGCACGACACCGACTGGGCCCGGCGGCACGACGTCGACCTGCGGATCGGCGCCACCGTGGCCGGGATCGACCGCGCGGCGAGAACCGTCACGCTCACCGACGGCGCCACGGTGGACTACGACGCGCTGGTGCTCGCCACCGGCAGCCGGCCGTGGCTGCCGCCGTGCGAGGGACTGCTCGTCGACGGCGTCCTCGCGCCGGGCGCGGTCGCGTTCCGCACCCTCGACGACTGCGAGCGGATCCTCGCCGCGTCCCGGCCCGGTGCACCGGTCGCCGTGCTGGGTGGTGGTCTGCTGGGCCTCGAGGCCGCCCGCGGCCTGGCGAGCCGCGGGAACCTCGTCACGGTCGTGCATCCCGTCGGCCACCTCATGGAACGCCAGCTCGACCCCGGCGCCGGCCAGGTGCTCGCCGCCCGGCTCGGGACGCTCGGCATCGAGATCCGGTTGGGCGTCAAGGCCGCCAGGTACGTGCCGGGCGACGGCCTCAAGCTCGACGACGGCAGCCACGTCCCGGCCGACCTCGTGGTCGTGTCCGCCGGCGTCGTCCCCGAGACCGCCCTCGCCCGCGACGCCGGGCTGACCGTCGACCGCGGCGTCGTCGTCGACGACTCCCTGCGCACCAGCGACTTCCGCATCCGCGCCATCGGCGACTGCGCGCAGCACCCCGGCACCGTCTCCGGGCTCGTGCAGCCGGCGTGGGAGCAGGCCACGGTGCTCGCCGACCTGCTGACGGGCACGCGCCCGGCCGCCCGCTACCGCGGCACGCCGGTCGTGACCCGGCTCAAGGCCAAGGACGTCGACCTCGCCGCGCTCGGCGAGGTGCACACCGAGGTGGACAGCCCGGACGCGGAGGTGCTGTGCCTGACCGACCCCACCCGCGGCAGGTACGCGAAGCTCGTCCTGCGGGACGGCCGGGTGGCCGGTGCGATCGTGCTCGGCCTGCCGGACGCGGCGGCCACGATCACGCAGCTGTACGACCGGGGGATCCCCGCGCCGTCGGACCGCTTCGCCCTGCTGCTCGGCCGCGCGCTCCCACCGGGCGCGACCGTCGCGCACAGCCCGGCCGATCTTCCGGCGGCGGCTACTGTCTGCCGCTGCAACACCGTCAGCAAGAGCCAGCTGGTGAAGGCGTGGCGTGGTGGCGCGCGGGGCGTGTCCGGCCTCGCCTCGGCCACGCGGGCCACCACGGGTTGCGGCAGCTGCCGCGACACCGTGTCCGCCATCGCACGCTGGCTCGCCAGCTCCGAGGAGACCCCGGCATGACCACCACCACCGAGAGCACGACCGAAGAACCCGGCGCCGTGACCCGCCGCCGCGGGCGCTGGATCGACGACTGGCACCCCGACGACGAACAGTTCTGGGAGACCACCGGCAAGCGGGTCGCACGCAAGAACCTGATCTTCTCGATCTTCGCCGAGCACCTGGGCTTCGCCATGTGGGTGCTGTGGTCGGTGGTCGTGATCAACCTGGCCAACGCCGGGCTCCCGATGTCGCTGTCCGAGGCGTTCTGGCTCACGTCGATCCCCAACCTGGTCGGCTCGGCGTTGCGCATCCCGTACACGTTCGCGGTGCCGAGGTTCGGCGGCCGCGTGTGGACGACCATGAGCGCGACGCTGCTGCTGATCCCCGCGGTGCTGCTGGCCGTCCTCGTGCCCAGCGGTTGGCTCGCGGCCCAGTCGCACGACACCCAGTTCTGGGTCCTGTTGCTGTGCGCGGCGGCGGCGGGTGTCGGCGGCGGCAACTTCTCCTCGTCGATGGCGAACATCTCGTTCTTCTACCCGGAACGCAAGAAGGGGCTCGCGCTCGGGCTGAACGCGGCGGGCGGCAACCTCGGCGTGGCCGTGGTGCAGCTGGTCGTCCCGCTCGTGGTGATCATCGGCGTGCCGGCCGCCGCGGCGAAGCTGCCGCAGCACGAGGTGCACCTGGCCTACGCGGGCCTGATCTGGATGCCGTTCATCGTCGTCGCCGCGCTGTGCGCGTGGTTGTTCATGGACAGCCTGACCCAGGCCAGGGCGGACACCCGTTCGTACGTGACCGCGTTGCGGCACGGGCAGACCTGGGTCATGTCGATCCTCTACATCGGCACGTTCGGCTCGTTCATCGGCTACTCCTTCGCCCTGCCGCTGGTCATCAAGAACACCTTCCCGGAGTTCCTCGCCGCCAACCCGTTCATCGCGACCTACCTGGCCGGCCTCGGTTTCATGGGTGCGTTGATCGGCTCGGTGGCCCGGCCGTTCGGCGGCTGGCTGTCCGACCGGATCGGCGGCGCGAAGGTGACGCTGGCGTGCTTCGTCGGCATGGGCGCGTTCACGGTGCTCGCGATGGTCGGCGTGAACACCCACAGCTTCGAGGTGTTCTTCGGCGCCTACCTGGTGATCTTCCTGCTTTCCGGCGCCGGCAACGGTTCCACGTACCGGATGATCCCGGTGATCTTCGGCGAGCTCGGCCGCAAGGAGGCCGCGGAGAAGGGTCTCGGCGCGGCGGAGACCGCGCTGAGGTTCAAGCGGGAGGCCGCCGCGGTGATCGGTATCGCCGGCGCCATCGGGGCCTTCGGCGGGTTCCTCGTCCAGCTGATCTTCCGGCAGGCGAGCCTCGGTGTCACCAAGCAGGTGACCGCGGCGCAGACCCTGGCGGAGAAACAGGCGATCGCGGCGGCACACCAGGACTGGTCGACCTCCGCGCTGTGGGTCTTCCTCGCCGCCTACATCGTCTTCGCGTTCCTGACCTGGTTCTACTACCTGCGCCGGAGCTTCGCGGTCGCCCGTGTCCCGAGCCTGGCGCACGCGGGGGTGTGACCACATGCCGAGAACACTCGTGGTGGCCGGCAACGGTCCTGTCGGGCACAGGCTGGTGGCAGCCTTGCGGGACAAGGACTCGGACGGCGAGTGGCGGATCGAGGTGTTCGCCGAGGAGCCCCGTCCCGCCTACGACAGGGTGGCGCTCACGTCCTATGTGGAGACATGGGACCCGGCGGCGCTGCAGCTCGACGGTGCCACCTACGAGTGTGACGACCGGGTCACCCTGCACCTGGGTGACCCGGTCACCGGGATCGACCGCGCGGCGAAGCGGATCACCGCCGCCAGTGGGTCCACAGTGGACTACGACGCGCTCGTGCTCGCCACGGGCTCGTACCCGTTCGTGCCGCCCGTGCCCGGCCACGACCTGCCCGGCTGTCACGTCTACCGCACGATCTCCGACCTCGACGCGATCCGGATGGACGCCGAGCGGTCGGTGCGTGGCCGGCGCGCCGCGCTCGTGGTCGGCGGCGGCCTGCTGGGGCTGGAGGCGGCGAAGGCGTTGCGGGACATGGGACTCTCGCCGCACGTGGTCGAGCTGGCGCCCCGGCTGATGCCGCTGCAGGTCGACGACGGCGGCGGTGGGTTGCTGCGCAGGCTGATCGAGCGGCTCGACGTGACCGTGCACGCCGGCACCGGCACGCAGTCCATCGCGGCGGATCGCGGACGGCTGCTCGCCAAGCTGGGCAACGGCACCGAGCTGGACGTCGACCTCGTCGTGTTCTCCGCCGGCGTCCGCCCGCGCGACCAGCTGGCCCGCGAGACCGGGCTGGCCGTCGGCGAGCGCGGCGGCGTCGCCGTCGGAGCTGACTGTGTCACAAGCGATCCCGACATCTACGCGATCGGCGAGTGCGCGTGCGTCGACGGCGCCGTGTACGGGCTCGTCGCGCCGGGCAACGAGATGGCCGAGGTCGTCGCCGACCGGCTCCTCGGTGGGCAGGCGAGGTTCACGGGCGGCGACCTGTCCACCAAGCTCAAGCTGCTCGGCGTGGACGTCGCGAGCTTCGGCGACGCGCACGCGCGGACCGAGGGCGCGCTGGAGGTCGTGGTCAACGACGCGGTCGCCGGCACCTACAAGAAGCTCGTGGTGTCCGACGACGCGAAGACGTTGCTGGGCGGCGTGCTCGTCGGCGACGCGGCGCAGTACCCGTTGCTGCGCCCACTGGTCGGCCGCGACCTGCCCGGCGACCCGGCCGCCATGATCGCTCCCTCCGGTGGGGCGCAGGCGGTCGGCGTCGGCGCACTGCCCGACGACGCGCAGGTCTGCTCGTGCAACGCCGTCACGAAGGGCGCGATCGACGGCGCGATCACCGAGGGCTGCGCGGATGTGCCGTCGCTCAAGTCGTGCACCAGGGCGGGCACGACGTGCGGCTCGTGCGTGCCGATGCTCAGGCAGCTCCTGGAGGCGGCCGGCGTCCGGCAGTCCAACGCACTGTGCGAGCACTTCCCGCAGAAGCGGACCGAGCTGTTCGAGATCATCCGGTCGACCGGCATCCACACGTTCAGCGAGCTGATCGACCGGTACGGAAACGGAAGCGGCTGCGACATCTGCAAGCCCGCGGTCGCGTCGATGCTGGCGTCGCTGGGTAACGGGCACATCCTGGAGGGTGAGCAGGCGGCGCTCCAGGACACCAACGACCACTTCCTGGCGAACATGCAGCGCAACGGGACGTACTCGGTCGTGCCGCGCATCCCCGGCGGGGAGATCACGCCGGCGAAGCTCATGGTGATCGCCCAGGTCGCGCAGGACTTCGGGCTGTACACGAAGATCACCGGCGGGCAGCGGATCGACCTGTTCGGCGCCACCGTCGACCAGCTGCCGGAGATCTGGCGGCGGCTCGTGGACGCCGGCTTCGAGTCCGGCCACGCGTACGGCAAGGCGCTGCGCACCGTCAAGTCGTGCGTCGGTGACACCTGGTGCCGGTACGGGGTGCAGGACTCGGTGCGGCTCGCCATCGAGCTGGAGCTCCGCTACCGTGGGCTGCGGGCGCCGCACAAGATCAAGGCCGCCGTCTCGGGCTGCGCGCGGGAGTGCGCGGAGGCCCGCAGCAAGGACTTCGGGGTCATCGCGACGGAGCATGGCTGGAACCTGTACGTCGGCGGCAACGGCGGGTTCACACCGCGTCACGCGGAGCTGTTCGTGTCCGATGTGGACACCGAGACACTCTTCCGCCACATCGACCGGTTCCTGATGTTCTACGTGCGCACGGCCGACCGGCTACAGCGCACGGCCGCCTGGATCGAAGCCATGGAGGGCGGCATCGAACACCTTCGGGAGGTGATCGTGGACGACAAGCTGGGCATCTGCGAGGACCTGGACGCGGCGATGGCCAGGCACGTCGGGTCCTATTCGGACGAATGGGCCGGCGTGCTCGGCGACCCCGCGAAGCTGGCGAGGTTCCGGTCGTTCGTCAACGCGCCGGGCAGACCCGACCCGACGATCACCTTCCGCGAGGAGCGCGGCCAGCCCGTCCCGCTCGGCCTGCCCGTGGCGGTGACCCGGTGACCGCGGCCGGGACGTGGACGCCGGTCTGCGCGGTCACCGACCTCATCCCCTTCCGCGGGGCGGCGGCCCTGCTGCCGAACGACGAGCAGGTGGCGGTCTTCCGGACGTCCGGCGACGAGGTGTACGTTCTGTCCAACGTGGACCCGTTCAGCGGCGCGGCCGTGCTGTCCCGCGGAATCGTGGGCGACCTCAAGGGGGTGCCGGTAGTGGCTTCGCCCATGCACAAGCAGCGCTTCGACCTCCGTACCGGCGCCTGCCTCGACGACCCCGAGGTCACCGTCGCGGTCTACCCGGTGCGGACAGCGGACGGCATGATCCTGGTCGGCAGTCCATGACCGGGCCGCTGGCCGGCTATACCGTCGGCGTGACCGCCGCGCGGCGTGCCGACGAGCTGGGCGCCCTGCTGGAGCGGCGGGGCGCCGAGGTGCAGTACGGCCCGGCGATCCGGATCATCCCGCTGGCCGACGACACCGAGCTGGCGCAGCGGACGCGGGCGTTGATCGACGCGCCGGCCGACATCGTGGTGGCCACCACCGGCATCGGGTTCCGCGGCTGGATCGAGGCCGCGGAGGGCTGGGGCCTCGGCGACGGCCTGGTGACCGCGCTGACCAAGGCGAGCATGCTGACCCGCGGCCCGAAGGCGAAGGGCGCGGTGCGCGCGGCGGGCCTGGTGGAGGAGTGGTCGCCGGCGTCCGAGGCGAGTGCCGAACTGCTGGAGCACCTGGTGGCGAAGGGTGTGTCCGGCAAGCGGATCGCGGTTCAGCTGCACGGTGAGCCGCTGGCCGACTTCGTGGACACGCTGCGGTCGGCCGGGGCCGAGGTGGTCGAGGTGCCGGTGTACCGGTGGACCGCGCCCGCCGACCCGGTCCCGCTGACCCGGCTGCTCGACGCGTTGCTGGCCGGTCAGCTGGACGCGATGACGTTCACGTCCGCGCCCGCGGCGGCGTCGGTGCTGCGGACGGCGCGCGAGCAGTCGCGTTCGGACGAGGTGCTGGACGCGTTGCGGTACCGGGTGCTGGTGGTGTGCGTCGGGTCGATCACGGCCGGTCCGCTCGCGCGGGTGGGGGTCCCGGTGATCCAGCCCGCCCGGGCCCGGATCGGCGCGTTGGTGCGGGAGCTGGCCGTGGCACTGCCGGCCAGGGCGACACGCGTGCGTGCCGGTGGGCGGGAGCTCCAGCTGCGAGGGCAGGCCGTGCTGGTCGACGAGGAGCTGCGGCCGGTGCCGCCCGCGCCGATGGCGGTCCTGCGGGCGCTGGCCGAGTGCCCGGGAACGGTGCTGTCGCGGCGGGTGCTGGCCGGGGTGCTGCGGAAGCACTCGGGCCGGGAGGACACCGTGGACGCACACGCGGTGGAGACGGCCGTGGGACGGTTGCGTGCGGCGCTGGGCGAGCCCGGGCTGGTGACGACGGTCGTCAAGCGCGGCTACTGCCTGACGGCTGATGCCCTGTGACCCTCGTACTCGTCGCCCATGGGACCCGTGACCCCGCCGGCGCGGCGGTCATCGAGTCGCTGGCCGGCCTCGTGCGTGAGTGGGTGCCGGACGTCCGGGTCGCGTACGCCGACGTCCACCAGCCCGATGTGACCTCCGTGCTGTGCGAGGTGGACGGTCCGGCGGTGGTGGTGCCGGCGTTCCTGGCGGCCGGATACCACGTGTCGATCGACATTCCCGAGCAGGTGCGGGCCAGCGGGGTGCCGGCCGTGATCACGCCGCACCTGGGCGCCGACCTGGTGCCGGTGGCCCGGCAGCGGTTGCTGGAGGCGGGGTGGCGGCGCGGGCAGCCACTCGTGCTCGCCGCGTCGGGGTCGAGTGATCCGCTGGCGCGGGAGGAGGTCCGAGCGGCCGCCCGCCGGCTGGGTGCCTCCCGGGTCGGTTTCGTGTCCACGAGCGAACCGGCGCTCGCCGAGGTGCTCACCAAGGACGCGGCCGTGGCGAGCTGGTTCCTCGCCCCGGGACTGTTCCACCGCCGCGCCACGGAGTGCGGCGCCCGCGTGGTCTCCGCGCCGCTCGGCGTACACCCGGCGATCGCCCAGCTGGTCGTCTGCCGGTACGCAACGGTTCGTGAACAATGGGTTGTGGCAAACCGGAGCGCTGTACGACCGCAGGTCACAGCATGTCAGACCCGAGCGCTGTACCCGCGGTTTCCGGCACACTTCGACCTGCCCTGACGACAGTCAGATGCCGGGTCGTTGACGCTGGCCGAGTCGAACCGATCTCGCCGCCGACCGCGATGGGATGGACCTCGGCGGTGACCGGCGCGAGCACGCGAGCGCTTCGGTGAGCGTGGTCAACCCGTCGGGGCAGTGACAGGCCGGGACGCAGGTGACACCGCGCTCGACAAGGGTGAGTGAGAAGCCGGTCAGGACCGACGACCCACGGACCAGACGCCACCCGATACGGGGTTATGTGTGGCGGCACTGCCGAATCTCGCCGCTGAGGACCAGGATGCTTAGAGAAGGTTGGCGCACCGGCCTTCCATCGCGGCCTCACCGATCTCGAAACCTCGTTGGGTTCCGGACACGGACTCGGGCCAGGTACGCCACATCCCGTTGTACCCCAGCATGCCGGGGGTGTAGCCCTGCGCCAGAAGCTGGCACAGACGCTCGGAAGTCGCCGGCACCTTGACGGTGGGCGCGCGGTCGTTGCCGCTGCTGGCCCATCCGACGATGAGAATGACCGCGAACACCGCCATGGCGAAGAACGCCATCATAGTGCCGGTGATGCGCAACTGCCGCTTCGGCCTGGCATCGCGGGTCTCGGGCTCGCTCATTGGGAAGTGTCCGTTCAAGGGTGCGATGGTCTAGCCGATGTGGCTCACCGGCTCCGAACCTGGCCGCCCAGGACCAGGCAGCCTAGTCACCGAGCGTCAACGCCACCTGCCTGCTCTTCGCCTCGGCCGCAGAGACGGTGATCTTCCCGCGGTGGGATACCTCGACCTGGTAGAAGTCGTGGCCGCCCTGCACCTTCACCTGGAAGAACCAGGTGCACGAGGAGTCCGACGCGCCATAGCTGGACCCGGTCAGTTCGCTGGCGCCGACGATCTTTCCGGTGTCGTCGTACACGGTGACGTCGGTGCCTTCGTGGATGTCGTCGTAACCACCTCTGCCGGAGCAGTCGCTGCCGGACCTGGTGATGTCGCCGTACCCCATCTTCATCGACCCGTTGATCGTGACCGAGTTGGCTGCAGGGTCGTCGTCGCTGGAGGTGAGCACAATGACCAGCGCGACAACGGCACCAACCGCCAAGACGAGCGCGGCAATCAGGTACGGAACGAGGTTGCGGCGCGGCGGCGCATGGGCGATAGGCGGCTCGGGCACGGTCGTCACGGATGCTCCCCAAGAGTGGCGTGGTGGTCTGCCAGAGTGTCGAGACGTCCACCCCGGGCGTTACCTTGCCGAATGTCCACTTACTGTCCAGTTCGGCGCGTGAGGCCGCGGCGGCAACGTCGCACGTGTGCTGATCGAACCCGGCCCACCGGCCGGGGCGGGATCTTGGCGCGCCGTGCCGCCAAGTTGGAGGGTCAGGAGATCCACGTCCCGATGGCCGGCGATATCGCCCGCACGCCGGGGAGTTCGTGGCCGGCGACACCCCCGTGATGGACTGGGAAGGCGATGAAACGCTGCGGGGGCGAGTGGGATGAGCTATCGCAGCGGGATCGGTTGGCCAGCAAGCCGTTGGGGGGCGCGTTCCTGCGATCGGCGTGGGACGCCGACACCGCCGACCAACCGCTACCCACCGTGGTTCTCGCCGACGAGGCGCTGCCCGAGTTCCGGTTCGACATGCTGCATCAGGTCACGTTCGTTCGTGTCCTCCCGGCCCCCCGCGGGCCGGAACTGCTGATGTCGACCGGCACCGTCATGTGCAGGGACGCGGTAATGCACACGGTCTACCGGCTGCTCGCCGAGGGCGTCGACCGGTTCCCCGACGCTGCCGGACGCCGCTGGCACCTCGACTCAATTTCGACAGCGCCACCAACATGACCGTCGCAGTCATCGATTAATGATCGCTGTCCGCGTCCGACACTTGGCTTTCGTCTAGTGCCTGCTCGCGCTGGATAACGAGGCTCAGCCATCGGATTCGCACGACTGTGCGACCGCGCGTGTCATGGCGCAAAACGGCACGCACACGGCGTAGAGAAACAGCAGAACAAGGACAAGGACGCCAAGGCCAACTAGAGACTGGGGTGCCCACAACCACGAATACCCGACAGATCGTCCTCAATCGTTGCACGATTCGTGCATACCCGCGGTTGGTGCTCGCAACTCCTTCGACCGTAACACGGAGCAAAGCAGCGTCGGCGGTAACACAGTCCGCAGACGCTCAGCGGCATGACCGAGACGACCACCGGCGGCCTAGCCACCCCACCCGTCGCGCCGCCTGCACCCACCCGCAGCTACCGGTGACGCCGCCGACGCAGCCGCCAGCGCGGACTCCGCAGTCGGCGCCTGCAGCGCCTACCCCCGCTCCGGCCGCAGCCTCGCTGGTCATCCGCCACCCGTCCGTTCGATGGCGGTCTTGAAGCCGTAGGGCACGATGCGGGTCTTACTGGGTGGAGGTGCCGGCGGAGAGGGCGCCGTTGGTGAGGGCGAGGGTCCCATTCGTCGCACCATGCTTCCAGGTCACTCATGCCGTGGTTTACCTAACTGTGAGCGCTGTACGAAACCAGTGCTGGCCAGCACAACGCCCTGGTGTCGCCTGTTCCCACTGCTCACGCCCCCGGGTGCTGAGAGGGCCGCTGGTCGTCTGCCGGTACGCAACGGTTCGTGAACAATGGGTTTCCGAGGCTGGTCCGGTACTTGGCCGGAGGGTGTCGCAGCGGCGATGATGAAGGCGGCCGTACCCATCTCGGCCACCCCATTACTTTCGCACCTACTGGAGTCATGCCTGTGGGCTTGTTCGGCAACCGCAAGAAGCCTCGGGACGTTCGCCGTCTCCTCGACGCCCCCAACGGGCCGGTGCCCACCGGCTACGAGCCGGGCACGCCCGTCCCGGGGACCGTCGCCGTCTACTTCGCCGATGACCCACGGAAGCTCTACCAGCTGAGACAGTGGCTCCCGGTGCTCGAGCGGCTCGACCGCGAGCATCCGGTCACGATCGTCATGCGGAACCGGAAGTCCTACGACGCCCTGGAAACGCCCCTGCGCAAGGTCCTCGCGCCCGCGTTCCCCGACCTCGTGCAGCTCTACGAGTGCAGTGACCTCAAGGTCGCCGTCTACGTGAACAACTCCGTCCACAACTTCCACTCGCTCATGCAGCGCCACATGCTGCACGTGCACGTGAACCACGGCGAGAGCGACAAGGTCTGCATGGTCTCGAACCAGGTCAAGGCCTACGACCGAGTCTTCATCGCCGGTGAGGCCGCGCGCCGGCGGCACCGCGTGGCGCTCATGGAGTTCGACGAGTCGAAGCTCGTGCCGGTCGGCCGCCCGCAGCTCGACCTGCGCCCCGCGCCGGTCCTGGCGCCGAGTACACAGAGGACGGTCCTCTACGCGCCCACCTGGGAGGGGGAGAACGCCTCCAACAACTACACGTCCGTCGACGTGCTCGGACCGGCGATCGTCGAGAGGATCCTCGCGGTCCCCGATGTCCGGATCGTCTACAAGCCACACCCGCGCGTCGCGGTCAGCCCGATCCCGTCCATCGCGGCGGCGCACCGGGAGATCGTCCGGATGCTGTCCCGTGCGCATGTCGTGATCGAGGAGGGCGACATCCTGGCCGTCTTCCCCAGCTGCGACCTGATGATCACCGATGTCTCGTCGGTGGGCCTTGACTTCCTGTACCTGCGGCCGGACCAGCCGATGTTCGTCGCCGACCGGTACGACGACCGGGAACGCCTGCACACCGACGCGCCGATCAGCCGCTGCGCCGACGTGGTCGACTCGGCCACGATCGGGCTGCTGACCGCCACGGTGGCCGGCCGCCTCGACCACGACGAGTACCGGGACGCCCGCGCGGCCGTCCGGTCGCTGTACTTCGGCGACCTCGCACCCGGGGAGAGCACGACCCGCTTCCTCGCCGCGATCGGCGACGCGGTGCGGACCCGGGACGCCCACCTGTCCGTCTCGACCCTGGAGGTGCCCGCGTGAGCGGAGCTTGCGGAGCGAACCATCAGCACTCCGGCGTGAACGTCGTGATCCTGGCCGCCGGGATGGGCACCAGACTGGGGATGCCGCATCCCAAGCCGCTGACCCCGCTGGCCGACGGCCGCAGCATCATGCGTCAGCAGCTCGACAACCTGGGAAATCTGGCCGATCCCGTGGTGACCGTCGTGGTCGGTTTCCACGCCGAGGAGGTCATGCGGCACGCGCCGGATGTCCGGTTCGTCTACAACGAGCGGTACGAGCAGACGAACACGTCGAAGAGCCTGCTCAAGGCGTTGCGGCTGGTCCCGCCGGGTGGCGTGCTGTGGCTGAACGGCGACGTGGTGTTCGACCCTCGGTTGCTCGCCGGGGTGGCCGCGCTGGTCGCCGAGGACCGCAGCTTCGTGTGCGTCAACACGGAAGCATGCGGTGAAGAAGAAGTGAAGTACACCGCGTCTTCGGACGGTCTCATCGAAAAGCTGTCAAAATCGGTAACCGACGGCTTCGGCGAGGCCGTCGGCATCAACTACATCGCGTCGGCCGACCGGGCGACGCTGGTCGAGCACCTGGAGGGCTGCACCGACACCGACTACTTCGAGCGCGGCATCGAGTCCGCGATCGAGACGGCCGGCATGCCGGTGCTGGCGCTGGACATCTCCGAGTACTTCGTCGTGGAGGTGGACTTCGCCGGAGACCTCGAACGTGCCAACGTGGAGGTGGGCAAGACCGTCACCTCGGCCGCCTGAGTTTCTCGATGGGCGCGCCGGGTGCCGGCGCGCTATGGACGGCAGAGTGTTTGGCCCGGGACCTGTGCTCCTGGGGCATCGCGGGATGGGTCGAGGCTCGGTCGACGGGCTGGCGGAGAACACGCTCGAGTCGTTCCTCGCCGCGGCCGCACTCGGCATCGACTGGGTCGAGGTGGACGTCCGGCGCACGTCGGACGACCGGCTGGTGGTCGCCCACAACCCGGCGACCCCCGAAGGCGTGTTCTACGCCGACATCACCGGCACCGAGGCCACCGGTGACGGGGCGCTCGACCTCGGTTGTCTGCTGGAGGCGCTGCCCCCGGGCGTAGGCGTCGACTTCGACGTGAAGACGTCGATGGAGGACGCGGTCCGTTCCCGCGCCGAGACGACGATGGCCCGGCTGGCGGGTGTCGCACGCCGCGAGGCACACCGGCGGCCGGTGCTGATCAGCTCGTTCGACGCCGGGGCACTGGACATCGCCCGCGAGCTGGCCCCCCGGGTGCCACGGGCGCTGCTGACGTGGGTGGAGTTCCCGATCGGCCAGGCCGTGGCGATGGCCGGACACCTGGACGTGCAGGTCCTGGCCCCGCACTGGGGCTCACTCCGGCCGAACGAGCGGGAGCCGGTCGAGCTGCACCGGCCCCTGGAGTACGTGGTCGACACGGTGCACACCAGCGGCCGCGAGTTCCTGGCCTGGTGCCCGACGGTGAAGTTCGCCCAACAGCTACTGGACGCCGGCGTGGACGCCCTGTGCGTCAACAACGTCCCGAACGTCCTGGCCCAACTACGCGGCGAACTCGTCACGGCGGTGATGTGATTTTTCTTGATCAACGCGAACGCAGGTTGCTGATGTCCCATGATCGTTGGAGAGCCGTGCCCGTGGTGGAATCTCGCCCAGCTCGGCACCTACCTGGGCTACCCAATCGTCGACTTCCCGCACGCGACACACGCGTTCCTGATCGAGCGTTACACCACTCATCACAGCAGCGGCAAACACAGCGCCTACGCGACCCTCGGGATCACCAGCCTGCCCACCGAACACGCCCATCCCACCCAGATCGCCACCTGTGCCCGGCCACCACTGGCACATCAAGAACCGACTGCACTGGGTCCGCGACGTCACCTACACCGAAGACCACTCCCACGTGCGCACCGGCAACGCACCCCGCGTCATGGCCATCTTCCGCAACCTCGCCATCAGCACCCTGCGCCACCACGGCTGGAACAACACCGCCCAAGGACTACGCCACATGGCACGCAACCCCACCTAACAAGACAAACGACTTCGCGGACCCCCTGCCCCAACCCAGGGGGCCGGCCCCGGTCCCATTTTAGCGGCAAGGACCGACAAAACCGCTGTTCAGCGGGGGTGTGGATAACTTTCACCCGGTGGGGCGCGGGGAGATACCGTGTTGGACGGGACGCTAGCGGCGGGTTGCCGCGGCCAGTGGGCGAGATGGTCCGGATGCTCGGCTGATCGTCTGCCGTCGACCGCGAACGAACGACGCGCCGAACCCGCCAGCGCGGGCCGCCTCGCCGGCTCATGACTCGGCCGGCCGGCGAGTTCCGGAGAGGAAAGAGCGGGGGCGGCCGGATCGCGGCCGCCCCCGACACCTCCCCTCAGAAACCCGCGGTGATGCGCGTGAAGTCCCAGTCGTTCTGGGAGATCCCGCTGCAGTCGCTCACCACGCCGCCACCGGGGCAGCCCCGGTCACGGTTGACGGACCAGAACGCGAGCCGGGCGAGCCCGTGGGACTTCGCCCAGTCGCGGATCGAGGTCCAGGTGCCCGTCGACGTCTGCTCCTGCTGGTCGGACAGGCCGTTCATGCCGGAGATGCCTATGTGCTGGTAAGCCTGGGCGTCACTCCAGCCGAACGAGGACTTCAACTTGTTCTTCAGACCCTCGGCCGCGTTGATCGTGTCGGTGCCGATGTTCCCGCTGCCGAAGTCGAACGGCATGATCGTGAACACGTCGATGTTCGCGCCGACCGCCGCGGCGTGCTCGATCAGGAGGTTGCCGTAGTAGTTCGGGCCGGTGGTCGTCGTGCCGAACGTGACGATCGTCTGGATGCCCGGGTTGTTCTGCTTGACGATCTTCAGCGCGTCGACGATCCGGTTCCGGACGGTGTCGTTCTCGAACTCGTCGGAGTTCTCGATGTCGATGTCGATCGCCTTGAGGCCGTAGGCGTTGATCACCTGCTGGTAGGCCCCGGCCAGTGCGGCGGGTGTCGAGCAGTTCGGCCCGAGCTTGTTGCCCTGCCAGCCGCCGAAGGACGGCACCACGTCACCGCCCGCCGAGCGGATCGCGTTGATCGCCTGCTGGTCCACGCCGCCGGTCAGCGGGCGGGCCGAGTCCCACGCCGGCGAGCAGCCGCCGCCGGAGAGCACGAACGCCATGGTGAACCACTTGACGCCCGTCGCGGACATGACCGTCGCCGGTGCCGGTGGGTTACCCCAGCCCATGTACAGGTACGGCGCGCCCTTGCCGCCGGTCGGGTTGGTGCAGCCGGTGGTCGTCGCGCTGACCGAGCCGCTCTTGCCGGACTCGCCCACGCTGTTGTACGCGGCGACCGTGTAGGAGTGCGCGGAGCAGGTGGACAGGCCGCTGATGGTGGCCGACGTGCCGGTCACGGTGGCCCGGACCGTCGTGCCCTCGTAGACCCGGTACCCGGTGACGGTGCCGGTGGACCCGCCCCAGGACAACGAGATCGAGGAGTTCGTGGTCCCGGTGACACTCGGCGTGCCCGGGGTCGACGGGGCGCCGGGGTTGCCGCCGCCGCCGTCACAGCCGTCGCCGTTGAACCGGCAGTTCTGGATGCCGGGGAAGTTGCCAGGGCTGCCGTTGAACCCGAACGTCGTGCTGGTGCCCGCGGCGAGGGTGGGGGCCCACGACGGGTTGCGGAACGTGTGGTGCTGCCCGCTGACCGTGTGCTGGGCGTCCCAGACGCTCGGGATCGAGTACCCGCTGGGCAGGTCGAACTCGATCGTCCAGCCGTTGATCGCGGCACTTGAGGCGTTGGTGACGGTGACCTTGCCCTCGAAGCCGGTGCCCCAGTCGGACACCTTGGTGAACGTGGCGGTCAGCCCGGCGGCGGCGTCAGCCGGGCCCGCCGTGACGAAACCGAGCAAAAGGGCGGCCGAAGCCAACCCGGTGAGCCATCTTCGCATCGCGGACTCCATCGTGCAGGGGACGAAGAACAGCCGTGGATCTCCCTGACCGTCAGTGTGGTCTAGACCAGCCCAAAACGGCAAGGTCTGGACCAATACAGACCCCAGATCCCCGCGAGTCCCGCGTTCGCCCATAGCGAGTCCCGCGTTCGCCCATACCGAGTCGCGGATTCGTGCATACCTCGCGAGCCGGGATGTGCACGAAACCGCAACTCGGTATGTCTGGGTGCGGGACTCGCTGTGTTTGGGCGCGGGACTCGCGGGTCAGGCGGACGCCAGGGCTGATCGGATCGACGATGCCGGGTCGTCTCGGTGGTAGATCCGTTCGGACTCCTCGATGCCGTCCAGGAACTCCTGGTATCGGACCGCGTAGTAGAGGTGTGCCAGTGGTTCGGCGATGGCCAGGGCGCGGGCCGGGTCGCTGCCCGGCCGTGCCGTTCGCCATGCCTCGACCCACACGGCGCGCACCGCGGGCTTTCGGTCCGGGGCGGTGAAGTCGGTGAGCCGTAGCCCGTCGAGCGCCGGGCTGCCGAAGTGGGCGTCGGCGAAGTCCAGGACCACGGGCGGGCCGCCGCGGTCGCTGCGCCAGTTGCCGGAGTGGAAGTCACCGTGCACGAGGGTGCTGGGCAGGCCGCAGTCCGCCAGCTCCCGCCACCTCGGCAGCAACGCCAGCGCGCCCGCCACTTCCGCACGCGTGAGCCCGAGGTCCCGGTCGAGCAGCGCACGGACGTCGTCCGCCGGCTCGGACCGGTCCAGCAGCCCCGGCACGGGTGCGTCGAGCACGGACTGCACGCGGACGAACCTGCGGACGCCGCTCGCCAGCACGTCCGCCGGCGCGTGCCAGCAGTCCTCGCCCGGCAGGTCCGCCAGCAGCACCCGGCCGGGCGCGGACGCGACGACCGTGGGCACCAGCGTCGGGTCCACGGCCCCGATCGCCGCCACGACCCGCGCCTCGTCGGCCGCGAACGGCGGCAGCGCCTTCAACCACACGGGGCCGTCGGCGGTGGGCAGCCGGAACAGGCCGGCCAGGTTCCACGTCTTGCGCTGCTCGATCGGGCCGGTGAGCGGCACGCCGACGGCGTCACGGGCCCAGTCGAACAGGCCGCGCAGCCCGGCGGCGGTGGCCCAGCGTGCCCGCAGCGGGTCGTCCCCGGCGAACAGTGCCGCGGCCGGCAGCGACGCGGTCGTGCCGAACGCCTCGACGTGGTAGGTGACGTGCCCGTCCCGCATTCCGTCGCCGCCGTCGACCCCCAGAAGGCGCAGCACGTACGCCGGCACGCCGAGCACCTCGCGCAGCCGGGCGACCACCTGCTCCACCTCGGCCCACCACGGCACCTCGACCGCGAACGGCCCGACGGTGCCAACACATCTGTCGCCGGACGTCACCACGGCACTCACGCGTCTCCCCACGTGAGCAGTGTCTTAATCGAGGGGCGGCGGGCGCGACCGAGTTTTAGGTTGGGGTGTGCATGTCGAAACCGTGTGTGTCAGCGCCGGCCGGAACGACCGGCCCGGCGAGCCGCTGAACGTCCCGCCCGTGTTCGCGTCCAGCTTCCGCACCGGCGGCGAGTACGACTACGCCCGCAACGAGGGCACCCCCACCTGGGCGGCGCTGGAGGACGCGGTCGGGAGGCTGGAAGGCGGGACGGCCACCGCGTACGCCTCGGGCATGGGTGCCGTGGCGGCCGTCGTGGACCTGCTGCCGCCGGGCTCGCGCGTGGTCGTGCCGGTCGACTCCTACACCGCCGTCCGGCACCTGGTCGCCGCCCGCGGGCACACCGTCGACCTGCGGGACATCACGGACACCGCCGCGACGCTCGCGGCCGCGGACGGCGCCGCGCTGCTGTGGCTGGAGTCGCCGACGAACCCGCTCATGGACGTGGCAGACCTGCCGGCCCTGTGCGCGGCGAACACGCTGGTGGCGGTGGACAACACGTTCGCGACGCCGCTGCTCCAGCAACCGCTCGCCCTGGGTGCGGACGTCGTCATGCACAGCGGGTCCAAGTACCTCGGCGGGCACGCCGACCTGCTCATCGGCCTGACGGTGACGGCCGATCCGGACCTCGCCGCGCGCCAGCGCCGCCACCGGGTCCTGGCCGGCGCCACACCCGGCGGCATGGAGGCGTTCCTGGCCACCCGCGGCCTGCGGACGCTGGCGCTGCGGGTACGGCAGGCACAGGCGTCGGCAGGGGAGCTGGCGGTGCGGCTGGCGCGGCATCCTGCCGTGACCCGCGTCCGCTATCCCGGCCTGCCGAGCGACCCCGGCCACACCCGCGCGGCGAAGCAGATGACCGGTTTCGGCGCGATGATGTCGTTCGAGGTGGCGGGCGGCGCGGCGGCGGCGGACGCGGTGTGCGCGGCGCTGCGCGTGGTCAACGCCGCCACCAGCCTCGGTGGCGTGGAGTCGACGATCGAGCGCCGGGCCAGGTTGGCCGGGCAGGAGCACGTGCCGCCGTCGCTGCTGCGGTTGTCGGTGGGGTGCGAGCACGTCGAGGACCTGTGGGCGGATCTCGACGCCGCGCTTTCCGGTTGACGGTCGGGAGATCACGGCCACCGGCGCGCGATCAGCACTCGCCCGCCAGGGCGCCGTCCATCTCCGCCAGGGCTTCGAGCCCCAGCTCGACGAAGGCGCGGAGCGCCTCCCGCTGCAGGACGAACTCGAAGGCGTCGGACGGGAGGCGTCCACAGATCACCTGAACCTGGTCCGGTGTGTCGACGCAGAACGCGACCGGACATCCCTCCTTGACGATGACGTACGAGTTGACGATGAGGTCCGCGCCGAGCATGGTGCCGCGCCTTTCATTCGATGGGGTGAACTTCGTGCCGGCCGGCCGGGCGGTGTGGGTTCGCCGGGTCGGAACGGACGAGCCGTCGCTGGTCAGGGCCATAGATACCACTGGGAGACAAGGACAATGACGTTGGTACCCAGGGCGACCGGATTCAGCTGTGCGGCGGTCGACGGCGACGAGATCCTCGGGGCGCGGCTCTACCCGCCCGGCTCGGCGACCGTCCGCCTGCCACCGGACTGGGCGTGGCGCGGGAGATCATGGCCCACTGCGCGGAAAACGCCGGCGGCGCGCCCACGCTTGCCTTGCACACCTTGGACTTCATGCGCGCGGCGATCCGGCTGTACGAGTGGGCTGGGTTACGAACGCGCGCCGGAGTACGACCTCCCGGCCGGGCTGGGCGCCTTCACGGCCATCGCCTACCGGTTACCGCTCCGGTAACTGTGGAATCTGGTCCAGACCTTGACGGAACCACGCCGGATACCTCACGGTTGTCCGTGAGAGCGCTCTCACCTCTCAACCCTGCTGAGAAACGAGAGCAAACATGAAGAGAATACGTATGCTCGCCGCCGTCGGGGCGTGTGCGCTCGCGTTGAGCGGTGCCTTCGCCGGCACGCCGGCGGCCGGTACCCCCGCGCCCACCGTCTCCAGTGACCCGTTCGTCGCCGCCATGCAGCGGGACCTCGGGCTGACCGAGGCACAGGCCCAGACCCGGCTGCGTCAGGAAGCCGTGGCCATGGACCTCGATCCGGCCGCCCGTGCGGCGGCCGGCGCGGCCTACGGCGGCTCCTGGTTCGACGCCGCTCGCGGCACGCTGGTCATCGGGCTGTCCAACCTGGACAGTACCGGCGCGACGGCGAAGGCCGTGCGTGCCACCGGCGCCGAGGTCGTCCGCGTGCCGCGTCCACTGGCCGAACTGGACGCGGTCAAGGCCAGGCTCGACAGCGTCCGGGCCCCGGCCGACGTCGCGAGCTGGCGGGTCGACCCCAGGTCGGGCAGTGTGGTCGTCACGGTCCGGCGTGGCGGTGACGCGGCGGGGTTCCTTGCCGCGGCGAGGAAGCTCGGGCCGGTGACGGTCGAGGTGACCGACCGGATGCCGACGACGTTCGCGGCCGGCACGGTCGGCGGCGACCCGTACATCATCAACGGCAGCGTGCGCTGCTCGATCGGGTTCTCGGTGCAGGGCGGGTTCGTGAGCGCCGGGCACTGTGGCGGCGCCGGCGCGTCGGTGAACGGCTGGGACGGGTCGTGGATGGGCAACTTCGCCGCGTCCTCGTTCCCTGGCAACGACTTCTCGTTCATCCGCATCGGCGGCGGCTGGTGGACCGTGCCGGTCGTGCTCGGCTGGGGCACCGTGCCGGACCGGCTGGTGCGTGGCTCGGCGGTCGCGCCGATCGGGTCGTCGATCTGCCGGTCCGGCTCCACGACGCACTGGCACTGCGGCACCGTCCTCGGCATGAACGAGACGGTGAACTACCAGCAGGGCGCGGTGTTCCAGATGACGCACACGAACGTGTGCGCCGAGCCGGGTGACTCCGGCGGCTCGTACATCACCGGCGAGCAGGCCCAGGGCATGACCTCCGGCGGCTGGGGCAACTGCTCCTCCGGCGGCGAGACCTGGTTCCAGCCGGTGAACGAGGTCCTCGGCGCGTACGGGCTCTCGCTCGTCGTCGCCTGAGAGAGTCGCCTGAGAGAGTCGCCTGAGAATCTGTGGGCGCCCGGCGCGGCCGGGCGCCCACCCGGGTTTAGCCGGTGACCTGCGGGTACCCGGGCGTCATGGTCGGTATCGGATATTTCCTGTCCTGTGAGGAGTTCGGTCCGGGCGAACTCGTGCGGCAGGCCAGGCAGGCCGCCGACGCGGGCTTCGAGCGGCTCTGGATCTCCGACCACTACCACCCCTGGAACGAGGCGCAGGGCCAGAGCCCGTTCGTCTGGTCGGTGATCGGCGCGCTGTCCGAGGCCGTGCCCGGCATGCCCGTCACCACCGCCGTGACCTGTCCCACCGTGCGTGTCCACCCGGCCGTGCTCGCGCAGGCCGCGGCCACCGCGGCCGTGCAGCTCCGGGGCGAGTTCGTGCTCGGCGTCGGGTCCGGCGAGGCGCTCAACGAGCACATCCTCGGCGACGCGTGGCCCACCGCGGACGTCCGGCTGCAGATGCTCGAGGAGGCCGTCGACGTCATCCGGCTGCTCCACCAGGGCGGCAGCCGCACCCACCACGGCAGGCACTACACCGTCGAGAACGCCCGCGTCTACACGCTCCCGGACGAGCCGGTCCCGATCTACGTCTCCGCGTTCGGCAAGAAGGCCGCCGAGCTGGCCGGGCGCATCGCCGACGGGTTCGTCAGCGTGGTGCCGGACGCCGAGGTCCTGAAGGCCTACCGCGACGCCGGTGGCAAAGGCCCGGCGCAGGGCGGCTTCAAGGTCTGCCACGCCCCGACCGTCGACGAGGGACTCGACACCGCGTACCGGATCTGGCCGAACGAGGGGCTCCCCGGCGAGCTGGCGCAGGTCCTCCCGCAGCCGAGGCACTTCGAGCAGGCCTGCGAGCTCGTGACCAAGGACATGCTGTCGCTGCCTACCGGGCCCGACCCCGAGCCGTACGTCCAACAGGTTCAGGCCTTCGTGGACGCCGGGTTCGACCAGGTGCACGTGGCGCAGATCGGCCCGCACCAGGACGAGTTCTTCCGTTTCTGGCGCGACGAAGTGTCGCCGCAGTTGTCGAGGTGACCACCACCTTCGGGGTCGAGGAGGAGTTCCTGCTCGCCGATCCGCCGACAGGACGGACCGTGCCGGCCGCCACCGAGGTGCTCAAGGCCGCCCGCGAGCTGCCGGGCGCCGGCGCGGTGCACGCCGAGCTGCTCCAGACCCAGGTCGAGGCCGCGACCCCGCCCTGCGCCACGCTCGCCGAGCTGGGCAGCCGGCTGCGCCAGGGGCGGGACCGGCTGGCCACGGCGGCGCGTGAGTGTGGCGTGTTGCTCGTGTCCAGCGGCCTCCCGCCGCTGGGCGGGCCGGCCATGACCAGCGGCGGCGCCCGGTTCGCCGGGATCGCCGCGCGGTACGCGGAGGTCGTGCGGGACTACCAGGCCTGCGGCTGCCACGTGCATGTCGCCGTGCCCGACCTCGAGACCGCGGTCGCGGTGTGCAACCACGTGCGACCGTGGCTGCCGGCCCTGCTCGCCCTGTCGGTGAACTCGCCGTTCCACCACGGCCGCGACACCGGGTACGCGAGCTGGCGCATGATCGAGCAGTCCCGGTTCCCGGGCGCCGGTGTGCCGCCTCGGTTCCGTGACGCCGCCGACTACACCGCGCGGGTCGCCAGGCTCGTCGACTGCGGGGCGATCGAGGACCCGGCCATGACGTTCTGGCTGGTCCGGCCGTCGCCGTCCTGGCCGACCGTCGAGTTCCGGGTGGCGGACGCGGCCGTGGACGTGCCGGCAGCGCTGCTGCAGGCCGCGCTGTCCCGGGCGCTCGTCACGACCGCGGTCGCCGAGCTGTCCCGCGGCCGGGAGGCGCCCGCGCTGGACGAACAGGTGCTGGCCGCCGCGGTCTGGGGTGCGGCCCGGCACGGGCTCGCCGGCCCGGGTGTGCACCCGATGCTGGCACGCGAGGTGCCGGTGGCGGAGCTGCTCTACGAACTGGTCGTGCGGGTCGCGCCCGCGCTCGCCGGTGACCTCGTCACCGTCCGCGAGCTGTTCCGCCAGGTGCTGCGTGGCGGTACGGGCGCGGAACGGCAGCGGGCGGCCGAAAACGTGTTGCGAAGTGTCGTGATTGGAGTGTCCGATGGGAAATGAAGCGCTTCTGCCCGAACCGCGTGGGCCGTTGTCGGCCGCGGCGGTCGAGCTGCTGCGGGACGGCATCGAGCCGATGCTGGAGGTCGACCGCGCCGACCCGTTCGGCGAGGACCTCGCGGTCGCGCTGCACACCCTGTACGAGCCGCACTACCAGGGGTTCGCCGGGATCGACTCCGACTGGGAGTGGTCGCCGGTGCTGCTCCAGTACCGCAGGCGGCTGGAGTGGGTGTTCGAGCGGGCGCTGCGTGACTCGGTCGAACCGGGCGACGACGTGACGGCCGCACTCGACGAGCTGCTGGTGGAGCCGGTGCCGGGCGAGGGCGTGTCCCATTTCCTCCGGGACGAGGGGGAGTGGTGGCAGCTCCAGGAGTACTTCGTGCACCGCTCGATCTACCACCACAAGGAGGCCGACCCGCACGCTTGGGTGATCCCGCGCCTGTGGGGACAGGCGAAGGCCGCGCTGGTGGCCGTCGAGTTCGACGAGTTCGGCGGCGGGCACGCCGACCGCATGCACGCGCAGCTGTACCGGGACCTGATGGCGTCGTCCGCGCTGGACACGGGTTACCTGTCCTACTTCGACGAGGTGCCGGCGCCGATCATCGCGGTGGTCGACATGATGTCGCTGTTCGGCCTGCACAGAAGGCTGCGGGGCGCGATGGTCGGCCACTTCGCCGCCGCGGAGATCACGACCGGGCCTAGCGCCGCCCGCATGGTCAAGGCGATGGACCGCCTGGGCGGCGACCCACACTTCTTCGCCGAGCACATCGAGGCCGACGCCGTACACGAGCAGATCCTGCGCCACGACGTGATCGGCGACCTGCTGGCCCGCGAGCCGCATCTGGCCGGGGACGTGGTGTTCGGGGTGCGGGCCACGGAGTTCCTGGAGTCCCGCTTCGCCGACCACGTGCTGAAGTCCTGGCGCGACGGGCAGACCTCGCTGCGCCGCGGCGCGGGTGTGACCGCACCCCCAGGCACTGTCCAGATCCCGGGAGGCGGATCGGCCTAGTCGGCGCGGACTCGTTTGCGGTGGCTCGTGTCGCACAGTGGGAAGTTCTTGCTGCGCCGGCACGCGCACACCGCGACCACGAACCGTGCCGAGTGGACGATCGTGCCGTCGTCCGTCACCAGCTCGACAGGCCCCTCGACGAGGATGGGTCCGTCCCGCACGATACGGACCCTACGGGGTCGCCGGTCGGTCACCGCGGATCACCACCAGCTCCTCGGAGCGCTGTCCCGGTTCGATGAAACCCAGCTCGCGCAACCGGTCCCGGCGGCCGTTCATCACCGGGCCGAACGGCGCCTCCTGCCGCGCGACCACCGCGGCCTTCAGCCCGCCGCCGCGCAGCTGATGCAGCGTGGCGTCCACATTGGACAGTGTGGAGTGGACGACGAGCAGCGTGCCGCCCGGCGCCAGCAGCAGCGGAGCGTTGGCGCACAGCCGGTTCAGGAAGTCGCGGCCGTCCACGCCGGCATCCCACGCACGATCTCGTCCCCGTGGGCAGGCCGAGACGCCGGGCACGTAGGGCGGGTTCGCGAGTATCAGGTCGAAACCGCGGCCCGCGACCTGTTTGAAGGCGTCGCCACAGTGGATCCTGGCGCGGATGCCGCGCAGCGACGTGTTCAGGCGTGCGGCCAACACCGCCCGCCGGGACACGTCGACCGCCGTGATGGTGCGTGGCCGCGTGCTCGCGGCCGCGACGGACAGTGCGCCCGTGCCGCAGCCGATGTCGAGAACGTTGGCACCAGGCCGGATCGCGGCCGCTGCCAGTGCCTCGACCAGCAGCCACGTGTCGTGCTGCGGAGGATAGACGCCCGGTGGGCGGGTGAGCCACATGCCGGGGGATGCCTCCGGCGAATCGGCTCAAACAGCGGGACTGGCCAGTGCGGACAGTGCGCCCGAGGTGGTCAGGTAGATCTCCAGCGAGCCGGCGGCCTCGGTGAGGCTCAGCGTCCGCCGCGCGGCCGCCGTCGGCGCGGCTACCACGAGCCGCAGGTGTACCGCGGCGCGGCGATCGTTGGCCGCACGCAGTTCGTGCACGCCGGCCAGCGCGAGGAAGTCCACCCGGGACAGGTCGACCAGCACGTTGCGTACGTCACGGTCCTCGGTGTCGAGGAGTGCCTCGCGCAGCAGCGGCGCGGTGCACAGGTCGATCTCCCCGACGGGGTTGATTCTGTCCAGATCCTGGCGTTCGTGCACAAGACGGACGGTCAGATACTCGTTCGCGGTCACGCGGCGGTTTATCGCCACAGTTCTCTCGCTCATCGGATCTCCCCTGGAAGTGGGTGAGAAAGCCAGAGCGAATGGAGCCACCCCAGCTCGCGGCGTTCTTCGTCCACACCGCCTGTTGGCTGGTTGCTCAACCTCGATCCAGCATCGCACGGTGTGCTGGCTGTGTCCAGGCGAGCAGGTCGGGCCCGGTCTCAGCCCTCGGCGTCCGCGCCGGCCCGCCGCACCGCCGCCACGATCTCGGCGTTCGTGATGCCCTTGACCAGGAACTCCTTGACACCGAGCCGTTTCAGCTCCTCCGCCGCGCCGGAGTCGTCGTACGCGGAGAACGCGAGCAGCCGGGTGCGTGGTGACCGCGTCCTGATCTCGCGGGTCGCGTGCGTGCCGCCGCCGCCGGGCATTCGCACGTCGATCAGCGCCACGTCCGGGGTGTGGCGTTCGGCCAGGTCAGCGGCTTCCTGCGCGTCGGCCGCCGTGGCGACCACGTGCAGGTCGGCCTCCGCCGCGATGACCTCGGACAGCGCCATGCGCAGCATCGGGTCGTCGTCCGCGACCAGTACGCGGAACTGCTCGGTCATTCCTCCTCCTGGGTGGGTGCCGTGGGCAGCCAGAACTGGATCGTCGTGCCGCCGCCGGGTGTGCTGGTGACCGACCACCAGCCGCCGGCGATCTCGGCGCGTTCGCGCATCTCCAGTAGCCCGAAGTGCCGGTACGGGTCGTCCGGCGCCGGGTCGGGCAGGCCGACACCGTCGTCGCTGACCCGCACCAGCGTGCCACCGTCCTTGCCGGCCAGCGTGACGTCGACGCGGGTGGCCCGCGCGTGCTTGTGCACGTTGGTCAGGGCCTCCTGGCAGATGCGGAACAGCGTGATCGCGACCGGCATCGGCGGCTCGTTCGGCAGCTCGGCGGACAGCGACGTCTCGAGTCCCCACGGGCGGACGACGTCGCGCAGGTAGCCGGCGAGCGACGGGACGAGACCGTGCTGGTCGATGGTCGTCGGGCGCAGGTTCGCGACCAGGCCGCGCAGCCGGCCGACCGACGCGCGCACCGCCTCGTCCAGCTGCGCGGCCAGCTCCTGCTGCTCCGCCGGCAGCCGCCCGGCCAGCAGCTGCAACCGCATGCCGACCGCGACCATGGCCTGGATGGAGTCGTCGTGGACGTCCCACGCGATCCGCCGGCGCTCCAGCTCCTGGGCCTCGACGAGGTGACCGAGCAGCCGCCGTCGCTCGCTCAGCGCCTGCTCGGCCGCGCGCCGCTCGGTCATGTCCCGGGTGACCTTGCCGAAGCCGCAGAGCGTGCCGGTGTCGTCGTACATCGCGGTGATCACGATGTTGGCCCAGAAGCGGGTGCCGTCCTTGCGGATCCGCCAGCCCTCGGTCTCGAGCCGGCCGTCCCTGCTCGCCCGCACCAGCTCCTTCTTCGGCAGGTCCGCGTTCTCGGGCGGGTAGAAGACGGAGAAGTGCTTGCCGAGGATCTCCTCCTCGCGGTAGCCCTTGATCTGCTGGGCGCCGGTGTTCCAGCTGGTGATGTGCCCGTCCGGGTCGAGCATGAAGATCGCGTGGTCGCGCACACCCTGCACGAGCAGGCGGAAGCGCTCCTCGCTCGCCCGCAGCGCCTCCTCGGCGGCGCGGCGGTCGGTCGTGTCCCGGGTGACCTTGCCGAACCCGCGCAGCTCTCCGGTCTCGTCGCGCAACGCGGTGATCACGACGTCGGCCCAGAAGCGGGTGCCGTCCTTGCGGATCCGCCAGCCCTCGTCCTCGACCCGCCCGTGCCGGATCGCCTGGTCGAGCTCGTGCCAGGGCTTCCCGGCGGCGATGTCCTCCGGTGGGTAGAAGACCGAGAAGTGCTTGCCGAGGATCTCCTCCTCGCGGTAGCCCTTGATCTGCTGGGCGCCGGCGTTCCAGCTGGTGATGTGCCCGTCCGGGTCGAGCATGAAGATGGCGTAGTCGAGTACGCCCTGTACCAGGAGCCGGTACCCGTCATCGGGTCGCATGAGCCAACTCTGCACCACGGAACGCCGTCCGGCCTCAATGAGGGATGCCCGCCCCTGGTGCGGTGGGAAGCTCACACCACACCACCTTCCCGCGGTCGCGGCGGGACGCGCCCCACGCGGACGAGACCTGTTCGACCACACGAAGGCCGAGACCGCTCGTCGGGGTGATCCTGGGGGAGACCGGAAGCAGGGGGCTGTCGTCGCACACCTCGACGCGGACGTGGTCGCCGCCGGCGAGCAGCCGGACGACCGGGGTGCCGTGGCCGTGCAGCAGCGCGTTGGTGACGAGCTCGGAGACGACGAGGACGATGTCGTCGACATCGCCGTGGCACTCGCCGCCCCGCCAGGCCGCCAGCGTCGTTCGGGTGAACCGTCGCGCGAGGGCGGCACTGCTGTTCCGCTCGGCGAGGCGGAGTTCGGCCACCGCTGGTGCACTTGTCTCCACGCAAGCACCTTCCGTTGTCCCGGCGGACGGATCGAGATGCGAATGATGCTCACCGACTGGTGCACCTGCACCAGAACCGTGGGTCGGCGGCGAAGAAGGCGTGCAGGTCAGGGCTGGTCTACCGGACGGGCGTCGTGGGCATCGCCACGGCCTCGCGTGCGCGGCCGGGGCGGCCCTCAGTCGAGGAGCCCTTCCTTGCGGGCGATGACCACCGCTTCGAGTTTCGAGCGGGCGCCCAGCTTCTCGAGGACGCGTTGTACGTGGTTGCGTGCCGTGTTGACGGCCACGCCCAGCCGCCGCGCCACCTCGGCCGTGCTCGCGCCGTCCGCGAGCAGCCCCAGCGTCTGGCGTTCCCGTGCGGTGAGCGTCGCGCTGCGGGTCCGGCCCGTCAGGCGGTTCAGCACCCCCGCGAGGAACTCCGCCCCGAACACCGCCTCGCCCTCGGCGACGCGGCGGACCGCGTCCTCCAGCTCGTCGAGCCCGGCCGACTTCAGCACCAGGCCGCACCCGCCGGCCTCGGCCACGCGCGCGGCGACCGTGGACGTCGCCTCGCCCGTCAGCATCAGGACCCGGGCACCCAGTTCGCTCAGGGGCCCGATCGCTTCGATGGCGTCGCCGTCGGGCAGCCTTCGGTCCAGCAGCACGACGTCCGGCGCGTACTTCCGCACCTCCGTCAGCGCCGTGGCGATGGACCGCGCGCGGGCGACTATCTCGATGTCGTCGGCGCGCTGCATGGCGAGGGCCATCGCCTCGGCCACCATGTCGTGGTCCTCGACGAGAACCACCCGGGTCGTTGCCATGGCATGATTCTCGTCCCTACGGTCCGGGATGTGTGTCCTATTTTGTCGCGTCAACTTTCTCCAGCTGCGCCTCTGTCGCCGTCTCGGTGTCCCCGACCGTAGCGTTCTCGGTCGGCTGAGCGGGGCAGGGCAGCAGGTTTCTGTTGGCGGCGAGCCGTTCTCGGCACTGGCGCGCCAGGCGGCGGCTGGCGATTGTCATGGCAACCCAATCTCCTTTGTCACCCTTTCGACGTCTTGACTACCCCGCGAGTTGCTTGTTTAGCCATGCTGTTACCTGGCAACCCCCCATGGATGACCGAGCCGATCTTGCCGACGCCCGAGCCCATTCCGAGCCCGAACCCGGGGCCCATCCCCACGGATCCGCCGCAGCCACCCGTGCCACCGGGCCCGGACCCGCGGCCACCGTCCGAACCGGATCCCCTAGGCCCCGCCGGACCGCCCAGCTAGTCCTACCTGGAGTAGCCGCTCCACGAGCGTCTCGGCCGCGCCCGGCTCGACCGGGATGCCGAACAGGGCGCGGAGGTAGAGCGGCGCCAGGACGTAGTCGAGCACCTCGTCCACCGTCGGCGTCCGCTCACCCCGAGCGGACGCCGCGTCGAGCATCGTCCGCAGGTCGTCGGCGCGGGCGCGCAGGTGTTCGGCCGGCCGGGCCGTCGTGGACATGGTCGCGATCAGGGCACGCAGCAGGATGTTGCCGTCCGGCTCGGCCATCGCCCGCTCCACGCGGGCTGCCCAGGCGAGCAGGTCGCCGCGCAGTGTGCCCGTGTCCGGCATCGGCGACCGCTCCCGCAACCGGGTCACGGCGGCGTCGAGCAGCACGTTCTCCCGGCTGCCCCACCTCCGGTACAGGCTGGTCGGGTTCACGCCGGCCCGCTCGGCGATCCGCGGGATCGCGGCGTCGGTCTCCCCTTCGACCAGCAGCTCGATCGCGGCACGGTGCACGGCGTCGCGGACACGGGCGCTACGGCCGCCGGGTCTGGTCATGCGGACATCTTAAAGCCAAACGGTTTGCGTTACCGTGCTAGCCTTAACGCAAACCGATTGGCTTCAAGGAGGCTGCCGTGGTCCTCAGGTTGACTTCGGAGCAGCGGGAAGCCCTGCTCGCCGAGCCGTACGTCGGTGTCCTGTCCGTCGCGGCGGAGGCCGGGCGGGCACCGCTCACGACCCCGATCTGGTACGACTACCGGCCCGGCGGGCTCGTCACGATCCTGACCTCACCCGGCCTGCGCAAGGCGCGGCTGATCGGCGAGGCGGGCCGCTTCGCGTTGTGCGTGCAGGAGACCGGCGCCCCGTACCGGTACGTGACCGCCGAGGGGCCGGTGGTCGGGACGAGGCCGGTCCGCGAGGAGGACCGGCTCGCGATGGCGTCGCGTTACCTGTCGCCGGAGGTCGCGGCCGCGTACGTCGAGGCGACGGCCGAGGGGCAGTCCGGCAACGTCGCCATCACGATGCGGCCGGAACGGTGGAACACCGCCGACTTCGCCGACCTCGCGGACCAGCTGCACGTCACGGTCTGACCCCGCCCAGCCGGTCCAGGAAGGGGTTCGTGAACTTGCCCTTCGGGTCGTGGTGAGCGCGCAGCTCGGTGAAGTCGGTCCACTGCGCGTACAGCGGCGCGACCTCGGTGGTGTGGAAGACCTTCCCCCAGTGCGGCCGCGCGCCCAGCGGGAGCAGCGCCTCCTCGACCGAGGGCAGCAGCGCGGTCACGCCCGGCACGTCAAGCTTCCACGTGAAGTGCACGCCGAGCACGTCCCGCCCGCACGCCGGGCTCAGCCACAGGTCGTCCGCCGCGACCGTGCGCAGCTCGGAGATCTGCAGCAGTGGCGTGATCCGCGGGGCCATCGCGCGCAGCCTCGTGAGTGCCTCGACCGCCGACTCGCGGGGCAGGAGGTACTCGCTCTGCAGCTCGGCGCCCGCGCTCGGCTTGTGGCCCAGCCGGAAGTGCGGCAGCCGGTCCAGCCACGGCCCGGGCACACCGCCCTGCTCGGTCACCGCCGCCACCGACTCGCCGGGCAGCATGTGCACCGGCCCGTCCGCCGGCCGGAACGGCAGGGTCGGCGCCGCCAGCGACTTCACCCACACCTGCGCGGGCCCGACCCAGTCGGTGAACACGCTCACGCTGTACCCGCCGGCGAACACCGACGGCAGGTCCGCGACCAGGTCGGTCCACGGCACGTCGACGTACACCTGCTGCCGAACCTCGAAGCTCGGCCGCACCGCCAGCGTCACCCGCGTGACGATCCCCAGCGCGCCCAGCGCCACGACGCTGCCCGCGAACTCGGGGTCGCCGCGCCACACCCGCCGCAGCCCGCCGGTCGCCGTGACCAGCTCCAGCCCCGCGACGGCGGTCGACAGGCCGCCGAGCGCGTCACCCGAGCCGTGCGTGCCGGTCGCGATCGCGCCGGCGACCGAGATGTGCGGCAGCGAGGCCATGTTCGGCAGTGCCAGCCCCTTCGCCTGCAGGAACTGCGCCAGCACGCCGTACCGGGTCGCGGCCGGCACCACGACCTGGTCGCCGTCGACCGTGATCTCGTCCGGCAGCTCCTCCAGCGACACCAGCGTGCCGCGCCCGTCGGCCACCTCGCTGAACGAGTGCCGGGACCCGAGCGCGCGTACGAGCGACCGCTCGGCGACCAGCTCCCGCAGCGCGTCCACCGTCCGCGGACGGGCTACTTCCCTTGCCTGGTAAGCGACATTGCCGGCCCAGTTGTGCTCCACCTACCAGTGCTCCCGTCTTCCTCCCGCGGCATTCGTGCGGTGAAGTATGTCCTAGTTCACATCTTCGCCATAGCCTGGACATCCATGGACGTCCGCCAGCTGCGGTATTTCCTCGCGATAGTCGACCACGGCAGCGTGCACCGCGCCGCGCAGGAGCTGTTCGTCGCGCAGCCGTCCGTGTCGCAGGCGCTTCGCGGGCTCGAACGCGACCTCGGTGCCGACCTGTTCCACCGCACCGGCCGCCGGCTCGTGCTCACCCCGGCGGGGGAGCGGCTCATCGGCCCGGCGCGGGAGGTGCTGCGCGGCGTCGAGCTCGCGCGGGCGACCGTCGAGGCGGTGAACGGGCTGCGCTCGGGCCGCCTGGTGATCGCGTCCATGCCCGCGACCGCGATGAGTCCGCTCGCGTCGATGGTCAGCCGGTTCCGTGCCGCGTACCCGCTCGTGGAGGTCGTGGTGCGGGCCGCCGCGACGCTCGAGGACGTGGTCGCGGCCGTCCGCGGCAGCACCGCCGAGCTGGGGCTGCTCGGCACGCCGGCCGTCGGGCCCGAGCTGGCCGGGCTCATGGTGTACGCGCTGGAGACGCAGGCGTTCGTGCTGGTGGCGGCCGCCGACGCGGACCTGCCGCCCGGGTCGCCGGTCGCCATGAACGCGCTCGGCGGGCGGCGGCTGGTCGTCGCGCCGGGGACCGGCGCGCGGCGGGTGGCCGACGGGATCCTCCGAAGATCGCCGGGCTGCCGCATCGCCGTGGAGGTCGAGCACCGCGAGGCCGTGCTGCCGCTCGTGCTCGCGCGGGTCGGGGTGGCGGTGCTGAGCGAGTCCTGGCGGGAGCTGGCACGGGCGACCGGGGCGGTCGTGCGTGACCTGGCCACTGACGAGGTGCTGAAGGTGTGCCTCGTGCACCGCGACGGCAGGCTGTCCCCGGCGGCGGCCGCGTTTCTGCCGCGGTGAGGCCGGGGCGTTAGTGTCGGGTTCGTGGCCGAAGAGAAGTCCGAGAGCACCCTGACGGTGCTGGTGGCGCTGGGTGCGAACCTCGTGATCGCGATCCTGAAGTTGATCGCCGGTCTGATCACGGGGTCCGCCGCGATGCTGGCGGAGGCCGCACACTCGGTCGCCGACACGATCACGGAGGCGCTGCTGCTGACGGCGTTGCGCCGGTCCAGCCGGCCGGCGGACCGCGCGCATCCCTTCGGGTACGGCAAGGAGCGGTACTTCTGGTCGCTGATCGCGGCCGTGTCGATCTTCGTGTCGGGCGCGGTGTTCGCGTTCTACGAAGGCTTCCGGACGATCTTCGGGGAGCAGGAGGAGCAGACCAGCCCGCTGATCGGCTACATCGTGCTGGGGCTCGCGTTCCTCCTCGAGGGCACGTCGTGGCTGCGGGCGGTCAAGCAGGTGCGGGCGGAGGCGGCGGCCGAGGGCCGGTCCGTCGGCCGGTACCTGCGGCTCATCGACGACCCCACGGTCAAGACGGTGTTCTTCGAGGACAGCGCGGCGCTCGTCGGGATCGCGCTGGCGTTCGGCGGCATCGCGCTGCACGACGTCACGGGCTCGGCCGTGTGGGACGGGCTGGCGTCGGTGCTGATCGGCGTCCTGCTCGCCGGGGTCGCGTACCTGCTGGGGCGCACCAACCTCGGCCTGCTGATCGGGCGGCAGGCGGACGTGAAGATCGTGCGCGGGGCACGCGAGCTGCTGGGGGCGGCGCCGGAGGTGGAGGTCGTGGTCGACCTGCTCACCATGGTCACCGGCACGGACCAGGTCCTGCTGTGCGCCCGCCTCGACTTCGCGGAGGATCTGACGTCCACGGACCTGGAGCTGGCCTGCGTCCGCATCTCGGCCGAGCTACGCGAACGGTTCACCGACCTCGACGAGATCTTCCTGGAGCCGGTCCCACGGTCGGATCCGGAGCTCCGCGCGCGGGTCATGGCCCGCTACGGCGACGTCGACCAGAACCGGTAGCCGGGCGGCGGCTCTCACGCGGCGGCCTCCTGCCAGGGCCTGGCGGCCCCGTCGACCAGCTCCGCCAACCGCTTCACCCTGTCCACCGCGCGGGCACGCAGCAGCGGCGTCGGGTCGGTGAGGGTGTCACTCCAGATGGCGCGCCCCGCGAGGAAGCCCGAGGCACCGGCACGGCACGCCGTACGCACCGCGCCGGGAAAGTCGTCGATCGTCACACCCTGGGACAGCACGACCCACGGCACGGGGATGGCCCCCGAGATCCGCTCACACACCCGCCCGACCTGAACCTCGTCGACGCCGCGGCGCGGCACCTGCGCCTTGTACAGCGAGGGTCGCAGCGAGCCGAGCTCCGCGGCGGCCTCGACCTGCAGCTGGTCGAAGTCGAGGTCCGACCGTGGCCGCACCACGCCCTCGAGGATCGACAGCAACCCGGCCGACCGGCAGCGCTGCACGAACTCGGCCGCCATGGCGAGCCGCTTGTCCCGTCGCTCGTCCGGCCGCCACACGACCAGGAGCTTCATGGCCGACACCCCGCGCTCGCGCACGTGCACCGGGTTGATCTCCTCGTCGATCGAGGTGTCCAGGACGGGCCCGCCTTCCGGCGGGTGCCGCAGGCGGTCCGCGGCGAGGATGAGCCCGCACGACGGCGGCAGCAGCCGGTCGGCGAGCACCTGGTCGAACCCGTAGGCGCGGTCGATCAGGAACCCGCTCGCGAAGGTCCCCAGCTCGGTGGCGACGGCGAGCTTGAACTTCGTCAGGTCGCTGTCGGGCACCGGGGTCGGCGTGTGCACGCCCAGCATCGCGCGCAGGCTCTCCCGCTGGTCCATCGCCACCATGGCCAGGCCACCGGACGGTCGCGCCAACTCGGCCAGGCTAGTCATGCCACCTCCCGTACCCGGGACCACGGTCCCAGTACATCGCGTCGTGTCGGTTGGCGAGGATGTCGTCGCGTGGTGGCACATCGCTACGTGGATCGTGCACCGTCACGAGCCGGTCACAGTGGAAGGAACCGGGGACCCCGGAACCAGCCCCGGCGCGGGGCGTCACCCGCTTGGACACTCTGCACCACCGCCTCTGCCGTTCCCCGAGAGTCCATCACATCTCCGCGCGGGTGTGTGCCCCGCGCCGGGGTGCCGCGACCAGGTGACGGTGTCGTCAGATGTCTACGGGGAGTGGTCCTCCACTGTGGCGACAGCGGTGTGGTCCTAAGCGGACTCCGGGCCGAGCCGCCGGGAGATGGCTTCCTGGTTGACAACGAGCCGCAGGCAGAGGTCGCGCAGTCGGCTCACCTCGTCGTCCGCGAAGCCGTGGAAGAGGGCGGCCACGGCGCGGCGTGCCGGCTCCCGGAAGTCGGCGACCCAGCCGCGGCCTTCATCGGTGATCGTCACGAGGACGGCACGCCGGTCGGCCGGGTCCTGCTCGCGGCGCACCAGTCCGGCCCGCTCCAGCGTGTCGACCAGGCCGGTCACGTTCCGCGAGCTGAACCCGGCCGACCGGGCAAGCTCCCCGACACCGGCGACACCGCCGTCGAGCCTGAGGAGGAGGTCGACCGCACCCGCGCTGAGGTTTCGTTCGCCGATGCCCTGGAGCCGCTCGACGGCATGCGCCGCGGCCCGCACCGCGGCGGCCGCCTCGAACGGCCCGGTCGCCCCGCCGGCGAACCGCGCCATCGCGTCGCGAACCGAGGGGTCGTGGAGTCCGTCGCTCTCATGTACGTACCTCATAGTACGTCGTGAGATTAGTACGTACTTCCCTGTCTGTCCACCGTGTCGCCCGCCGGTGCCCGTCCAGCGGCAATGCCGGTGGATTCCGGGTAACCGGTGGACACTACCGAGGGGTTTAGCTCAGTGACCGCTGGTGACTGGCCCGTGGTATTGCCGACCGGATTTCGGACAGGAAATTGACAGGTCCCGAGGCATGCATGTGCGGCTGGTCATGTGAAATGCACGAGCGCCCCGGGAATCCTTCGTACTGACCGGTGTCCGACCGGGCGTGGACCGGTGTTCGGTCAGTTACGCATCGCAAGCTTTCCTCGGGTTGGCATGCCTGCCGACCACAGCCGAACGGGGGAGGTTGTGTGATGCACGGGTATTGGCGATGCGAACCGGCCGGCGGGCGGGCGAGAGTTCTTGTCGTGCCGCCCGCCGCGGGGGCGGCGACGTGGTCGGCGGACGTGCTGCAGACGCTGGCGGGAGACCGCCGCGTGGTCGTGTCCCAGGCGGACGCGCGCGGCGAGTTCGACCTGATCATCGCGGCCGGCCTGGCTGGTTTGGCTGGGCTGCGGGGGAAGCGGCTGCTGCTGCCGGGCGGTGCCGGCACGGCTCCGGCGCATCTGCTGAACCGCGGCGTGCTCACCCGCGAGGGCGCGGACCGGGCGCCCGCGCTGGCGCTGGCACACGAGTCGGACCGCGCTGCCCTGGGGAGGTCCTACCCCGAGGCGGTGGCGACCGTGGTCGGTGATCTTTCCTATGACCGGCTGCTGACGAGTATTCCCTTTCGGGCCGAATACCGGCTCGCGGCCGGTTTGTCGCGGGAACGAAAACTCGTCGTCGTGACATTGACCGGACGGTCGGAGTCCGTGTTGGACGCACAGATGAATGTGTTGAACAGGTTGCTCGCCGATTTGCCGCCGGCGGAATATCGGGTCGCCGCGATCGCGTCGCCGGAAATCTGGCGATATTACGGTGGCCCGCTGGCGCGCGCCTGGTTTGCCGACGCCGTCCGCGCCGGTCTGCTTTTTCAACGAACGGACGAGGAATGGCGTTCGACTCTCGTCGCGGCGGACCTGGTCATCGGCGACCTGGGCGCGACCACCCGCTACGGCGCGGCGATCGGCCTGGCCGTGATGGTCGTCGAGCCGCCGGAGGGCGAGTCGCCGGCGGGCGGTGCGGCCGAGCTGGTGTGGCGACATGCACACCGCGTGCGCCCCGATCGTGCGTTGCTCAGCCAGGTGACGGCGGCGATGGCGGACAACCGTGAGTGGCAGGACGAGGTCGCCGCCAGGGTCACGTCCAGGGCCGGCTACGCGGGCGACCTCCTCCGGCAGACCGTGTACGAGCTGCTGGACCTCGACGAGCCCGCGGTGCCGGTCCTGTGCGCGCCGGTGCCCGTGCCACCCGTCGGCGACGCCAGGACGGCCTGACGATCCCACGACCCCCTTGCCGCCAGGTGACCGTCGCGAATATCACCGCGACGGCCGGGATTATTCGTGCCGCAATTGTGCCGGTCTTTCGTCTCGTCGAAGCCGTTTTCGATGGCGCCGCGGAAAATTCCCGCGGCCCTGGCCGGCGCGTCCGGGAAATCTCCACCACGGCGATTTCCCCACGGCCGCGGATCTTGTCGTCCATGCTGGTGTGCTGATCCGCCGGAAGATCGGCGGTGGTGAACCGGCCAGGTGGGTGGTGGGCGTCGCGGGCGTGAAGTCCAGTGCGAGGGCCAGTTCCCGGATCGTGGCACCTCCGTACGCGGATCACCTGGGCCGGTTCGTCGCCGGGCGCCGACGGACTCGGAAACCGTCACGTGGAACTACCCTGAGATTTACTCCGAGAAAAGGTGTACGGATCGCGCAACTTTTTTGAGGTGGACCAAGCAAATTGACGGCCGTCACGCCGAGTGTCCGCGATGTTTCCACAAAACGCACCACGGCCGGCTGCGTTTTTCATGGGTCGACGACGTGCGGTCGGCGATACCGGAAGGCGGCCGGTCGGCGAGCCGGCCGCGGGCCCGGCCCCGCTCCCCCGCGGGCCCGCCGGAACTCCTCGCCCGATATCCGGGAGTACGCCTTGCCGGTCCCCTGGGGCGCGGTCTCCACCAGCCGCTCCCGCCCGTCAAATGCCGGGAAGAGACTGCGCTGTGTGTGCGCCCACGACGCTGGCACCGGGACCTCGTCCGCCCCCGTCGGCGTAGCGGCACAAAACCTCCCTGCGTAACGTCGAATGTCCATCGTTGTCAAGGGGTCAGGGGTTTCGGCTTCCGGAAGGGTGCGTGAACGGGCAGGCAGTTTCGGGTGCGGACATGGTCCCGTGCCGCGGAATCGCCTTGTGTCAGGCGGTGGTCCGAGCCGGGGAGGGGCTGTACGCTCCGTAGCCGTGTGCACGTGCGAACGGTGATGGCGCCGGCAAATACCGCCCGTCCGAGAAACTGGTTGTGGCTATTCCGGGTGGCCGGCAATCGCGGGGTACAACAATTGTGTTACGTGACTTCTCTGATCTTTGTTCATAAGTAATATGCGACTGGATAGCTGCCGCTCGGCGCCAGCTTTGTTGGGGAACGAAAGCTGGGTGGACGCAATGTTGTTGGGGATTTTGGGCACGACCGCGTTTCTCCTGGACGACGGTCCGGACGACTCGTGGGGCAAGCCCCGTGAGCGGGCGGTGTTGGCGACGCTCCTGGTGCATGCCAACGAGGTGGTGCCACTCGACGAGCTCGTCCGGTGGGTCTGGCCGAAGGACCGGCCCGCGCCGCTGCTCGCTGGTCCGACCTTTGACATCTACGCCGCGCGGATCCGGCGCGTCCTGGCTCGCCTGCCGTCCGCGCCCGAGCTGTCGATCGAGGAGGGTGGGTACCGCCTGACCATCGATCCGGCGCTTGTCGACCTCCACGAGTTCCGGGTCCTGCTCGACGAGGCCCGTGAGCTGGCCGGACAGCATCCCGCGCGGGCCGTCGAGCTGGTGGAACAGGCCCTGTGGCTCTGGCGCGGGCTGCCGCTCGCCGACCTCGTCACCGAGCCCGCCCGGGCCTGGCGGGAACGGGTCCTGCATGACGAGTGGCTCGCCGCGCACACCCTGCGCATGCGGGCGTTCCTCGACCTCGAACGGCACGAGGCGGCGCTCGCCGCCCTCGACGAGCTGCTGGCCGACTTCCCGGACGACCTCGGTCTCGCGAAGCTCCGCCTGACCGCGTTGTACCAGCGAAGAAGGTTCGCCGAGGCCACCCGCTACTTCCTCGCCACCTGGCACCGCCTGCGCCGCAACGGCCACGACGAGGCCGCGCAACTCCTGCGCCAGCACAACGCCGCCCTGACCGCCGCGCACCCGGCGCCGCTGCTGCCGGAACCGACCGTGGTGCCCCGCCGGCTGCCCGACGACATCACCGACTTCGTCGGCCGCCGCGACGAGCTGGCCGCGCTGGACCGGGCCGGGGTCTCGGGCGTGTTCGTGCTGGACGGGCCGGGTGGCGTGGGCAAGACCGCGCTCGCCGTGCACTGGGCACACCGGATGCGCGAACGGTTCCCCGACGGCGACCTCTACCTGAACATGCGGGGCAGCCAGGTCGGCCTCGCGGCGCTCGTGGACGACTTCCTCGTGGCGCTCGGGCAGCCGCCCGCGGCGAACCTGGCCCGCCGGCAGCGGGAACGGCTGCTGCGCCTGCTGCTAGCCGACCGGCGGGTCCTGGTGGTGCTCGACGACGTCCAGGACGCCGCCACGGTTCGGCAGCTGGTCGAGCTGCTCCCGTCCTGCCTGATGATCGTCACCAGCCGGCGGCGGCTCTCGGTGCCCTCGGCACGGCGGATCGCGGTCCGGCCGATGAGTCCGGAGAGCGCGGCTCTGCTGCTGTCGGTCCGCGCGCACGGACGGATCCCGGACGCCGCCCGGCTCAGCGCCGCCTGTGGCGGCCTGCCCGTGCTGGTCACGGTGTTGGCGGGTCAGCTGGCCGGCGAGTCGCCCGAGCGGGTCGGCGAGCTGGTCACCCGCCTCGACCGCCGGCGCCTGCTGGCCGCGGTCGGGCCGGACGGACCGGTGGCGGTGCAGGCGGGGGAGGCCTGCCTCAACTGGGCCTACCACGCACTGGCCGAGCC
>Ga0164298_10000075_pt1 | contig 47718 bp, 47 predicted proteins | sample Whisoiple_216_MG_FD_109713 | JGI IMG/M metagenome (GOLD analysis project Ga0164298, IMG submission 109713) | Unamended control soil microbial communities from upstate New York, USA - Whitman soil sample_216_MG | ecosystem: Environmental > Terrestrial > Soil > Agricultural land ...
ACCAGGGCCGCCTCGACCCCGGCACCGTCCTGCTCGAAAAACCCTTCACCGAAGCCGAACTCATCAAGAAGGCCGGACAGGTCCTCAACGGAAGCTTCGCCGGCTTCCGCACCGGCGACCCCACCAACGCCTGACCGTCCACACAGGTCCCGACAGTTCTCGATCACGAAAACACGGCGCGCCCGGCGGTTCAGCGATCCGGCGAGCGCAGGCCCGCCAGGAGCAGGGGCAGCAAGGTGCGGATCGCGTCCGGTCGCCGTGTGGCCGGAGTGGGGCGCAGCGAGGAGATCGCCGTCAGGACGACGCGGACGTCCGCGAGGGAGGTACCTCGCCGCAGGACCCGCTGCTGGTGTGCGCGGTCGACGAGGCGTTCCAGTGCGGCGGCGTTGGCGCGCCGGTCGTCGCGGAACGCGTCACCTGCCGGGTGGGAGCCCAGCAGGACCGCGTTGAGACCGGGGGCGCGGATCTGGTGCTCCGCGAACTGGCGGATGGCTCCGCTGAGCGCGCTCCAGGCGTCCGGCTCCGCCTGTGCGGCCCGCATGCCGGCCCGGCAGGCCGCCACCTGCCCGGCGAGGGCCGCCCCGATCAGGTCCGTGCGGGTGGGGAAGTGCCGGTACAGCGTCGCGACGCCCAGGCCGGCACGCCGCGCGATCTCGCGCATGGGAAGGTCCACCCCGTCCGCGGCGATGGCCGCGCGGGCGGTCGAGACGATGTGCGCGTGGTTGCCGGCCGCGTCGGTCCGGACTTTCCGAGTCACTTCTCCGCACGTCCCTCTCATCTTTCCCCGGACCGGAACAGGTGCTCCGAACCCATGTTTACCCCATCGGAGCGCCCGGACGGTCCGGGCGGGAGAGGTGACCATGTTCGCCGTGCAGTTCGAGCGTTTCGGCCCGCCCGAGGTCCTGACCCTGGGTACCGCGCCCGCGCCACACCCCGGCCCGCACCAGGTCCGCGTCGCCGTCAGGACCGCGGCGGTCTCGCCCGTCGACCTCGCACTCCGCGAGGGCTCGTCTCCCGCGGGCAGGAACCTCACCCTGCCGCACGTTCCCGGTGTCGACGCCGCCGGAGTGATCGACGAGACCGGCGCCGAGGTGACGGACTACGCCGTCGGCGACGAGGTCTTCGGCGCGGTCGACGTGGCACGGCTGGGCGGGGCGAGCGCGCAGTACGCGGTCCTGGACTTCTGGACGCACAAACCGCACGGCATGACGTGGGCCGAGGCCGGCGCGGCGGGCACCGGCGTCGAGACCGCGACCCGCGCCCTCGACCTGCTCGGCATCCAGGACGACACGGTACTGCTGGTCGACGGTGCGGCCGGCGGCGTCGGCAGCACCGTCGTGCAGCTCGCGGTGGCCCGCGGTGCCCGCGTGATCGGCACCGCGCGTCCGGCCAGCCACCAGTTCCTCAGGGAGCTGGGGGTGGAACCGGTGGACTACGGGCCCGGTCTGCCCGCCCGGATCCGCCCGCTGACCGCCGCTCCGGTCGACCGGGCACTCGACGTCGCGGGGGCCGGGTCGCTGGGTGAGCTGATCGAACTCGCCGGCACCGCGGACAACGTCGTCACCCTGGCCGACTTCGACGCGGCCACGTACGGAGTTCGGCTGTCCACTGGCCGCCTGGGCGGCCAGCCCGACGGCGTCCACGGACTCGCGCCAGCCGCGGCACTCGCCGGCCAGGGCCGGTTCCGCGTGCCGGTCCGGGCCACCTACCCGGCCCATCGGGCAGCGCAGGCACACGAGACGGCCGCACGACCGCCCCGGCGGGGCAAGGTCGTCCTCGACATGACCCGTACCGGCTAGCGGGACTGGTATGCCGGACGGAGTGTCGCGCCGACGGCCGCGGTGCGCGGGTCATTGGCTCCTGAGCAGGGTGTCCATCGCCACCTCGGTCACCTGGAAGGCGGTGTCGCACACCTCGTCCTGCGACGCTGCAGACTTCTTCGCGTCGCCGGCGCCGTATGCCACGTCGACAAGCTGCCCGTCGGCCACGTCGACGGCCAGGTAGCAGGCGTGTTCGGCGTTGTCGAACCGGTAGTACAGGGCGGGAAATCCGCGCACCACGGTCGGTTTGTACCGCATGTTGGTGAACCGGCCGCGGTAGAAGGCCTCGATCCCCTCGGTGGAGACCGCGGTCACCGACGCGGAGCGAACCCTGTCGGCGTCCCAGGTCGTACAGGAGTTGGTCGACCAGGTGGAGCTCAACTTGCTGGTCTGCGCGCCGGTCAACCCGAACCCGTCACGCTGGTCCTTGGTGAGCAGGTCACACGAGGTGACGCCGTCCAGGGACAACTCCGACGGACGTTTCGCCGAGGACGAGGGCACCTTGCCGTCGGGCGTGGCCCACGCCGCCTCGGAGGTGGCGGTCGCGCCGCCGCTGTCGGTTCCCCCACTTCCCGAACACGCGGACACCAGCGACGCGACCAGAACAACACCACACCAACCCCAGAACCGCACCGCGGCAACCTAACACCGGCCGTTGGGCCCAGAAAAGCAGGGAATCCGACCGGCGCTCATGCGCGCCGGAGAACGTCGACGCATGCGTCCGGCGACAGCGTGTCACTTCCCGTCGATCTCCTTGTAGAAGGAGCGGAGGGCGGCCGCGAGCTGGTCGGGGGCCTCCATCGCCACGTAGTGGCCGATCCCGTCGATTCGTACCGTGGTCACGTTCGTGGCGACCTGCCGCAACGTCGCGGGTGTGAGGTCCGAGAAGCTCGCCACCGCGAGGACGGGCATGGTCAGCTTGCCGGCCGCGAGCGTGCGAAGCTCCTCGCCCTCCGCGAGCAGGGACCGGTACAGGCCGGCGGCGCCGGCGAACGCGTCGGGTCGCGTGTAGGAGCGGACGAGCTCGTCGACATCGGTGTCGGTGAAGGCGTCGGGGCTCGCGGCGAGGGAGGGGATCGCGTAGTCGGTGAGGAACGCACGCTCGTGTCCGGTGAGGAGCAGCTCCGGGATGCCGGGGGCGGCGAGGACGCCGATGTGCCAGGCGCCGCCGTGGGTGACGTCGGCGAGCGACTCGGCGCCGAATCCCGGGAGTGCGGTCTCGATCCCGGTGTAGCTGCGGACGAGCTCGGGGTGGCTCGCGGCGACCCGGAACGTCGTGGGGCCGCTGATGTCCTGGCCGGTGAGGTGGACGGGGCCGACGTCCAGCCAGGCGATCAGGTCGCTGAGGTCCTTCGTCGAGGTCGCGCTGTCGTGCTCGGGGCCCGCGGTCGCGGAGTCGCCGAACCCACGCAGGTCGACGGCGAACACCCGGTGGTGCTCGCTCAGCAGGGGGATGAGCCGGTGGAAGACCCACCAGGTCTCCGGGAAGCCGTGAACCAGCAGTACGGGAAACCCGGTGCTGCCGGCGGTCACGTAGTGCAGCTCGGTGCCGTTGACGCTGACACGGTGGTGGTCGACACCGGGGATGGTGGACGCGAGGCGATCCATGAGGGTTCCTCCGAACAGATGGACAAGTTCCTTGTCGAACTGTAGAACATGGACAAGTGACTTGTCCATCTCGGTGGTCCTCGTATGATCGACGTCATGGCGCAGTCCAGCGGCGCCGAGCTCGCGCTTCTGCTGCTCGGCGGGTTCCACTCGATGGTCGACGAGGTGAACGTGGAGCTCGCGAAGCGGGGCCACGACGGTGTCCGCCCCGTCCACGAGTTCGCCCTGCGCGCCGTGGACGCGGGCGCGGACACCGCCTCCGAGCTCGGTCGCCGGCTGTCGGTCACCAAGCAGGCCGCCGCGCAGACCATCGCCGCCCTGGAGCAGTTCGGCTACGTCGACCGCGCACCCGACCCGAGCGACGCACGCCGCAAGCGGGTGCGGGTCACCCCCCGGGGCCGCGAGCTGATGGCCGTCGGCGGTGCGCTGTTCGACGACGTGCGCAGCCGCTGGGCGGCCCGGATAGGACCCGAACAGCTCGCGACCCTGGAAACACATCTCGCCCAGCTCACCGAGCGGCGCTCGTTCACCGCCGAGGAGCTGCGGGACTGATCCCGCGAAGCGAAGGGCGCACGACCTACCGGCGCTATTTGACGCTTCCCGCGAGCAGTCCGCTGACGATGTAGCGGTTGAGGGTGAAGCCGATGATGGCGGGCACGGCGATCGCGAGCACGCCGGCGGCGCTCAGCAACGTCGTCGGTACCACGTGTTGTCCCTGCAGTGCCTGCACGACGACGGTCAGCGGTTGGGTGGACAGGTCGGTGGAGAGCACCAGCGGGAAGAGGAACTGCGTCCAGGAGAACAGGAACGTGATGATGGCCGTCGAGATGATGCCGGGGCGGGCGAGTGGCAGGAGCACGTGCCAGAAGACCTGCATCCGGTGCGCACCGTCGACGAGTCCCGCCTCCTCGAGCGAGGCGGGCAGGCTCTGCAGGTAGTTGTACATGATCCAGGTCGCCAGCGGGAGGAAGCCGGAGACGTACACCAACACGATGCCGGTGTAGGTGTTGACGAGGCTGAACTCGGTGAGGATCTGGTAGAGCGGGATCAGCGTCGTGTACGCGGGGAAGGCCATCGTCGCCAGCGTCGCGTAGAACAGGACGTTGCGGCCCTTGAACTTCATTCGTGCGAACGCGTACGCGGCGAGGGTGGACAGCACCACCGTGACGATGGTCGCAGCGGCGCACTCGACGACGATGTTGACCGCGGAGGCGCGGATCTGACCCGGTACGGGGCCGGGGCCGGTGAGCAGTGTCTCGTAGTTCTTCAACGTCGGCGAGGGTGGCACGTAGTGCGCCGGTTTGCTGCCGAGCTGTGCCTCGTCCTGCAGGCTGATGTTGATCGTCCAGTAGATGGGGACGAGCGACCACAGCGCGATGAACGCGATCCCGAACCACCGCAGCTTGATCCGGTTGCGCATCAGTACTCCACCCGCCGGTACACGAGCTTCACCACGCCGAGGGACATCAGCAGCGTGGTGGCGGTGACGAGCAGCGACAAGGCATATCCTTCGCCGAAGTTCAGGTTCTGGAAGCTGACGAGGTAGGTCTGGATCATCACCGAGGACCCGGCCGGTGCGGCGCCGTTGAGCACGTACGGCTGGTCGAAGACGTTGAGGGTGGCGATCACCGCCTGGACCATCGCGACCGCGATGCCCGGGCGGGCCAGCGGCAGCGTGATCCGCCGGAACGCCTGGAAGCCCGAGCAGCCGTCGAGCCGGGCGGACTCGTACAGGTCGCCGGGAATGTTCTGCAGCGCGGCCAACACCAGCAGCGCCGACAGCGGCGTTATCTGCCACACCTGCACGATCTCGATCAGGAAGATCGTCAGCCACCGGTTCTGGCCGAGGAAGACCTGGTAGTGGTCGATCAGGTGCAGGGACGTGAGCACGCTGTTGAACAGGCCGGTGTTCGCGTCCCAGATCCCGGTCCACACGATGCCTTCCACGACACCGGGCAGCGCCCACGGCAGCACCAGGATCGCGATGAGCAACGAGCGTCCGGCGAACCGGTGCTGGAGCGTGACCGCCATCGCGATGCCCAGGATGGTGGACAACGCGGTGCCGATCACGACGTAGCCGAGCGTGTTGACGACGGTGGTGCGCAGTAGCGGGTCGAGGAAGATCTGCCGGAAGTTGCCCAGGCCGATGAACCGGGTCGGCGGGTCGAGGGTGTCGACCTTGAAGAACGACTCCACGACCGTGAAGCCCGCCGGCACCAGCGCGAGGCCGACGATGAACACCGCCAGCGGCGCGACCAGCACATACGGTAGGAGATCGAACCGGCGGCGCTTCTTTCGTTGCCCCGGGCTGGTTTCGCTGGTCGTCACCGGCCTGGTCGGCAGCCGGGTACCGGTCACTGACCGCTCGCCAGCCGGTCCGCGGTGTCGGCGATGGTCTTGATCGCGGTGTCGACCGAGATCGCGCCCGTCGCGGCGGAGTGCAGGTTCGAGTAGACGGCGGTGGAGAACTGTGGGTACCACTTCGGGGCGCCACCGGGGAACACCGGCCGGGCCTGGGACTTCAGCAGCTCGGCGAGCGTGTCCCCGCCGATGATGTTGCCGTTCTTGTTGAGCTGTTCGACGGCGCTGAGCCGCGACGGCATGGCGTAGGCCGTCCACGCCTTGTCCGGCCCGTTCAGGCCGGCGAAGTCGGCCTGGTTCTTCGCCGAGGTGAACCAGTCGATGAACTTCGCCGCGGCCTTCGGGTACTTGGCGTTCACGGGGATGCCGATGCCGTCGGGGTTGCTCATGTTCGGCGCGGGCCCGTCCACACCGGGCGTCGGCAGGTAGGTGACCTGGTGGACGACCGTCGAGGAGGCCGGCACGTCGTACAGGCTGCCGACGTTGCCGGAGTAGTCACCGAACACGCTGGCGGTCTGCCCGTGCGCCATCAGGGTCTGCTGTCCCTGGCTGTCGGTCACGTTGATGTTGCCGGGCGCGACGAGGCCCTGCTTCAGCGCGTCGACCATCCACTGTGCCGCCTTGTACCCAGCCGAACCGCGACCGGTGAACTGCGGCTTGCCGTCCTTGTCCAGCACCTTGCCGCCGAACGCCGCGGTGGTCTGGTACCAGTAGGTGGACAGGCCCTCGGCCGCCGCGAACGGGATGTTCAGCGGATACTGGACGACGCCCTTCTGCTTGATCTGCTTCAGATTCTGCGTGTACTGGTCGATCGTCGTCGGCATCGTCGTGATGCCGGCGTCGGCGAACATCTTCTTGTTGACCGTGGCCACGAGGAACGACGCGTCATACGGGATGCCGACGACGTGGCCGTCGGTGGTGAACGACGAGAGCTGCGGCATGTCCGCCGTCAGCGCCTTGGTGTCGAGGTAGTTCTCCATGGGGTAGAACCAGTTGAGCTTGCCCAGCTGGCCCACCCGCGACCAGTCGACGTCGGTCGCGTCCGCGAAGTAGGTCTTCGCGGTGGCGGCCGCCGCGATCTTCGTCTGCAGGCTGTCCCAGTCGAGGTTCGTCCAGTTCACCTTGATGCCGGTGGACTTCGTGAACGCGTCGAGCGCCGCCTGGGGCGGCGGCTGGGCCCCCAGGGTGACGTTGATCGTGACGCCGCTGGTCTGCTCGGACGCGCCGCTGTCGTCGGCCCCGCACGCGGTGCTCAACACGGCGAGGCTGGACAGGACGGCGATGCCGGCTGTCAGCCGGACATTCCTTCGCAGGGAGGAGAACATGGGCGACGCCTCTCACAACTGGGACCGACGAGCCGGCAAACTCCGAGCATTTCGGTCACGAAATGCGCAAATATCTGCGCGTTAGATGATCGGTCCGAATGTTGGTCTGGACTATGGCACGCGTTCATGGACTGGTCAACACGGCGAAGTCCGATTTATCCGCTTTGTTGCGGTTAAAACCAGGTAACACCGGTCCAGTGCGCAAATTGCGCGCAGTACGCAGGAGGTATGCGCACTTTGCTTGTTCGTGCGATACGCTCGGCGCCATGCGGCGCAACCAACGGCTCAACCAGATCCTGTCCACTGTGGTCGCGCACGGGTCACTGGAGGTTCCGGAGCTCGCCGAGATGTTCGACGTGTCGCATGCGACCATCCGGCGCGATCTCGAGCTGCTCGAACAGCAACGGCTGGTCAGCCGGACGCGGGGCGGCGCCACGATCCACGCCGCGTTCAACGACCTGCCGCTGAGCTACAAGACCACGCAGGACCTTACCGAGAAGCGCAAGATCGCGCACGAGGCACGCAAGCACCTGGCCGGCGCCAGGGTCATCGGGGTGACCGGCGGCACCACGGTCACCGAGTTCGCGGGGCTGCTGCTGGAACACGAGGGGCTCACCGTCGTCACCAACGCCCTCAACGTCGCGCTGCACCTGCTGGACAACCCGCGGTTGCGGGTGTTCTCGGCGGGCGGGGAGATCCGCAGCAGCAGCCAGGAGGCGGTGGGCCACTCCGCCGAGACCTTCCTGTCCGAGTACAACCTCGACGTCGCGTTCGTCGGCGTGGACGGGGTCGACGCCGAGGCGGGCTGTACGAACTACGACCCGGCGGGTTCGCGTGCGAACGGAGTGATGCGCCGGCGCGCGCGGCGGACCATCGTGTTGGCCGACGCCACGAAGATCGGTCGCGTCGCGCTCGCGCGGGTGTGCGAGATGGGCGAGGTGGACCTGCTGATCACCGACGACCGCGCCGACGAGGCCAAGATCGGCGCGATCCGGGCGCTCGGCTGCGAGGTCACGCTCGTCTGAGCACCGCGTGATCAATTGCGCAGCAAACAGCAAAGAACTGCGCGTTTGAGGCAAATCATTGTTTGCTTCGCGCAGTCGGTGTCTATAGTGCGAGCATGACCAAGGTGGCATTCATCGGTGCGGGCAGCGTCGAGTTCACCCGCAACGTCGTCACCGACCTGTGCGGGCTCACCGCACTGCACGGGCAGCTGGAACTGATGCTGCACGACATCGACGAAGAGCGGCTCGGCTACGCGGAAGCGTTGGTACGGCGGATAAACGAGCAAACCGGCGCGGGCGCCCGGGTGGGCTCGAGCCTCGATCGGCAGGCCGCGGTCGAGGGCGCGGACTACGTCATCAACGAGATCCAGGTCGGCGGCTACCGGGCCACGCGAACGGACTTCGACATCCCCGCGCGGTACGGCGTCCGCCAGACCATCTCGGACACGATCGGTGTCGGCGGCGTCTTCCGTGGCCTGCGCACGATCCCGGTGCTGATGGCGATCGGCGAGGAGCTGGCGAAGGTGGCGCCGGACGCGTACCTGCTGAACTACAGCAACCCGATGGCGATGCTGCCGTGGGCGGTCTACGCCGGGACGCCGTTCGACCGGGTCTTCGGGATGTGCCACTCGGTCCGGGACACCCACCGCTTCCTCGCCGGGATCGCCGGCCTGCCGGTGTCCGAGGTGGACTTCCTGACCGCCGGCTTCAACCACCAGGCGTTCGTGCTTCGCTTCGAGCACGACGGAACCGATCTGTATCCCAAGCTGCGCGCGGCGATCGACGCCGATCCCGAGCTGCGGCGCAGGGTCCGGGTCGAGATCTTCCGCCGTTTCGGCTACTTCCCCACCGAGTCCAGCGAGCACGGTGCGGAGTACGTGCCCTGGTTCATGCGCCACGACGACGAGATCGAGCACTTCCGCATTCCGGTCGGCGAGTACCTGCGCCGGTCCGAGCGCAACCTCGACGAGTTCGAGGGCACCCGCAGGGAGCTGGCGAGCGGCGAACCGCTGACGCTGACGCCGACCTCGGAGCTCGCGTCGGAGTTCATCGACGCGCACCAGACCGGTGTCGCGCGGGAGATCTACCTCAACGTCCGCAACGACGGGCTGATCAGCAACCTGCCCGACGAGTGCTGTGTGGAGGTACCGGCCGTCGTCGACGCGTCCGGGCCGCATCCGCGATCGGTCGGCGCCCTGCCACCCCAGCTCGCGGCCCTCAACCGCACGTTCCTCAACGTCGTCGAGCTGACGGTGCGCGCCGTGCTGGACGGCGACCGGCGGCACGTGCACCAGGCAGTACTGCTCGACCCGAACGCCGCCGCCGTGCTGACCACCCGCCAGGCCGAGGCGATGTGCGACGAGTTGCTCGCGGCCCACGGCGAGCTCATCCCCGCCGCACTGCGCTAGCGGCCGGCGAGGACTACGACGCGTAGCGGCTCGCTTTCGCCTTCGGTGACCGCCGCCTACACCCGGATGGGTCTCATGGCGTGCTCGACGGGTGGGATGGCCGGTGATCGAGCAGGCTGGGGTCATGCAGGTACTGGTCACGGGTGCGTCAGGGTTCATCGGGCGGCGGTTGGGTGCCGCCCTGGTGACGGAGGGACACGAGGTGCGGGCGATGACCCGCAGGGTCGACGACTACCGGGGCGCGGGCAAGCCCGTGTACGGCGACGTGCGGGACGCGGACTCGCTGCGCGCGGCCCTCGAGGGCTGTACGGCGGCCTACTACCTCGTGCACTCGCTGAACGACCGGCGGTTCGCCGAGCGCGACGCCGAGGCGGCGCGGGCGTTCGCGAAGGCGGCCAAGGCCGCCGGGACCGAGCGGATCGTGTACCTCGGGGGCCTCGGCGCCGAAGGCGGGGAGCTGTCCGAGCACCTGAGCAGCCGTCGGGAGGTCGAGTCGCTGCTCGGCGAGGCCGGTGTACCGGTCACGACGTTGCGGGCCGGCATCATCATCGGGCACGGCGGCATCTCGTGGGAGATGACGCGCAAGCTCGTGGAGCGCCTGCCGCTGATGGTGGTGCCGCAGTGGGTGCGCACCCGGTGCCAGCCGATCGCGGTGGCCGACGTCGTGCACTACCTCGTCCGGGTGCTCGACGCGCCGGGCGCACTGGGGCGGGTGTTCGAGATCGGCGGTCCGGACGTGTACTCCTACCTGGACATGATGCGCAGGCTCGCGGTCATCGAGGGCCGGTACCTGCCGATGCTGCCGGCGTTGGTGCCGATGGTCGGGCCCGTCACGTGGCTGTCCGCGCGGTGGGTCGCACTGTTCGCCGGCGTCGACGCGCACACCAGCCGCAGCCTGATCGACTCGATGAACACGGAGGTGGTGGTGCACGACCACGGCATCGAGGAGGTCGTGCCGTACGAGCCGATGGGTTTCGACGACGCGGTGCTCGCCGCGCTGGAGGAGCGCGCCAGGGAGACGAGGGCGGGATGACGCGGCCCTTACGCGCACTGTTCCCGCGGGTCCCGGCCGCCGAGCGGGAGACCGTGGCGGTGCGGCGGCGCAGGAGGAGGGTGGTCGCGGTCACCGCGGTCACCGGCGCGGGCCTGCTCGGGGTCTCGCTGTCGACCGTGCCGGGTTCGCCCCGGTTCTACCGGCTCACGACGGCGACCGCGACGACGTGGATCGCGGGGAGCCTGCTGTCGGGGCCGCTCCACCTGGGCCGGTCGGTAGGCCACGGCGACCGGCTCCGGCGGCCGGTGCTGGTGCCCGCACTGCTCGGGGTGGCGGTGTTCGTGCCGTTCTACGGGTGCGCGCTGGTGTGTCGCGGCATCCCGCCGCTCAACCGCATGCTGACGTCGGTCCTCGCCTACGCCCACCGAGGGAGCAACGGCCCGGTGCTGGCCACCACCCTGCTGAACGGCGCGGCGGAGGAGGTGTTCTTCCGCGGCGCGCTGTACGCGGCGATCGCTGGCCCGACCGCGCCGATCACGGTGTCCACCGCGACCTACGTGCTCGCGACGACCGCCACCCGCAACCCGATGCTCGTCGCCGCCTCCGCGGTGCTGGGCACGGTGTTCGCGGTGCAACGCCACGCCACCGGCGGCATCCAGGCCTCGATGATCACCCACCTCGTGTGGTCCACGCTCATGCTGCGGTTCCTGCCGCCGCTGTTCCCGCCCCCGCCCCACCCCGACGGATCGCCGTAGCCGGTTCGCTGGGGCCGCCGAGTCACCCGAGGGTCGCGGTGACGACCTCCGAGGTCCGCATGGCGCGGCTGATGGCGGCCAGCCAGGTCGCCTCGGCGTCCAGGTCGGTCGCCTCGGTCGTGAGCACGGTCGGCTGGCCGGGGCGTGCGGGTTCGCGGCGCTCGCGCGACCGCAGGGCCGCCGCGATGCAGGCCGCCTCCGCCGCGGCGGAACGAGCCGGCTCGGCAAGGCCCCTGACGGTGGCCAGCCGCCGGGCCTGGTCGAGCACCTCCGGGTCGAGGTAGTCACGCAGCGGCCCGACCAGTGCGTCGCGGATCTCGATCACCCGCCGGTGAAGCCGGAAGCCGATGCGGTGCATCGTCAGCGCCTCGACGAGCTCGGGGCGGGGCGGGAGGAGCGCGATGTCGTTGTCGACGCGGTAGACGGCGAGCCACAGCGGTCGCAGGTGCCGGTACCAGCGCCGCCGCCGGCGCCACGTCGACAGCCTCGGGTGCCATCGTGGCATCGTGAGGCCCAGCAGGAGCGACAGTGTCGCGGGACCGAGCAGGTACAACTGGGCGGCGCCGATGCCGGTCTCGCGCCACGGGAGGCTGCCGCCGCCCGCGATGACGATCAGGTGCACGAAGCGGTCGACGAGGGACAGGACCACGAGCCCGCCGCCGGCACCGACCAGGTACAGCGCCGTGCGCAGCGGCCCGGGCGCCGCGTGCCGGCCGTAGCGGGTGCCGAACCGGAGCAGGCTCGCGGCGGTGAGACCGACATAGCCCACGACGATCAGTTGGTACTCGACGACGAACGGGCTTCTGGCACGATCGGACGCCATGTCCGGTAGGTGGTTCTGCAGCGGGCCCAACAGATAGAACGTGATCAGGCCGGCCATGGCGAGCAGCATGACGACCGCCCAGGCACGGGTGGCGGCGCGTGCCCGCTCGTGCGGCAGCACCAGGCCGAACACCCGGCCCTGCACGTGGTGGGCCACGGCGAGCGCGGCCAGGTGCTGAAGCAGTTGGGGCAGCGCGGGTACGCCGAACCACCCGGCCACGAACCGGTAGGTGCGCGGATGCCCCAGTGCCAGGCAGACGGCCAGCAGCAGGCGGAAGGCGACGGCCGTGCGCAGCCTGCGGGCCCGGTCGGGATCGACTCCGGCGATCCGGACCCAGCGGACCACGTCGACGGCCAGCGCGACCGCGGCCGCGGCGATCAGGGTCAACAGGATGGCGTTGCTGACCACCGTCGCCTATTCCTCCACTCCGGACACGAACCGGCGCAGGACGTCGTGCGCGTCCGGATCCGACGAGCTCTCCGCGGGTTCGGCCGCGACGGGAGCCCGCCAGGCCCGGCCGAGGACCAGGCCGGCGAAGATCTCCGCCTCCCTTTCCTCGACGGCCGAATAACGGGTCCGGCCGAGCGCGCCACGCACGAGGTTCAGGTCCAGGTCCGGGAAGAGTGCTCGAAGCGTGTCGTCGTCCAGTCCACCGCCGTGCCGGTGACAGAGCACGTGGCCGAGCTCGTGCAGGATGATGTGATCCTGATGCATCGGCGAAGTGTTGGCCTCGAAGAAGATGTAGTCCGTCCCGTGCGCGTCCAGCCACAGGCCGCACGGCGCCGCGGCGGCCAGCGCGAGCGGCGCGACCAGGATCGGCCGGCCGCGCTGTCTACTCGCTCGCCGGCACATTTCGCGGACGTCGAAGGGATCCGGGACATCCAGGCCGTCGACGACGCCGCGGCACCGGCGGACGAGCCCGCGGAAGTTCGCACCCCACATCGCCATGGTGTTCCCCCAGCCCTCCGAACACCGATGCTATCGAAGTCCCGTCAGTCGTCGAGGCCCTCGAGTTGCCGGATGCGTTCGACGGTCGTCCTGATCGAATCCAGGCTCTCGGCGGACAACCCCGCGGCCCGCATGGCGAGTTGGGCGACCCCGGTGTCCCGCAGCGCGGCGAGGAGTCCCAACTGCGCGGCCGTCTGCTCGGCGGCCTGGTCGTCGAAGAAGTAGGCGGGATCCACGCCGAAGAACCGGGCGAGCCGTGCCAAGGTGTCCTTGGTCGGGTTGGTGGCCTTGCCGGAGCGCAGCGCGGACAGCAGGGACGGCGAGACGGACGTCGCCGCGTGGACCTCCTGGTGGGTGTAGGGGCCGCGGTCCTTGGGATGCGCCGTGCTGAACAGGTAGTTCAGCTTGTCGGCCAAGGTGTGCGGGGCCTCCTGCGTCATCTCCCCACCCTCCCGGGGCCGCTTGGTCAGTAAGACGATCGTACGTCGTGCCAGCGGCATCTTGTTGACAGTCGCCACACCTTACGGTCATCATTCAAGTGACCGAATCAGCGGTCACGGTCACTAAAGTGATCGATACTACTGGGGAGGAAGTCACCGATGAATGCCAGAAGAATGCTCGTCGCCGCGGTTGCGACGGTGTTCGCCATCGCCATCCCGTTGACCGCCAACGCCGACGCCCAGCCCGACACGCCGAGCGCCCAGCCCGCCGCGGCCGCGCCCGCGCCTTCGGCCAACAGCAAGGCAGCGGCGATCAGCCAGGGCACCGCCACACCGTCGCAGGCCGTGGGCGTGACCGGCGTCGGAGTCGGCGTCCACGTCAGCATTCCGACCGCGAGCCTGTTCCAGTGCCCGGCCACCAACTGCAACCAGGGAATGGCCAACGCGAACTGGCCGACCAAGGACGACATCGCGGACATCTGCTACATGCCGAACACCACGACCCCGTGGGGCGGCAACTGGAACCTGGTCCTCAACCACGCCAACAACCAGGTCGGGTTCATCTCCACGGCCTTCGTCCAGGATGCCGGCAACGGCTTCAACTTCACCGTCTGCTGACCCGGAACCGGTTGTCCCGGGCGGACTCCCGCCCGGGACAACCGGCCGTCCGGGGGGTACCGACCGCCGCGCCCGCGGTGTCCCCGGCCCGCGTCGCGAAGCACGAACTTGCCTCGCAGGTCGCGTGGAAGGCGGCGAGGCGTGGCCGGGCCGGCTCGTCGAGTGGGCCTACGTGCCGGAACAGTTCGCGGCGAAGACGGGGTGGGGGTAACCCCCGTTCCGGTTGGGTGGTCAGCGGGATCGAGCGAGAGCGGGAAACCGTGGAGGGTCATCGCCATGACCACGCGGAGAATGTCTCGATTCCGGCGGGCCGCGCTCGCCATCGTCCTGCCTGTCGTCGTGGTGGGGGCGGTCGCCGCGTGCGGTGATCCGGCGGCGCCGGAAGCGACCCCCTCGGCGGGCCTGCACATGATCGCCAACGACGGACACCGGCTCGCGTTCCACGTCACCCCCGGGCATTCGCCCACCCTCGTGCTGGACGCCGGCGGCGGCGAGGACTCCTCCTACTGGAACACCCTGCTGCCTCGGCTCTCGCGGGCCACCGGGTCGCGGATCATCACCTACGACCGGGCCGGCATGGGTGCCAGCGACGAGGTGAAAGGCCGCTGGGACGGCCGGGCCGCCGCCGCCGACCTGCATGCCGGGCTGCGTGAGCTCGGCATCACCCGGGACGTGATCCTCGTGTCCCACTCGCAGGCGGGTGAGGTCGCCACCTACTTCGCCCGCGCGAACCCGAACGTGCTCTCCGGGGCCGTGCTCGTCGACGCCAACCTGCCGCAGTTCTTCACCGACACGCAGATCCAACGCATCGTCGCGCTCACCGCCCCGCAGATCGAGGCACTCGAGAAGCAGCCGTCGACGAAGGAGAACCGTCAGCTCATCGCCACCGCCGAGAACTTCGGGCCCACTCACCAGGCGTACCACCAGGTTTCCTGGCCGGACCGCGTCCCTGTCACCGTCATCGTGTCGGAGAAGACGCCCTTCGACGGCTCCCCACAGGACGCACAGCACTGGCGGGACGCGGCCGCCGAGTTCGTGGCCGCCGGACCCGGCCGGACGCTCGTCACCGCCCATGCGAGCTCACACGACGTCCCCAAGGACAACCCCGCCCTGGTGCTCAGGGAGGTCGAGCAACTGGCCGCCACCGGGTGACCGCCGGAAGCTCATCCGGTTGGCGGGAACCGAACGGTGACGTCCAGTCCGCCTTCTTCCCTGGTGACGAACCGGATCTCGCCGGAGTGCGCGGTGACGATGGCCGAGACGATGGCCAACCCCAGACCGGCCCCGTCACTCCGGACCCGGTCTCCGCGAACGAACGGTTCCGTCAACGCGGGCACGCGGTCGGGTGGGACCACGACCCCCGAGTTGACGACCCGGAGAACGGCGGTGCCGGAGACGGCGGAGACACCGACCGAAACCCACCCGCCGGAGACGTTGTGCCGAACGGCGTTGTCCAGGAGGTTGCGGCAGAGCCGTTCCAACAGGACCGGATCCCCGACGACGGACACGTCCCGCAGCTCGGACCGAACCGAGACGGTCCGGTCCGCGAGACCGGCCAGTGCGCCGGCGACGAGCGACGTGAGCGGGACCGGCCGGGGGTCGGCGACTCCCACCTGGCTGCGGGCCAACATGAGCAACCCGTCCAGCGTGCGCCAGCTGTGGTCGACCGCCGTGCGGACATCCGCGGCCATGGCGGTCAGCTCGGCGTTGGAGGGTCGGCCTTCGAGTGTGACGTCGATGGCCGTGCGCATGGTGGCGAGTGGCGTCCGTAGCTCGTGCGCCGCGGCCGCGGTGAACATCCGCTGACTGTCCAGGATCCGGTCCCGCTCGGCCACCCCGCGCTGAACCCGTTCGAGCATCCCGTTGATGGTCAGGGCCAGCGAGGAAAGCTCGTCCGCCGGCGACGAGACAGGAACCCGCTCGGAAAGGTTCTCGAGGGAGAGCCGGTGAGCGGTGGCGGAGATGACCCGGACGGGTCGCAGTATCCGCCCGGCGAGAACCCAGCCGACGAAGGCGGTGAGGATGAGCACGCCCAGCAGGGAAATCCCGGCCCAGACAAGAAAGGACGACGAGAGGTCATGCCGGACCGCCCCACTGATGTCGACGGACGCGTCTCCGGGGGAGGGCGACAACCGCAGCAGGACGACTCGCCGCGGCCCGTGCAGCAGGAGTACGTAGGTGAACAGGATCAGCAGGACGCCGGCGCCGAGCACGATCCCGACATGCACCCAGGTCAACCGTGCCCGGGCACTCAACCGGAACACGGCAGGACCCGGTAGCCGGCCCCGGTCACGGTGTGGATCAGCGGCGGCTCGCCGAGCTTGCGCCGCAGGGTCCCGACGGTGATCCGCACGGCATTGGTGAACGGATCGGCGAACTCGTCCCACACGGCGTCGAGCAGGGTCTCGGCCGAGACGACGTCCCCGTCCGCGGTGAGCAGCCGCTCCATGACCCCGAACTCCTTGGGCGTGAGCCGCAACATCCGCCCACCCCGCTCGGCCGTGCGCCGCGCCGGGTCGAGCACGAGATCGGCGACCCGCAGTACGGGCGGCCGGGCCGGGAAAGCCCGCCGCCCCAACGCATGCACGCGAGCGACGAGCTCGGAGAAGGCGAACGGCTTGCCGAGGTAGTCGTCGGCCCCGAGCGTGAGCCCGGTGACCCGGTCCTCGACCGCGCCGGACGCGGTCAGCATCAGGACCCGGGCCGACCCGTCCTCGGCCAACCGCCGGCAGACGACGTCGCCGTGCACCGACGGCAGATCCCGGTCCAGCACCACGACGTCGTAGGGGTTGACCGCGCACTTGTCCAGCGCGACGCGACCGTCGAACGCGACGTCGACGGCGAAACCGTGCCGACGCAGCCCGACCGCGATGTACCCGGCCAACGGCTGCTCGTCCTCGACCAGCAGCACCCGCATGCGCGAAGTATGCCGGCCAGGACATATGGATCACATATGGCGGCACGAACCGCGCCCGATAGCCGCCGGTCGGTAGACCTGTGGCCGTTGTCGTTACGTGGCAAGGAGAAGACGCATGACCTACCAACCATCCCGGCGTGCTGTCCTCGGCTTCGCGGGCGCCGCGGGAGCCACCGGCGCGATCGCGGCGTTCGCCGGTGCCGCGGGAGCCAGCGGCCGGGCGACCGGTGACGGGATCCCCGCCGGCCTGAAACCCGGCGGCGAGCTCGACCGGTTCGCGACCGACCTGGCGGCGAAGGACCAGTTCTCCGGCAGTTTCCTCGTCACTCACCGGGGCCGGCCGGTGCTGGCGCGTTCGTACGGCATGGCGAACAGGGAACTGTCCATCCCGAACGGACCGGACACGATCTTCGGGCTCGCCTCGGTGACCAAGCTGCTCACCGGCGTCGCGATCGGCAAGCTCGCGCAGGACCGCAAGCTCGCCCACACCGACCGGCTCGGGCAGCACGTCTCCGGCTTTCCCAGCGAGATCGCGGAGACGGTGTCGATCCACCACCTGCTCACCCACACCTCGGGACTGGGCGACTTCATGCAGACGCGGGCCTACCAGGACGCCCAGCAGAGCTGGACGGCCGAGCAGGCCGTGCGAGACGGCTGCACGGACATCATCCGGCAGTCCACACTGGCCTTCCCGCCCGGTTCGCGCCACCTGTACAGCAACTCCGCGTACCACCTGCTCGGCGAAATCGTGACGAACGCGTCAGGTCAGTCGCTCTCCGACTACCTGCGGGAGAACGTCTTCCGCCGCGCCGGCATGCACGACTCGGACTTCTACACCAGGACGGCCTGGCACGACGACCGGCGGATCGCCCGGCCGTACGCGCCACCGCTGTCGGGCGGCCCCCGGGCCGACGTTCTCGGCCAGCACGCGTTCGTCGGCACCGGCCACACGGGCGCGTTCGCCACGTGCGCGGGTATGGCCCGCCTGGCCCGGGCGTTGGTGGGCAACCGGCTGCTGACACCCGCGTTCACCCAGCTCACCCTCGGCCCGAAGATCCCGGTCGGCAAGGTCATCGGCCCACCCGGCGGAGGCGTCCCGACGCCCGTGCCGGGCATCGGCTTCAAGACCTACTGCGGAATGGCGAACCTCGACGACGCGAACCAGTGGTCCTACTGGATGGACGGCGGCAGCACGGGCGGCGAGTCGACCGACTACGCCGTATACCCCGACCAGGGCTGGGTGTGCGTGGTCCTCGGCAACTACGAACTCGGCACCGCCCAACCAATCGCCGCCAAGGCCCGCACACTGATCAACGGCGGATAGGACCCGACCGGCGCGGACGGGGCGCGGTGGCGGCGCTGGGCCGCGTCGCCACAGGCGGTCGCCGGGTCGGAGGTGGTCACGGTCAGCGGGCTGGCATCCCACCGGAGCCGGTCGGCGGTGACCAGCACCTTGACCATGTCGTCCTGGCGACGCATGCGGCTTCGGACTCCGCCACCTCGAAGCCGGCCTCACTCACGGATGTCCGGCCCGCCCGCCGAGCTGCCGCCGCCAGCTCCAGGAGACTGTGATGCCCGTCGGGTTCGACGGCGGTTTGTCGGCTACCCGGCGGTCGGCACCGGGGACAGTGTTCGGCCGCGTTCGAGCAGGCGAAGGCCGAGCGCGCAGGCCAGGCCGATGAGCGCGAGTCCGGTCCACGGAAGTTGCGGCATGCCGGCGTCGCGGGCGAGGTCGAACACGGTGCCGGTGAAGAGGTTGCCGAGCATGATGCCCACGCCGACGACGGTGTTGTAGAAGCCGTAGTGGGTCGCGACGAGGTGGTTGCCGGACAGCCGGATGATGGTGTCCATCTCGAACGGGAACACCACCAGTGTGCCAAGGGAAAGCAGGATCGCGGCGAGTACGAGTGCGGTGGCGGAACCCGCCGCGAGGGCCGGCGGCAGGAAGGCCGCGGAAAGGACCGCCATGCCGACCACCAGACACCGGCCGGGTTGCCAGTGGGTGCGGGCCCATGCCGTGATGCGGAGTTGTCCGGCGATCGCGAGCAGGCCGGACACCGCGAACAGGGCTGTGACCAGGGCCGTCCCGGCCACTCCTGAGCCGGCGATTTCCTTGGCCTGCAATGGGAGGGCGAGGTAGACCTGGAACGACAGGACGTTGGAGCCGATCATCACGATGGCGAAGAGCAGGAAGGGCCGGTTGGACACCACGATCCGCCAGTCGCCCAGCACCGAGCGCCGCTCGCCGGTCGTCGTCCGGGGTGGCAGCGCACGGACCTGCAGCACGGTCAGCGCGGTGAAGACCGCGGCGGCGGCGAGGCAGGTCAGCCGGAAGTCCACCGCGGTCAGCGCGAGGCCGAGGAGTGGGCCGGCGAGGATGCCGCCCTGGTAGAAGACGTTGAACAGGGCGAACGCCTCGACGCGCCGCGTGCCGGCGTCGGCGGCGAGGTAGGCCCGCACCGCGGGGTTGAACAACGCTCCGGCGAATCCCGTGGCGGCCGAGGCCGCCACCAGCGCGGGTAGCGAATCCGCCACGCCCAGCAGCAGGAAGCCGGCGGTGCGCAGGACACAGCCCGCGACGATCAGCGGCTTGTAGCCGAACCGGTCGGCGAGCGTGCCGCCGAGGAGGAACATGCCCTGCTGGGAGAAGTTGCGCATGCCGAGCACCAGCCCGATGGCCCAGCCGGCCAGACCGAGCGGGCCGGCGAGGTAGCCCGCGAGGTAGGGCATCAGCATGAAGAAGCCGACGTTGATGGTGAACTGGTTGAGCATCAACAGCCGGCTGGGCCGGTCGAACGACCGGAACTCGGAGAACAGCCGCCTCATCGCGCGGCCCCCGCCGGCGCGGACACGTCGGTGCAGCGTGTCCACCGCTGGACGACCCGGTCCGACGGCGAGCCGATGGTGTCCGGTACGAGCGGGATCGGTTCGTCGAGCAGCCCGTGTTCCGTGCAGTACTCGTCGTTGTAGATCGTGTCGAAGTAGCGGTGTGGACCGTCGGGGAGGATCGCGGCGATCCGGGCGTCCGGCTCGCTCGTCCTGGCGAGCCAGCCGGCGACGAGGGCGACGGCACCGACACTCCACCCGCCGCTCGCGTGATGGGTGGCGGCGAGCCGTCGGCACGCCCAGGCCGCCTCACCGGGGGCGACCCAGTGGACCTCGGTGAAGGCACCGTAGTCCACGTTGCGTGGGTAGATGCTCGAACCCAGCCCGCGCATCAGGCGGGCGCCGGCTGGTTGACCGAAGATGGTCGACCCCACCGCGTCCACGCCCACGAGCCGCACGTGCGGGAAGTACTCGCGGAGCACGTGGGTGGTGCCGGCCGAATGGCCGCCGGTGCCCACCGAGCAGACCAGGATGTCCACGCGGCCCAGCTGGGCGACGAGCTCCAGCGCGAGGGGCCGGTACGCGGAAACGTTGTCCGGGTTGTGGTACTGGTCCGGGCACCACGCGTTCGGCTGTCCGTTGAGCACCTCCTGGACGCGGTCACGGCGAGCCTGCTGCCAACCACCCGCGGGATGCGGTTCGGCGACGATCTCGACCTGCGCGCCGTAGGCGGCCAGCATGCGGCGCACGATCGGCTCCATACCGGGATCGGTGACCAGCGTGACCGGATGTCGCAGCGTGATGCCGGCGAGCGCGAGACCGAGCCCGAGCGTGCCGCTGGTGGACTCGACGATCCGCGCGCCCGGTGTCAGGTCGCCCCGCTCCTTGGCCCTGGCCACCATGTGCAGGGCGGCGCGGTCTTTTATGCCGCCCGGGTTGTGGCCCTCCAGCTTGGCCCAGAAGCCCCGGCCGGCTGAGCAGAAGGGTTCGCCGATCCACAGGACCGGCGTGTTGCCGATCGCGGTGGCGGGGGAGTGGCAACGAGCGGCACTCGTGACCAACTGGGCAGGCGAGGACGGCGCGGTGCGCATGCTGTTCATCAGTCCGTGGGTCTCCCGAAGAGGCGCTACGACAAGGAAAGCGTTGTGCCGTACTGGATCGGGGCGTGCGGGTGCTGCCCGGGTCGGATGCCCGAGCCGAACACACGGTCCGTCGCGGTGGCAGAGCGAGGTTTTGCCATCGGGTATTCCGGTGCACCGCTGGAGAGATTGTCGCGGTGACGAGCGGGAGAGTCGGGTCGCCGGAACAGCGGGGCACCGCGACCGGCCGAACCAGACGCGGTTGGAAACGCGCCTCACGGTGTCCGCTCCGCCCCGCGTCCTTTCCGGCATGATCGTTTCCGGCGTGCGGTTCGGCCGCACTCGTCGTCGGATGTCGCGAGAGTTGGCGGCGCGGCGTCCGACCGCCGACCGGCGTCGGGACGGCCCGCGTGGCCGGCGCCGGCAGCGGGCGTCGGGACGAGGTCAAGGCTCGTCGCGTCGTCATGTCACGTTTCGGTGCGGAGTCGATCAAGCACGCGGAGTGACTACGTCGTTCCATGGCGAAGCACCGTGAACACCGCACCTGGCGACCGTAACCGAGGCGGGGAACCGTTCGGGAACTCGGCGGGCCAACGTTCGGCAACGTCGCGGGCCCGGCCTCTTCTCACGGACGACAGGGTGCTCGTCCGCTCCCGGGTCGGCTTCGACGACCGCCTCGCCGGCGATCACCCGAGTGGTGTCGTCAAGGCCCACCAGGTGCCGCCGAGTGCGTTTGTCCCCACCCTGGAGCGGGCACGCTTTCACCCGGCACGCGAGAACGGGAGTCGTCATGGTCGCCGCCACGCCGCACCGGCCGAACCTGGGCCGCACACTGCTGGACCTGGACGGGTAGCGCATGCGGGTCATCATCCAGCCCTCGTACGGCACCACCGAGGCGCGGCGGCACTGGGCCGACACCCTCGACCACCCGGTGCCCTTCCGCGAGCCCCGCTACGCCGAAGTGCTTACCCCGGCCGAGAGAGCCGCGCTGGACGACGAGCACCCGGACGGCCTGGCGCGGTTCTGGGGCGCGACTCCCCAGCACGACAGGAAGATGGACACGCTGGCCGCCGACGACGTCGTGCTGCTGACCGGCCAGAAGCACGTGCGGGCGGTCGGCACGGTCGGCCGCGTGCTCCGCAACGACGAGTTCGCCCGCCGGCTGTGGCGGCCCGATCCCGCGCGGTGCCTGTGGCGCAACGTCTACAGCTTCCGGTCGTACCGGCCGGTGTGGATCCCGTACGAGGAAGTGTGGGCGCTGCCGGGCTTCACGGCGGGTGACAACTTCATGGGGCTGCGGTTCCTCAACCCCGAGAAGAGCGCGACGGTCGTCGACGGCCTGTCGCTCACTCCAATGTGGACAGCGTGAACGCGACGAGGAAGCCGGCCACCGTGACCAGCCCGATCAGCAGGTGGGCGTCCTCGAAGGCCTCCGGGATCATGGTGTCGGCGACCATCGCGAGGATCGCGCCACCGGCCAGCGCGGTGATCGTGGCGAGCACCTCCGGTGGCGCCCCGCCCAGCACCGCGTAGCCGAACATCGCGGCCAGCGCGCTGATGACCGCGATCCCGGTCCACAGCCCGAAGACGTACGCCGGTGACCGCCCCGCCTTCCGCATCCCCGCCGCGCTGGACAGTCCTTCCGGGACATTGCTGATGAACACGGCGGCGACGGTCACCACGCTCACCGCACCGCCGCCGAGCAGGCTGGTGCCGATGACCATCGACTCAGGCACCCCGTCGAGCAACGCCCCCAGCGCGATGGCCGTGCCGGAACCGGCCCGCTCCGACTCCGACGGCTGCTGCCCGCCCGACCGCTTCCGGTGCCGCGCGCCACGGCGGGCGAGCAGCACGTTCGCGCCCGTGTACAGCAGCGCCCCCACCGTCGCGCCGAGTGCGGTCGGAGCGAGACCGCCCTGCTCGTGCGCCTCGGCGATCAGCTCGAACGACACCGCCGACAGCAACACCCCGGCGCCGAAGGCCATCACGGTCGCGATGACCTTCCCGGGCACCCGCAGCAGGAAGCCGACCGCCGCACCGACCACCAGCGCGGCACCGGCGACCAGCCCCCACGTCCCAGCCTCCACGACCCCGGGCATCAACGGCCCCCGGCGATGTCAGGTGTCCTCACCGCACAACCTCATCACGAACCCGGCACGCACGCACTACGGGGCGCGGTGACCGGCGGACCGGACAGTCGGCGCTGTCCTGGAGATGGCCAGGTTTGGCCCCGGTCCACATCTTGGGTGGCAGATGCTCGACCTGACCGCACCGACGCGCTTCGCGACCGCCGTTCAGGCAGGGTTTGCGGTGTAGAGCAGATGGATGACGGCGCGTTGGCAGGCGTCCTGGTTGGTTGCCTTGTTGTTGAAGCCGGTGGACGCTCCGGCGAAGGGCGATGATCCGTCCGGACCCAGGGTCCGTTCCACGAGCATCCTCATGCCGCGCAGGACGTAGTCGCCGGCGTCGCAGGAGCGTCGTCGCGCCCGTGTTCACCACGGTGGCCGCGGCGCGAGTACCCCTGTGCGGCGCCGAGCAGAGAAGCCGCGGTGATCGTGAACGCCGCACTGGTCGCGGAGATCAGGCCGGGACTGGTGGCCGTCAGGGTGTAGGTCCCGGGTGTGTCGATGGACAGGTCGCCGAAGGATGCGACACCGTTGTCATCGGTGGCGACCACGGTGGTCCCGGTGAGGGTTCCACCGGCGGGGTTGGTACCGATCGCCACGGTCACCAGGTAGCCGGCCGCCGGGAACGCGGCGTCGCCGGCCGTTCGGAGGGCGACGGTCACCGCGGTGCGATCGTGTCGCCCGCGAGAGTGTCGGTGGGTGGGCCGGTGAGGACGAGCGCGCTGGCGTTGACGACGATCGCGGCGGCGCTCGCGATGCTGGCGGTGGTCCACGACGCGTAGGCAGCGGTCACGACGTAGGTGTAGGTCCCGTCGGGGACCGCGGCGTCGGTACAGGTGGCGGCCGTGAGCAGTGTGACGGGGCTGCTCGCACAAGCCGCCGCGGTCGTGGTACCGGAGTGTCGGGTGACGTAGCAGCCCGTCACCGCGGTGCCACCCCGTCCCGGGCGTCCAGCTGACCGCGACATTCGTGGCGGCGGTTGCGGGCACCGTCGCGGGCAGCGCGGTGTCGACCACGGGTCCGCGTACCGACGATGGGTCTGCTCATGATCGACGACAGCAATCTTCAAGGATGTGCACGAGCAGCGACACGAGTGCGGCACCGCGTCAGGCAATGACGATCTACCCGAATGCCCCCGGGCGGGTGCCTTGCGGGGTCGCACGGCGGGGGTTCCCCGGCGCTGGACGCGTGAGCTGGGCGGGCCGGATGCGGTCCGCGCCGATGGCGACGCCGACGATCGTGCACGTCTGGGTGCCGTGGTTGCGCCAGGCGTGCCGGGTGCCGTTCTGGACGACGACGTCCCCTGCCCTCAACACCGTCCGCTCGCCGTCGTCGAGTTCGAGGGTGACCTCGCCCGCGGCGACCAGGACGTAGTCGAGGCTGTCCGTGGTGTGCATGCCCGGGGCGTCGGGCTCCATGGTGGCCGCCGCGCCCGGCATCTGCCGCTCCAGTTCGGCCCGGGCCGCGGCCACGTCGAGGTCCGACGGTGGGACCAGCTCGCCCGGCAGAATCGTGTTGACCATGAAGCGTGATCCGTCCCGAGGTGGGAAGTACGCCTCGGCTCGACGCGGGGAGCCGTCGTCCGGGTAGACGGGGCGCTCGTCCCGGCCCCACAGCCGGTAGGCCGCGCAGCCGGGCATGAGCTCGGACGTGATGGGCTCGACCTCACCGTCGTCGACCACGCGGGCCTTGCCCTCGGCGTCGTGCCCGGTGACCACTCGACGAATCATCATGCGCTCCTTAGTACGCCACCGTATCAATACGGTACCGTATCCACGGTTCGCGAGCTCGTCAATACGCCGGCGTATCCTGTGGCGCGTGGTGAGCGAGTCGACCCGGCTGTCCGCCCAGGACTGGGCGCGGGCCGCGCTGAAGGCGATCGCGGACGGCGGACTGGCCGCGGTCGCGGTCGAACCGCTGGCGCGGACCCTCGGCGTGACCAAGGGCAGCTTCTACGCCCACTACCGAAACCGGGACGAGCTGATCACGGCGGCGCTCGCGGAGTGGACACGAAGCCATGGCGAGGAGGGACTCGCCCAGCTCGCCGCGATCGACGATCCCGCACGCCGGTTGCGTGACCTGCTCACCACCGTCGTGCAGGCCGTCCAGCCGCTGGCGCCGTCGGTGCACCTGAGCCTGCTCGGCGACCGCAACGACCCCCGGGTCGGGGACGCGGTCCGCCGGGTGAACCGGGCCCGGCTGGAACTGCTGGCGCGCACGTACCGCGAGCTCGGCCTGACGCCGGAGCGGGCGGTGTCCCGGGCGCGGGTCGCCTACGCGGCCATCCTCGGCCTGCTGCACCTGGCACAAACCGACCCGGACTCCCCGAACTCCGCCGCACTCGCCGACGAGGCGACCACGATCTTCCTGCCGCCACACAGCGGCTGAGGTCGACTCCCTCGCTGGCCCGCAGGTACACCGACGAAGACTCCGGGAATGGGCGGTCGGGTTCACACTCGCCTCGTGCACGTTCGCCCGACAGAAGTCGTGCTACCTAGCCCGTCCTGCGTTCGAAGGTGACCAGGATCCCGTCGACGCCTCCCGGACCGATGCGACCCTTCACCTCGGCGTTCGTGATGGCCTTCAGTTGCCAGCCCTGCGCCGCGTGCTCGTTGAGCAGGCCTTCGAGCTTCGCGCCGGACATCTTGCCGCCGAGCAGCTTCTCCCGGATTTCGAGAACCTTGTATTCGAACCGTTCCGCCATGTCCGGAATGATGGCGCAAACCGGCACGCGGCGCCGGTCGGGAGGCTTGCCTGCCCGACCAGGTCACTGCTGCGTTCAGTAAGGCCAGCCGGGAACGTTCAGGTGGACGCTGTAAAGCCCGAAGTTTCCGGTGTTTCCCCCGCCCGACGGGGTTCCCGACGTGATGTAGAGGGTGGTCCGGTCGGGACCGCCGAACGCGGCGTTGGTGGTGTTGCGGCCGGCCGTGATCGTGCCGAGGGGCTGGCCGGCCGGGGAGAACACGTGGGTCTTCCCGTCGTCGAAGGTGGCCTGGTAGACGTTTCCCGCGCAGTCGACCGTGCCGCCGTCGGTGCCGGCGAGTGAGGCGAAGTCGCTGCGCCGGCCGGTACTGCCGTCCGCGTTGACCGGGTACTGGAAGATCTTGCCCGACGCGTTGCCGCCGACGTACAAAGTCCTGCCGTCCGGGGACAGTTCGATTCCGTTGGGCTGGCGGATCGTGTCGTCGATCAGGGTGACGACACCGTTGGTGACGCGGAAGACGCCGGTCCTGCCGGACATCTGGTCAGGCCGGTTCCCGCGCTGGAAGTTCGGATCGGTGAAGTAGACCGTTCCGTTCGCCGCCACGGTGACGTCGTTGGGTGAGTTGAACGCGCGCCCCTGGTAGCTCGCCGCGATCGTCGTCCGCCGGCCGGTCGCCAGGTCGTACGAGGACATGCTGCGCTGGTCATGGGTCGCCGCGACAACGGACGTGTCGTCCCGGCTGATCGCCAACCCGTTGCTGCCCGCGTTCCTGACAAACGTGGTGAACGCGCCCGTTGCCGGGGTGTACCGCAGGATGTCGGCGGGCTGGACGTTCTGCGGGCCGGTACCGTCGTACATGTTGGACAGCAACAGGGTCTGTGTCGCGGCGTCCCAGGTCGGACCCTCCAGAAAGTTGAACCCGTCCGCGATCTTGGTCGCGGCCAGGTTCTGGGACGGCAGCGGGTTGCCGAAGGGTCCCCCGGGGCACGGTCCGTCCGATATCGCGGCGGCGGCGTCGGTGACGCTCAGAGCCGCCAGGGCCAGGACTGCCATGGCGATCGCGTGCGGCTTCGTTGCCACGTCTCCTCCTTCGGGTGGACGGCGTTTGGGAGCGCTCCCATAACGATAACCGAATGATCGCCGGATGTCTTCACCGGCGACCAGGGCGCGCGCCGGCGAAGGTTCGGCGTCGGGACCGCGGCACTGCGACAGTTCCTGCGGCGCGAGCAGGTCCTGGCCCAACAGGAACGCGTGGGGCCGGAGGGGGGTCAGCCGGTCGCCACGGTCAGGCGTGTGGTCCGGGCGGCCGAGCCCCCCGTGCACAAGGCGGTACGGCCGGTGAAGACGAGGGAGCTGGAGCAGCCCTCGTTGTCGGTGACCACGAGGGTGACCCGGTGGCTGCCTGTGTCGCGGTAGACGTGGCTGGGCCTGGGGCCGCCGTCCGGCAGTGTGGTGCCGTCGCCGAAGTCCCAGTCGTAGCGGGCGATCCGGCCGTTTCTGTCGGACGAGGTGGTCGCATCGAACCGGGCGAGGAGGCGCTGTGACCGAACGGTGAACGACGCGTGCGGCCCCTGGTTGGGTGGCACCGTGGCGGCGTTGAAGGACGGCGCCATGCCCATGGAGGGCGCCGGTGAGCCGTCGAGCTGCCGGAGCGTGCCTGTTTCGAACGCGGACACGGTGTTGGCGAAGAAGTTGCTCACGTACAGGTACCGGCCGTCCGGTGTGGTGGTCACGCCGGGCCCGGTCGCGATGTCCGACCGACGCCCGTCGACGGTCAGCGCGCCGTCGGTGCCGATGCGGAAGCTCCAGAGACCGTCGTCGTCCGGTGAGACCTCCGGCTGGGTCCCGACGCTGGTCACGAACAACCTGCGGCCGTCCGGGGTCAGTGCCAGTCCCTCTGGTGTCTTCGGCGCGGAGACGGGGGAACCCGGCACTGGCGCGAGTTCGCCGTCCGGGCCGATGCGGAACCCGTAGACCAGGTGGGACAGCGAGCAGGCGACGTAGAGGTACCTGTCGTCCGGGGTGACAGCGAGGCCCATGCCTGTCGCACCGATCGGGAGGGTGGACTTCACCGGTCCGAGCGTGCCGCCGGGACGTATCGGGAACGTGACGAGCACGTCGGGGTCCTCGTCCGTCGGCACCCCGTGCGCCACGAAGAGGAACCGGCCGTCCGGAGTCACCACCACATTGCGTGCGTTGGCCGCGCCGGTCGCGACCGGTTCACCGGCCAGGGCCGGTTTTCCGAACCGGTCGATCGTGAATACCGATACCGTGTGCGAATTCAGGTTGGCGACGTACAAGGAGTGTCCGTCCGGTGCGATGGCGAGGCCGAATGGCGTGATTCCCCTGGTATCCACCGGCGACCCGAGCGGAGTCAGTTCCCCGCGTGCGTCGACGCGGTAGGAATACACGGCGTTCTCCTCCGACGCGACGACATAGGCGGTCCGGCCGTCCGGCGCGAACACGAGCCCGCGCGCGCCTTCGCCGGTCGGCACCGGCTTGCCAAGCGACACCAGGTCGCCGGCGGGACCGACGGTGTAGCGGACGATGACGTGCGGACCACGGGAGCCGTCGAACGCGATACCCCTGTTCGTCACGTACACCGGCCGTACGGCGTCGCTCCCGTCGCCGGCGGCCGTCGCAGGCGGAGAAGCCCCCACGATCCCAGGACAAACAATCACCATGGCAGCCGACGCACAGGCGATTCTCATCAGGTGACCGCCTCTCCATTGGGAATAAAATCATTCGCTGCCCGCCCCGGAATTAAAGTATGTCGTCCCCTTCCGGGCAAGGAATGGTCAGAACTCCCTAGGAGGTGGCAAATCGCCCAAGTAATCGGTATTCGAGATTGTTGGTTCTACCCGATCAGGCGCCGGGTATCGCGCACGTACATACCAGCGGCACGGTACTCAGGCGTTGTCCCTGGGGAGCCGTGGATGGCGACACCGAGGAGTTGCGCTACTGCGAGTTCATGGTCCGGGTCGATCGCACCGACGTGGCGCTGTCCTTGGTGGGTGCTGCCCCGGGGTGGCGTGGTTCATCGTGTGGGGGCTTGTTGTGTGGGGTGAGGAAGTTGGCGATGGCGGTCGTGACGTCGGTGGGTGCGAGTTCGGCCATGTGGTGGTCGGAGTCGATGCCGTGGCCGGTCACGTTGGTGGCCCAGTCGCGCCAGATCAGCCGTGGGTCGCCGTGGAGTTCTTCGAGGTCGTCTTGTAGGGACCACAGCACGAGCACCGGTTGGTGCAGTTTGCGGCCGGCGGCGCGGTCGGCTCGTTCGTCGCGGTCGTCGACGGTCAGGCCGGCGCGGTAGTCCTCGAGCATCCCGCGCACGACTTCGGGGTCGCGCATCGCGGCGCGCCATTCCGCGTGGTTGTCGTGGCCCATGACGTCGGGGTCGCCGCGGTACCAGGCGTCTGGATCGGCGTTGATCACGCGTTCCGGGGTGTGCGGCTGGGCGAAGAAGAACCAGTGCCAGTACGCCGTGGCGAACCGCGGGGTGGTGCGGTCGAGTTGCTCGCTGGTGGGGAGGCAGTCGGCCAGCACGGCCTGGTGCACGTGTTCGGGATGGTCCATGGCCAACCGGAACGCGAAGCAACCGCCGCGGTCGTGCCCGACCACGGCGAAGCGGTCATGCCCGAGCGCGTGCATCGCGGCCAGCAGTCGGCGGGCGCCGACGCGCTTGGCGTGGGGTTCGTGATCATCGGTCGGTTTCGGCTTGCCGGAGCGGCCGTAACCGGGCAGGTCGGCGCAGACCACGGTGAACCCACGCCGCACCAGTTCGGGCGCCACCCGGTGCCAGGTCGCCGAGGTCCGTGGGTGCCCATGCAACAACAACACCGCGGGGCCGGCACCCGCGTGCCGGACGAACACCGGGAACCCGTCGGCGTCCACCGTCTCGGTGACGAAGCCATCGAACATGACCATGGAATGCCCCGGGGAACCTCCTGCTACACGTTCAGCCGCGGGCCCCGCTCCATGGTGGCGCGGGACGAGACATCCCGGTGTGGTCCAGCGCGGCCTCGCGCTGACCGGACTGGCGCTGACGCGACCGGCGCTTCGGCGCGGTCATCTCGTCACCGCGATGGGAGAGCGCCGGTCGTCGCACGGTCGGGCTCGAGGCCGCGCCGCCGTGCGATCTGAACGCGACGGTGAGCCGGGAGACCGCCGCCGCGGCGATGCTGAGGCTGAGGCGCCACAGTTTCTCGGTGCGGTGGCCCTGCCGCTGGCCGGATAGCCGGAGCCCGGCCGCCGAAGCTGGTGAGAGCAGTCAACTGTTCGCGACGCGGTACGCGCCGGGTGGACGTCCGGTCCATCGGCGGAACGCCCGGCGGAAGGCGCTGGCCTCCGAGAAACCCAGCCGTCGCGCCAGATCCTCGACCGTCTCCTGGCCAAGGGTCAGGCTGGCGACGGCGGCGTCGCGCAGTAGATCTTCCTTGAGCTGTCTGATCGACGTGTGTTCCGTCCGCAACAGCCTGCGCAGGTGTTGGGTGCTCACGTTCAGCCGGGTCGCGATGTCGTCGGGCGTCGGCCAGGTTCCGCGCAGTCCGCGCTCGAGGATTGTGCGCACCTGGTCCGCGGTCAACGATCCGTAGTCGCGGGTGGCGAACCAGACGTTCGGCTGGTCCGTGAGGTAGTCGGCGAGGTCCTGCTCGTCCCGGATCAGGGGAGCGGCCAGCAGCCCGCGGTCGAAGGCCAGGGCGAGCCGGTCGGCATCGAAGGTGGGGTGACGGCCGAAAACGATCTCGTAGTCCGCGGCGTACGCGGGCGCGGGCCACGGCAGGTGCAGCTCACGCAGGCCGATACGTCGCCCGGCCAGCCAGCCCAGCACCCGGTGGATCAGCGCGGCGACCAGTTCGGCCGCCAGATGTTCGGAGTCGTCCAGCCGGCTGATGTCGATCTCGACGTCGACGAGCACGTCGTCCACCGTCACCCGCAGCCGCGGCATGCCGGCGAGCACGTCACCGGCCTCGGCCAGCCGCCCCAGCGCGGCCCGCAGGTCCGGTGCGTGGATCACCGAACGCATCACGAGCTGGAACGAGCCCAGTGGGGTGGGTGGTCCCAGCCCGAAGAGCTCGTCTCCGGTCAGCATCCACAGTTCCTGCGTCAGTTCCGCCAGCTGAGCGATCGTCACACCGGAGTCACGCGGCAGGCCGTGCGCGTCGACCGGGATTCGCGCCCGGCGAAGCAGAGAGACCACGTCGAGTCCCTGCCGCGCACCGATCCCCGCCAAGCGGCGGACCACGTCACCTGGCTGCGCCGTGCTGCACACGGCCTTCACCTTATCCAGGCGGACGCGGCATTGCGCGAAACGGTCATGGCAGGCGCTAACTACGGTTCTCCTCTGGACCTGGACGGATCCGTAGCGTCCTCAGCATCTTCGTCCTGATCATTCGAGTCGACCACCCGTCCGAGAGGTCCCATGGCAACCACCACCACGACCGAGCAGGCACTGCCCGGAGCCGGCCGTCCGCCGCGATTCGCCCGCGTGGCTGTCCTGCGGCGAAACCCGTACTCCTGGCTGGCGATCGGATCGCTCCTGCAACTGTTCGCCGTCGGCGGCCGCTGGGATCTGCCGCTGGCCGCGTGGTTCTTCCAGATCTTCCTGATCCGGTTCCTCCGGGCCGGCCGGGCGGTGCCGGGGCTTGTCCTGGTGTGGCTCGTCGGCGTCGGCGGGGCCCTGTTCTGGGTGTGGCAGCTCGCGGTGCCGATGACAGTCCTGACCTTCGCCGGTGCCCTGTTGCTCGGGTCGGCCGGCCTCGTGCCCTTCGCCGTGGACCGTCTGGTGTGTCGAAGGATCGGTTGGGTGGGCAGGCTCCTCGCCTTCCCCGCCTCACTGACCGCCGTCGCGTTCCTGCTCGGCACGTTGAACCCCTTCGGCACCGCCTACGGGTTGCTGGCGTTCACCCAGCACGAGAACCTCGCGCTGCTCCAGGTGCTTTCCGTCGCCGGGCCCTACTCCATCGCCTTCCTGATCGGCGTCGTCGCCACGGCGGCCAACCATCTGTGGGAACACGGCGTGTCCTGGCGTGGCATTCGGCCGGCCGTCGCTGTCGTCACCGGTCTCACCGTGGTGATCGTGGGCGGGCAGGCGAGGTTGGCCTTCGCGCCCGCACCGGGTTTGTCCACGGTGCGCATCGCGGGCATCAACCCGAGCAAGGCGTCGCTCACGGAGGCCCGACGGCTACTCGGCACGGATCCGACCGACCTCGAAAGCGTGCACCGGGTCGACGTGGCCACGGTGCGGGCTGCCTCCGATGTGCTCACCCGCCAGTTGTTCGCCGATACCAGACAGGCGGCCAGAGCGGGCGCGAAGATCGTCTTCTGGTCCGAGAACGCCGCGCGGATACGGTCCGAGGACGAACGGCGGTTCCTGGCCGATGCGGCCGCTCTCGCCCGGGAGGAGGGTGTCTACCTCGACATCGGCGCGAACATCCTCCTGCCGGATGCCCCCTACGGACGGGATCAGACGGTTCTCATCGGACCGGACGGGACCGTGTTGTGGACGTACCAGAAGAGCCACCCGATCCCCGGTCTGGAGCGCTACAAGCCCGGCGAGCAACCGGCACCCGTCGTCGACACCCCTTACGGGCGCCTGTCCAACGTCATCTGCTACGACGCGGATTTCCCGGCCATGATGCGCGTCGACGCGGACATCATGCTCGTACCCGGCGGTGACTGGCCCGAGATGGGCCGTGTCCACACCAGGATGGCGGGGCTGCGGGCCATCGAGAACGGCTATTCCCTGGTACGGCAGGACTTCAACGGTTCCTCACAGGCATTCGACAACCGGGGCCGCGTTCTGTCCATTCAGGACACCACCTCGGGCGACGGTCCGCCGTGGATCGTGGACGTCCCCACGGGTGGGGTGACCACCCCGTACCGCGTCCTGGGCGATGTCTTCGCATGGCTGTGCACGGGGCTGACCCTCGCCGTCATCGGCCTGGCCGTCCGGCGGTCCCGGCGTACTGGTTGGCACGAGAGCAGGGAATGAGGAAACCCCGCGGAGAACCGTTTAGCCACAACCGTTCGACGGTACGGCCCGGGCCTCGTCCTGAAGCCAGGTGTGTGCCGGGTCGCCGTCGTAGCGCTGATGCCAGGCGAGCCGGATCGGGACCGGCGACATGTCGAGGGGGAGGGGCAACGCGACCAGTCCGAAGTCGGCGAGCAGTCCGCGGCTGGTGATGTCGGGAACCGTGACGACGAGGTCGCTCAGCCGTGCCAGCTAGTGAGCAACTCGTCGACTGGGCTGGCGGTTCGCGGGTCGCCGTCGGCAGTGCGGCAGGACGGTCAGATCGTGCCCGCCGACGTCACCACATTCAACCCGACAATAGCGTGGGCGGCCGGGGAAATCATCTCAACGCCGGCGGAGGTCAACGAGTTCTTCCGGGCGTTGATGACTGGACGTCTGTTGTCCCGGACATTGCTGGAACAAATGCTGTCTCCCTCTGCCGGACCCGGATACGCCCTGGGGATCGGCCGGTTCCCGCTTCCGTGCGGAGACACGCTGTGGGGCCACACCGGCAGCTTCTTCGGCTACCAGACGTTCGCGCTGACCAGTGCGGATGGGCTGCGCCAGCTGACCGTGTCGGCCAACCCGTTGGATGGCAACCCGGGGCGCGCGATCTCCGCCCTCGCGCAGACCGCGTTCTGCGGATCGGCGGCGGCAACCTCGGTTCCACTGTGGTTACCTGAAATGGCGATTTGACCTCCGGTCAGATGGGTGGCACCGATTTCGGTGCCACCCATTTTTTCGCAACCGTTCCGCAACCGCTCGTGCCGTACCCATACGGCTATGACCAACAAATATGTGGCCCGTGTGCTGGCGGCGGCGACCTTCGCGGTGTTGGTGGGTGCGTGTGCGGGCAACGCGAACACCGGCAGCGGGGTGGCTTCGCTGTCGGACAGCAACCAGCCGTCGGCGCAGCAGCAGGGCTCGGACGGCAAGACCGACGAGGACAGGAACCGCGAGTTCGCCAAGTGCATGCGCGAGCACGGGGTGGACGTGCCAGACCCGGAGCCCGGCCAGGGGGGCATCACGATCAAAGAGCGCGATCTCGAGAAGGTGCGGCCGGCCCAGGAGGCGTGCCAGCACCTGCTCCCCAACGGCGGCGTGCCGGAGAAGATGGACCCCGAGGAGCTGGACAAGGCTCGCCAGCAGGCCAAGTGCTTGCGCGAGCACGGGATCGACGTGACCGACCCGGACCCGAACAACCCGGGCATCCGGCCACCCGATGGCATCGACCAGGACAAGATGAGAGCGGCGATGGAGGCGTGCCGCCCGAACGACGCACCCGACGACGGGCAGGTCCACACCGGGACGAACGGGTAGGGCTGTCGCCCGCAGTGGTGCCGGCGACACCGCAGGCACCACCACCGGTGGCGACGGCCGAGATGGTTCGGACCAACCCGTCCCAGCAGGAGAACCTGACCGCGGTCGCAAGCAGGGCACGATCACCGGAGCCGCACACTGTGACCTGCCGCCGTGTCGTGATCACGGCTGCGGCGGCAGATCAACTCACGACATGCACGGCGTGCTACGTGTTTCGCGAGTTGTTCCCCGTGTTCGAGTTGCGGCACATCGCGTGGGTTCAGCTGCCGACGACGTGACCGCGCTTTGCCGCCGGCGTGTTTCCTGTGATTGGTCGATACCAGCAGCGCACGCCGGTGTGTACGCAACCACGTAGATGCGCGCCGATGACCTGGTCGGACTGGTCGATGGCGGTGATGGCGCGGCGGATCGCTCGGCCGACGGCCAGGCGGGCGCGTTCGCTGTTGTCCGCGAAGGTGCGTGGGCGTCCGCCACGGCGGGTGTTGGTTGCCAGCTCCGCCTGCAACCACGCGCGGTCCGGGCTGGTTTCGGGTAGCTCGGTCAGGCGCTGCCGGTACTGGTGGGTGGCTGTCCGGTCGAGCACAGCCTGCTCTGCCATGCTCCGCACCGCCTGAGGCAGTCTGTCCACCCCCGCCACCAGTTCAAGTGCGGCGATTTCGGCGCCCGGGTTGGTGATCAGGACGGCGAGGTGCAGCATGCCAACGCTGTGCTGGACGTACACCACTCGACCACCCAGTTCGACGCGCCATTTCCGGCCGTGGCGACCGCAGGTGGCCCGGGTCTCCGCGTTGGCGGCGGACTGGAGCGTGGCACTCTGCGCCGCGGCTCTGTCGCGTGCGACGGCCGCGGCCGCCTCGTCTCCCGGCTCGCCGCGGCGCTCGAGTGCCTCGGCGAGCCGCAGCCGCGAGTACAGCACGGCGGGCGAGTGTCCCAGGGCGAGGTTGTGCCGCACCGCACAGGTCAGGTGTTCCACCGCACGATCCATCTCACCCGAGGTCAGTGCGGCGACGCCGAGGGCGTGCTCGACCGAGCCAAAGCACGCCACGCCGATGGCGGCCATGATCGGTTGCCTGCGGTACGGCTCGAGCACCTGGTACAACTTCGCTGCCGCCTCCGCGCTGCCGATCAGGTTGGCGGCTTCCACGAAGCTGTACATGACCAGCAGCCAGGTACTTGAACGCGGCACGTCGCTCAACGTCGGGAAGAGCACGCTCGCCATCAGCTGCTTCGCCGTCTCGTGGTCACCGGTGGCCGCCGCCGCGACGGCACGCGCGGCGACGAAGGAGTTGTCCATCGCGCTGAGCTCGGGTGTGTGGGCCACTTCGGCCAGCATTGGCAGCAACTCGGTGAGACGGCCCTGGTACCAGCGGATCGCCCCTATGTGCGCGCCGTACCACGCCGCCGCGTTCACATCGCCCACCCGCATGCCGAGCTCGTAGCATTCCCGCGCGAGCTGCTCCGCCTCGGCCAACCGTCCGGCGCGGATCGTCAGCATCACCTCGATCGCGCTGGTCACGTACCCGACCGCCAGATGTTCGTCGTCGCCCAGCTCCGCACGTAGCTCCGCCAGCCGCCGGTGAGCGTGCGGATCACCGTCGAGAAACAGATCCACCGTCTGGTACAGCAACCCCATCAGCAGATGACCACGACCCCCGCCCCGACCCGCCTCACCGACCAACTCGTCGGCCAACTCCCGGCGTACCCGATTGTGGTCGGGCCCCCGCAGCGCATGATGAGCCACGCGCAGTGCCTCCGCGCGCGCGATCGGGTCGGACCAGCCCCGGACCTCATCCACCACCGGCAGCACATCGCTCGGTCGGCCGGTCCAGTCGGCCTCCTCGATCGCGACCCGGACCCGCACCCGCGACGCCAACACCGAGTCCGGCGCCAACACCGTCAACACGTGCCGCAGCCGCGCGCGTGCCAACCTCGACTCGGTCACCGTACGCCGCTCAGCCAGCCACCACCCGGCCGCGCCGAGCGCCGCCTCCGCCATCACCCGCACATCGCCGAGCCGCTCACCCTCGCGGTACGCAGCGTCGAACCAGTTCTGACCCGCGCGCAGGTCGCCATCGACCTCCAGCGCCCGCGCTCCACGTGCCAACAACACGTCCGCGTCCTGCGCCAACTCTTCTCCTGACGACCGCCGATCGGTCCGCATTCACCCTCCAGATCAACTGCTGTGCTCAGCCTGTCCGACTCACCCGACACCACAACGACTTCCGGCAACGGCCAGGACGGTCAAACCGGCGCCATCCTGGCCGAGCTGATCAACAATCCGTCCACAATCCGTTAACAGCCCCGCAACAGAGAAGCTCCGTCCTGAGACGGGCCGTAACAGGTGATCCCCGACACCTGCCGGGTTGACATGGAACGGAATGGAACGCCACCGGTCGTGAACTGCCCGACGAGCGGGGAGCTGGCGTCGGGGTCAGGAGAGGGGAAGAAATCGTGGAGTTCGGTGTCCTCGGGCCTTTGCGGGTCGTGGTGAATGGCCAGGCGGTGCGGCTCGGTGGCCCGCGACCCAGAGCCGTGCTCGGTGTGCTTCTGGTGCATGCCGGCGAATCGGTGTCGACGTCGGAGTTGATCGACCAGGTTTGGGGCGAGGAACCGCCGGCAACGGCGGTCACCGCGCTGCAGGTGCATGTTGCCGCGCTGCGGAAGGTCGTCGGCGGCCGCATCGCCACGACCCCGTCCGGTTACCGGCTGGACGTCGACGGCACGGAGATCGACGCGAACCGGTTCGAGCGGGTCGCCACGAGCGTGCGGCGGGAGGACGTTCTCCGAAGACCGCGCGAGGTCGAGGCGCGTCTGGCCGAGGCGTTGTCGTGGTGGCGGGGTGAACCGTATGCGGATGTCATGACGTCAACAGCCGTGCGGAGCGCCCGGCTACGCCTGGCCGAGTTGCGCATGTCCACCCATGAAGCCCGGTTGGAAGCCGCGGTGGTGTCGGGCCGGCACGCCGAGGCCGTGTCGGAGCTGGCCGGCATGGTCTCCGAGCATCCCACCCGGGAGCGACTGGCCGGGCTGCACATGCTCGCGCTGTACCGTTGCGGACGAATCGCCGACGCACGCGCCGCGTTCGCCAGGCTGCGACAGCGGCTTCGCCACGAGCTCGGTGTCGAGCCTGGCGAGGAAGTCGCGGCCTTGGACCGAGCGATCGGCCGACGTGATCCGACGCTGGCAGCTCCGCCGGAGATCGCCGCACCGTCGAGTCGGTTCATCGGCCGTCGCGCCGAACTCGACCGGCTGGCCATGCGGCTCGGGCGGACACGGCTGCTCACCATCACCGGGGTCGGTGGCGTCGGGAAGAGCCGACTGGCCATCGAGCTCGCGCGGGAGTTGGCAAGCGACCATCCCGATGGCTCCCACCGGATAGAGCTGGCGTCATCGCACGCCGACGGCGGGGTGGCCGAACGGCTCGCCACTCATCTCGGACGGTGGGCGAACGACGAGCGCTCGTGGACCACCTCACTGACCAAGCGCTTTGGTGCCGCACGCGCATTGCTCATCCTGGACAACGCCGAGCACGTCGCCGACGGCTGTGCCTGGCTCGCCCGCGAACTGCTCGCTCACTGCCCGGGCCTGCGGATCCTGGTGACCAGTCGCGAACCCCTCGGGTTGGCGGAGGAAGTCGTGGAACCATTGGGCGGTCTTGTCATCACCTCGACGGGCCGTCCCGATCGGAATGCCGACGCGGTCCGGCTGCTGGCCGACCGAGCCCAGGCAGCCCGGCCCGGATTCACCATCGCGGCAGGCGAACTCGCCGTCGCGACTCGGCTGTGCGGCCAACTGGACGGCCTTCCACTGGCCATCGAACAAGCCGCCGCGCAACTGCGCACCCGTTCGCTGACCGACATCGTCAGGCAGTTGGACCGGCAGTCTCTCGCGCAGCAGCCCGAATCCGCGTAGCCGGGCACCTTTGGCCAATCTTTGCCGGCGTCGCCGAGACTCTCCACCAGCAAACCGAGGCTATCAATCTTCCGCACGGCAATTCGTACGCGAAAGGTCCGGCAGTGTCTGAACTGAAGGCGATGGCGCCGGGCTCCGGCCGTGTGGTCGAGCCGCTGCGCAATCGCGACTTTCTGCTCCTGTGGACAGGACAGACACTGAGCGCGGTAGGAGATCCGGTCTTTCCGGTCGCGATCGCCTTCCTGGTCATGGATCGCCACCTGGGTGTCGCCGGTCTGGGGGCGGTGTTCGCCGCCCGGTCATTCGCCGTGGTTCTGGCGGTCCTTTTCGGAGGTGTGCTCGCCGACCGTTTCAAACGAAAACATGTGATGATCGGCGCCGACCTTCTCCGCGCCGGGGCGCTGTTGGGCATAGTGCTGCTCGCGAATTCGGCGGGCGCCGCGCTGGTGTCGACGTTCGCCTTCGTGATCGGACTCGGCGAGGCGATGTTCCGTCCGGCGTACTCGGCCCTCGTGCCGACACTGCTTCCGGCAGCCCACCTCCAGATGGCCAACTCGTTGACGAGCGTCAGCAGTCGCACCGCCGCGTTCGTCGGTCCGGCGCTCGCCGGCGTGCTCGTCGCGGTGGTGGGGCCGCGAACCAGTCTCGCGATCGATGCGGTGACCTTCCTGGCGAGCGTGCTGACGCTGTGGAAGGTCGCCGAGAAGTCGAGGCCGGCTGGCACGGTCGGTCAGAGCCTCCTGGCGCAGGCGCGGGAGGGTGTCCGGGTCATCCTTCGGCGGCGATGGGTCGCCATCGAGATCGGCGTGTCCGCCTTGCAGGTCGGTCTGTCGTTGGCGCCGTGGCTCGTCCTGCTGCCCGTGATCGCCTCGGGCTGGCTGGGCGGTGAGTCCGCGTACGGCACGCTGTTGACCGCCATGGGGGGTGGGGCACTGATCGGCGCACTGGTCGCCGGCAGGCTGCGCGTCCGCAGCACCGGTGTGGTGGCGTGCCTGTCACTGCTGCCGTTCTCGTTGGCGCTCACCGCGTTGGCGGTACACGCGCCGCTCCCGGTCCTGGTGGTCCTGCACGTCGTGGCCGGTATGGGTGTGGAGATCTACGGGGTGCTCTGGGTGAGTGCGGTGCAGCTCGAGTTCGAGCCGGCCGTGCTCGGGCGCGTGTTCGCCGTCGATGAGCTCGGCAGCAAGGTGCTCCTGCCATTGGGCATGGTCGTCGTCGCCGCGCTGGCCGACGCGAGAACCAGCACGGTGGTCCTCCTCGTCGCCGCGGTCGTCAACGTGCTCACTTCGGTTCTGCCGCTGGTGTTGCGGGACGTTCGGGTCTTCGCCAGCTCAACTCCGGTCGTCGCCAAGTCGTGACTGGAAAACGAAACAATTCGAATCATGGGAGAGCGTGGGATGGAATCGCGAAACTTTCTTGGCCCGGGTGGACTGTCCGCCGACGAGGCGCGTGACCTGCTGCGCAAGGCGGTCGACGTCGGGCTGACGTTCAAGTATCGGCAGAATTTCGCAAACCAGCCGGATCCGGCCGCGCTCGACGCCATCGCCACCGAGCAGCTGCCTGCCGATGGACAGCCGCTCGACGACCTGCTGGACAGCATGGAGTCCGACTACCTGAAGCACATGCCGAACTTCGCGGCGCCGTCGTTCGCGGGCTTCCCCGACGCCGGCAACAGTGCGGCGGGTACCGCGGGGGCCGTCCTCGCCGAGCTCGTCAACGTCAACATGATCAACGCGGCGTTCTGTTCCCGTGGTGCGACCGAAATGGAGATAGCTCTCATCCGGTGGCTGCGGCAGCTGATCGGCTACTCGGTCGACGAGGCGGCGCCGGCAAGCGCGTTCGACGTCGGTGGGATCCCGACCGGCGGCGGCACCATGGCGAACTTCGCTGCCGTTCTCCTCGCCCGGGGACGCGCCATTCCCAACGTACGGGAACAAGGCCTCCAATCCGCATCCGGAAAGCTGCGCGTCCTACTACCGGAGCACATCGGCCACTACACCATCGGCGCGTCGTTGGCATGGTCGGGCCTGGGGCTGGACTCGGTGCTGTACGCGCCGGTCTCCGACTACCGGTACGACCTGACCGCGCTGCACCAGGTGCTTGCCGGGGCACGCGATCGCGGCGAGCAGGTCATCATGGCGGTCGCCTACGCAGGTGACAGCCGAACCATGACGATCGACAACCTCACGGCGATCGCGGAGATCGTCCGGAGCCACTTCCCCCGGGCGTGGCTGCACTGCGACGGCTGTCATGGGACGAGCCTGCTGTTCTCCGAGGCCCAACGCGGCAGGCTCGACGGACTGACCGAGTTCGACTCGGTCATGATGGATCCGCACAAGGTCCTTGCCGTGCCGTACACCAACTCGTTCGTGCTCCTGCGTGATCCCGCCGAGGCCGCTGTCATCAGCACGGAGTCGGAGCTGATTCTCCGGCAGGCTCGTTCGCTCGGCCAGATCACCCCGGCCACCGGCTCACGCGCGTTCCAGAGTCTGCGTACCTGGATGCTCATCAAGGCGATGGGCGTGTCGGGTATTGGCGAGATGATCGATCGCCGAATCGACAACGCCCGCAAGTTCGCCGAGATCATCGACGAAACCCCGGGACTCGTGCGCCTCAACGACGTGAGTATCAACTCCGTCATGTTCACACTGGACCCGTCCATGCGCGGCGCGCCGTTCGACGAGGACAATGCACAACGCTCCTCGGCTGTCACGGAGAACGTGTACCAGGAGATCCTGAAGGACGGCTTCGCGTACCTGCACAGCTTCCGGATCGCCGACACCGGAAACCGGCTCGGGCTGGGCAGAGCACACGTGCACCCGGCCCTCCGGTTCATGTCCGGGAACGCTCTGCTCCGCGTCGAGGACATGCACGAGATCGTCCAACACTGTCTCAACCTCGGCAAGCGTGTCGAGGTGTTGGCGTGAGCCCGGAATCGATGAGCGACCGCGCGCTCGACCACATGGTGTCCGCCGCGCGCCGGTTGGTGAAGGCACCTCGGGCCGTAGTCATCTATGGTTCGCACGCCGTGGGAACCGCGGGACCACGGTCTGATGTGGACGTTCTCGTCGTCGGCGAAGGAGGGGCGGACAGCGTCGACGGCCTGGCCGAGGCGCTGGTGGAGTTCAGCACACGGAACGGGATCGCGCTCGACGCCGAAGTACCCTATGCCAACAAGATCCTCTGTGGGTGGGAGGAACTGGAGTTGGCGGCGACGTGTCACGTGTTCGCCGGCGGTGCCCACGCCCGCCGTGTCTTCACGCCCGTCGATCGCCGGCCGGAGTTCCTTGCCTCGCCACTGATGCGGCAACGCCTGTTCCTCAACGTCCTGACCCAGCCGACGGTGAGCTGGACCGAGGACCGGCCGCGCTTACGTGCGATCCAAGCGAACGCCCGGACGAACCTGGTCGGCACCGCCGAAGAGACGCTGATGGCCACGGGCGGAACGGTGACGCTCGATTCGATGGTGGCGATCATGATCGGCGCTGACGGAGTATCCGGAAAGGACTACCTCGGATACCTGCCGGATCAACATACGCGTCGTCATCTGGGTGCCATGGTCAGGACGGTCCGTGACCTGTCCGCCGTGCCCGGTTCCGATCGAGCGTACGACAGCCAGGGGGTGTTCCATGAGTGATCCTGTCAAGGTGCTGGACGGCGACGAGTTCCAGCTGGTGGCGGAACTTCTCCGCACGGCGAGTCTTGCGCGGCCACTCGCGCCGGCGATCGTTGCCGGTGACCGACAGGTCTCGTACGCGGAGTTCCGTGGTCTCGTGGCGTCGGTCTCGCATCGGATGGCCGGCGCGGGTGTGGTGCCGGGCGATCGGGTGGCGGTCCTCTGCGACCGCTCTCCGGAGGTCATCGCGGCGTTCGTCGCCTGTCTGTCGATGGGAGTGTGCTACGTACCCATCGACGTCGCCCAGCCCGCTTCGCGTATACGGGAGATAGTGGGACGGTCCGCGGCCAGGGTGCTGTTGGGTACGCCGGAAAACTGGATGGACGCAGGCGCGCCGGCGCTGTCGTTGGTGGGTGCGGAAGGCGCCGACACCTGGGAAGTAGCCGATTTCCCGGCGTCCAGCGCCGGGTACATGATCTTCACGTCCGGCTCGACCGGCCGCCCCAAGGGGGTCCTGATCAGCCAGGCGAACCTGGCTTCCTATGTGCCCCGAGCGATTGACATGTACGCGATCCGTCAGGACGACCGGGTTCTGCAGGTCGCGTCCCTGGGCTTCGACTGGAGTGTCTCCGAGATACTCCCGACCCTGGCGGCCGGCGCGGCACTGGTACTCCGATCCAGTGAGACACTGACGTCGGCTGCCCACCTGGCGGAAGAGGTCGAACGCCACGGCGTGACCGTGGTACATCTACCCACGGCGGTGTGGCACGCGATCGTGCCCGATCTCGCGGAGGGCTCGGTCGACCTGCCGGCATCCGTGCGGCATGTGACCATCGGGGCCGAATCGGCGAGCCTGGCGGCCACCCGTGCGTGGGTCAGCAGGTTCGGCGACCGCGTCCGCCTCGTCAACACCTACGGGCCGACCGAGTGCACGGTGGAAGCGACGTACGTCGACCTGGCCGGACCGGGATCGATCGATGTCTTCTCCCGTGCCGTGGTGCCGATTGGTCGACCCATTCCGGGTTGCCATGTATATGTGCTCGACGACCACCTGGCGCCGGTTCGGCAGGGCGCGTCCGGTCGGATATTCATCGGCGGACGGGGTGTCGGTCAGGGTTATTTCCGGGATCCGGAGGAGACCGCTCGCCGGTTCGTGCTGGATCCGTTCCAGTCATCCGGCTCCACCATGTACGACACCGGGGACGTCGGACGCTGGAACGAGTTCGGTGAGCTCGAGTTCGTGGGCCGGAAGGACAACCAGGTCAAGATATCCGGGTTTCGTGTCGAGATCGAGGAAATCGAGTTCAACATCGCCGCGCACGAGGCGGTCAAGGAGGTTTCCGTCGTCGCCGACCGTGCCACGTCGACGCTCTCCGCGTTTGTCGTGCCGCGTTGGAACATCGGGACAGGGGAGCTCCGGTCCTGGCTGGGCGGACGGGTCCCGGTCCATATGGTTCCGACGCGATTCATGTTCGTGGAAGCGCTGCCCCGTACGGTGAACGACAAGGTGGATCGAACGGCGCTCGAGCGGCTCCTGCCCGATTCGGAGCCGTCCCTGCCGGTCGAACCCGCAACCGACGTGGAGTCGCGGATCACCGAGATCTGGATGAAGGTGCTCCGGCTGACTTCGGTCGACGTGACGGAGGACTTCTTCGAGCTTGGTGGGCACTCGCTCCTGGCCATGCGACTCGTCGGACAGATGAGCAAGCAACTTGGCAGCAGAGTCGAGCTGAACGACCTTTTCCAGGCGCGAACCATTCGCGGGCTCGCGAACCTCATTCGTGAACGAGTCGGCGTCAGGGAGAAGTGATGTCTTTCGAGATCGGCAATGAGCCGTCGGCGATCCGGACTCCGGTCACCAGTGTCCAGGAGTCCCGGTTGCGGTACCATGCCTGGGCCAGGTCGGAAGGAAAGAACCTCCGTTTTCTTGACGACTCCCTCTCGTTTCGCTTCGCGGGAGAGTTCGACGCCGGCGCGATGGAGCGAGCGGTTCAGGCGGTGTGCGCGCGTCATGACTCGTTGACCGCCACATATTACTATGCCAGTTCGGACGAACCGCCATACCAGGTACTGCGTCCCGAACACACGCCCCGCTTGGAATTCACGGATCTGGCGACGGAGGTTTCTGGGTCGACTGCGGAACGGGTCGAGGTTGCCCGTGCGGTCCTGTCCGCGAGTTCCCGGCAGAGACCGCCGTTCGATGCCGCTCCGCAGATGTTCGGCGACATCATTCGGCTGGGGCGTGACGACCATGTCGTCACCCTGTTCCATCCGTCGCTGATGATGGATCACTGGGGTTACGACGTTTTCGTGCGCGATCTTGCGGCGTACTACACGGCCTTCGCCGATGGTGTGACGCCGGCTCTCGAACCCTGCATGCCGTTCTCCGCGTACGCGCGGCTGGAACACGAGTCTCTTCGCAACGGCGCGTGGGACGACACAATCGAGTTCTGGCAGGAACACTATCGCGGTGAGTCGCCGCTGCCGACCTTTGCCCTGCCCGGCTTCGGCGACGACACGGCGCGCTTTCTGGCCGGCGACGAACTCACCGGCGAACTCTCGGACAGCACGGTGGCGGCGCTCCGCTCGGTGTGGCAGGAACTCGCCGCGGACGGGATCACCCCGTATGCGTTCATGTTGTCCGCCGTGCTCGTGTTGATGCACGGCCTGACCAAAGCCGACGACATCGGCATACTGGTGCCGTCGGCCAACAGGATGGACTGGGAGTACCAGGACACGGTCGGTCTGTTCGCGACCATCTCGGCACCCAGGTTCCGGGCGGTCGGTGACCGGACTTTTCACGAGCTGTGTTCGTCCGTCCGGAAGACCTTGCTGAGCACGCTCGATCATCAGCAGGTCTCCTACCACGAGATGATGAGGCGACTCGATCCCGCTCGGCATGGACGCAAGTCCTACGAACCCGCGCTGTACTTCGACTACTGGCTGGACGTTCCGGACGCCACCGAGCCCGTGTTCGGCGCGACGCGATCCGAACCCTTCTCGTTCAGCGAACCTCCTGCGGAGCAGGAAGGGATCGCCATCGTGTTCCATGACGATGGAGCGGAGTCGCTCACGTTCTCCCTGGCGTTCGCGCTCAGGATTCTGTCGAGGCCCAATGCCGAGCGACTGGCCCGCGATCTCGAGGTGATCGCGTTCAACGCGGCCGTGAAGCCGGCGGCAAGCGTGACCGAACTTCTTGGGATGCTCAGGTGACAGATCCGGACCGCCGGTCGGACAGCCTTGCGGTGCTCCTGGTGGTGTTCGACACCGGGTCCCTCTCTCCGCTGGAGATTGTGCGAGCGGCCGCGGGAATCTGCAGGCCCGTGTTCGTGGTTCCATCAACCGCCGTTGACGTGGGCGAGTTGGTGGAGCTGCTGACCAGGCTGGCGGCGGTTGTCGAGGTGCGCGCCGAATACCCCGATGTGGATCAACTTCGACGTCTTCGGCCTGCTGGGATCGTGACCTTCAGCGACTCCTGCCTGGAACTCTCCGCCACGCTGGCACGGGAACTCGGCTTGTGTTTTCATTCACCGGCCACAGCTGAGCGTCTGGCCAGCAAGTTGGCGCAGCGCCGGGCATTGGCGGAGAGTGGCCTGCCACCGATGCGGTTCGCCGCGGTCGAGTCACAGCCAGACATCGCCGCCGCGGTTCACCTCGTCGGAACGCCGGCCGTCATCAAGCCCATCCACGGTTCCGGTAGCCGGGACACCTATCGAGTGGACGACGACACCCAGGCGAGCGCGGTGCTGAACCACCTCGTCGAGCAGGGGGCCGACCAGCTGATCATCGAGGAGTTGCTCGTCGGTGATCCGACCGCCTGTGCGGACTGGGCGGACATAGTCTCCGTCGAGACTCTGTTCACCGACGGAAAACCCCACCATCTCGCGACAACCGGACGATTTTCGTTCGCGTCACCGTTTCGTGAGACCGGGTCCTTCATGCCTTCGACACTTGACCACGACGGCACGGCGGAGGCGTACGAACTGGCGGAGAGAGCCGCTGACGCGCTGGGCGTATCCGACGGATGTATACACACGGAGATGAAACGCACGCGTGCCGGCATGCGGATCATCGAGGTCAACGGCCGGCTCGGCGGCCTCGTCGCGTGGCTACTGCGGCGATCCGCGCAGCTGGACGTGGGCGCTCTTGTCATGCGAGCCGCACTTGGCGTTCCGGTTTCGGAATGGATCACGCCGGTGACGAAGGTGGCGTTCCAGAGGCTCCTGGTACCGCCGACGGATGCGGATCGCCTCGTTTCCGTCGACGGACTGAAACAGATTCGCACCATCGACGGCGTGGAGTCGGCCCAGATATGGGCACGGTCTGGTGACAAAGTCGACTGGACTCGCGGATATGACGCTCACCTCGGCGTCGTGTCAGGCGCCGCGCAGGACCACGTCGAACTGAGGTCGATTATAGATCGGATAGACAGTTCACTGGATCTGACGTTCATGTGATTCGGGATGTCTGGGCATGAAGACGGCTCGTACGGCGGCTTCGTCAGCTTCGTCGCCTTCGATGGCGATGAGGCCGCGGGTGGTGTCGTCGAGGGGAGCGCACCTGCTGCCAGCCCAAGACCGACCGCGGCGTCAGCGCGTAAGACGCGATCGAGATCGTGGCCGTCGTGGCGGCTAACCTCCCCGCGTGAGCTTGATCTTCAACCCCGGGGCTGGCGACAGCAGCCCCGGTTGATCATGGATGCAGCCCTTGGTTGATCATTTCGTCTTGCGACAGTACGAAGATCGAGACCAAGGGCTGCGGTGAGTGTGCACGATCCTGGCCGGGACACGGCGTTGGGGGAGCTTGTCGGGTTCCGTGAAGGGGTCGGGCCTTGACCCCGGATGTTGGACACCTGACACACTCGGGTCGTGATGGTCCGGGTGGACTGGAGTCCCGCATAGACGGTCGTGAAGCATTACCTGCTGGAATTCAAGGCCGAGGCGGTCGCGGTCTATCGGTCCCGACCGGGCACGACGGTCGTTGCGGTGGCCGGGGATCTCGGGGGCAAAAGCCGAGACGCTGCGGTCCTGGATCCGGATCGACGACGGACGACGCGCTGATTCCATCTCATGACCGGCGCGGCCCTGGCTGCCGCGCCGACGTCAGGCACACTGGAAAGTGAGGACGCTGAGCTGCTCAAGCGGGTCAGCGAGTTGGAGGAAGAACGCGAGATCTTGCGCAAGGCGGCCAAGTATTTCGCTGGGGAGACGCGCTGGTGAACCGCTTCCAGTTCGTCGCCGATCACCAGCGCCGCTACGGCGTGAAGCGGTAGTGCCACGTGATCGGCGTTGTCCGGTCCAGCTTCTACCATTGGAAGGCCACCTCGGCTGATCGGGCGTCCCGGGCGGCTGCCGATGACCGGCTGGCGGCCCAGATCCGCCGGTGCGGACCTCGAGATAGGCGTCCATCAACTGACCGACGGTCGCGTTTGTCCGCGGTGGCCGCGACTCGTCGACCCCGTTCAGCAGGCGGGTGAGCGCTTTCTGAGCCGCCTTGTCCTTGTTCAGTGTGCCGGCCGGGATGGTCTCGGTCAGGTAGTGCGGCCGTTTGGTGATCGGGTCCTGGCCAGTGTGGACCCGGACCCGCAAACGCGCCGCTACGGAGTGTGTCGATACTTCCTCGTTGGCGCCGGTTCGGCGACTTCGTGGCTTCCCCCATGACTCGAATGTATGTCACGAGACATGTCACGAAGATCATCAAACCGGCTCCGAGAAGGGTATTTTCCCAGGTCACACTGTGCGCGTCTTCGTGACTCGCTTTCGAACCCTAGTAGCCCCCTGTTGGCGCTGGTCAAAGGGTTGGAAGAAGTCCGTACGGGAGTAAACCACCAGGTAGAAGCGCTGGAGGTTGATTCGGCCATCGCTACGTCAGCTCGTGAGAACCGGATGTTGTCGCTTGGAGGAGGTAGCGGAACTGGTGGAGGTGTATCGACAAGGAGCGACAGAACCATCACTGGCTGAGCGGTTCGGGGCTCATCGGCACACGATCAGCAGACACCTGCACCAGGCTGGCGTGATCAAGCGGCCGAAGACCAAGATGACGGAGCGGCAGGTAGCACGAGCCATGGACTCTACGAAGCTGGATGGAGTACGCCACAGATCGGA
>Ga0164298_10000076_pt1 | contig 47444 bp, 40 predicted proteins | sample Whisoiple_216_MG_FD_109713 | JGI IMG/M metagenome (GOLD analysis project Ga0164298, IMG submission 109713) | Unamended control soil microbial communities from upstate New York, USA - Whitman soil sample_216_MG | ecosystem: Environmental > Terrestrial > Soil > Agricultural land ...
CCGGCGAGGCGGGCTGGACCGGCGAGGCGGGCTGGATCGGCAAGGCGGGTTGGGCCGGCAAGGCGAGCTGGATCGGCTGGGCCGGCTGGATTGGCGAGATCGGCCGGAGTGGCAAGATCGGCTGGATCGGCAAGGCCGGCTGGGCCGGCAAGATCGGCTGGGCCGGCTGGGTCGGCAAGATCGGCTGAACCCGCAAGATCGGCAGCACCGGGTGGGAGACGTCTGATGCCGGGCCAGCCAAGGCGGCACCGCCCCGGCGCACCCGGCCGCCGCCCGGTGCCGCGGCTCGCGGTCGCCGGTGTGCCCGCCCGCGGCGGCCTGCCCGCCGGTCCCCGCACCCCACCACGCGGCACCGTGCACGGCTCCGGGCGCCGGCCCGTCCCCCCGCCCCCACGCCGCCCGGCCGGCCCGCGCCGCCTCCCACGCCGGAAGCGGCCCGCCAACCACCACATCCGCGTCGTCGCCGTGCGGTTCCTGCTCATCGCGGCGCTCGTCGCGGCCGGGCTCAAGCTCGTCCAGGTCCAGGGGTTCGAGTCCGACGCGCTGGCCGCCAAGGCCGAGCGGCAGCGCACCACCGAGATCGACCTGCCCGCCCTGCGTGGCTCGATCGTCGACCGCAACGGGGTTCAGCTCGCGTTCAGCGTCGAGGCACGGGCGCTCGCCTTCCAGCCCCGGGTGTTTCGCAAGAGCATCGACACCTTCAACAAGAACATCAAGGACGGCAAGCAGGCGGGCACGCCGATGAACTACGACACCGAGACCGCCGCCATGGCGGAGGGCATCGCCCAGAAGCTCGGCATCGTCGAGCAGGACCTGCTCGACAAGGTGCGCTCGGACAAGAACTACGTCTACCTCGCCGACGGGGTCGACCCCGGCGACGCGCGGGACCTCCAGGTGAGGTTCCCGTCGATCATCACCGAGTACCGCGCCGAGCGTGAGTACCCGGGCAAGACGACCGCGGCCAACATCATCGGCATGGCCAACTGGCGGATGGACGACAAGGACGTCAAGAAGCACGACCTGCACGGCCTCTCCGGCCTGGAGATGCTGCGGGACAACCAGCTCGCCGGCACCCCCGGCCGCCAGGTGGTGGCGACCGAGGAGGGCAACGACGACGTCATCATCCCGAACAGCGAGCGGGACGTGCGCCCGGCGGTCGACGGCTCGAACATCGAGCTCACGATCGACGCCGACCTGCAGTACTACCTGCAGCAGTCGCTTTCCGCCTACGTCGCCAAGGCGCAGGCCCGCAGCGGCAGCGCGGTGATCATGGACGCCAGGACCGGCGAGATCTACGCGCTGGCCAACGACAAGACCTTCGACCCGAGCCAGTCCGACTGGAACAAGGACCAGGCGCTGCTCGGCGACGCGGCGGTCACCACCCCGTACGAGCCCGGCTCGGTGAACAAGGTCGTCACGGCCCTGTGCGCGATCAACTACAACATCACCTCGCCGCTGGACACGCACACCGTGCGGGACTCGATCCGGGTCTCGGACCGCACCATCGAGGACGCGTGGCACCACCCCCCGCAGCAGTTCACCACGACCGGCGTCTTCGCCAAGTCGTCGAACGTCGGCACGCTGATGCTCGCGCAGCAGTGTGGGCCGGACCGGTACTCCGACCTGCTCAAGAAGCTCGGCATCGGCAAGCGCACCGGCGTCGGCCTCCCCGGCGAGAGCGCCGGGGAGGTGCTGCCCCGCAACCAGTGGTCCGGCTCGACGTTCGGCAACCTGCCGATCGGACAGGGCCTCTCGATGACCGTGCTGCAGATGGCCGGCATGTACCAGACCGTCGCCAACGACGGCGTGCGCATGCCGCCGCGGATCGTGGCCGCGCGGATCACCCCGGAGGGCAAGCGGATCCCGGAACCGGCGGCGAAGCCGGTGCGCGTGGTCAGCGCGAAGACCGCGCGGACCGTGCGGGACATGTTCCGCGCCGTGATGCAGAAGGGCGGTGGCCTGAACAACGGCACCGGGTACACCGGCGCGCTGCCCGGCTACCAGATCGCCGGCAAGACCGGCACCGCGCAGCAGCCCAGGGACGGTGGCGGCGGCTACAGCAACCAGAACTACTGGATCACGTTCGCGGGCATCCTCCCGGCGGACTCGCCCCGGTTCGTGGTGGGCATCGTGATCGACCGCCCGAACTACTCCGGCGGCCCGCCGGAGGGCCGGTCAGCGGCGCCGCTGTTCCACGACGTCGCGTCGTACCTGGCGCAGCGGTACAACATCCCGCTGTCGAAGGAGCAGAGCCCGATGATTCCGCTCGTCGAGTCGTAGTCTCGTCGCATGCTGCGCACTGACGACGCCAGGTTCGCCTCGCTGCCCGACTTCGACCACGAGCCGGCGTACGCGTCCGTCGACGGGCTGCGCATGGCGTACGTGACGGCGGGCCCCGAGGACGGGCCGGTCGTGCTGTTGCTGCACGGCGAGCCGAGCTGGTCGTTCCTGTACCGCAAGGTGATGCGGGTGCTCGCCGCGGCCGGGATCCGTGCCGTCGCACCGGATCTGATCGGCTTCGGCCGGTCGGACAAGCCGCCCGCGGCCGCGCACACCTACGCGGCACACGTCGAGTGGGTGCGGGCGCTGGCGTTCGACGCGTTGGACCTGCGGGACGTCACGGTCGTCGGGCAGGACTGGGGCGGGCTGATCGGGCTGCGTGTCGCGGCGGAGCACGAGGAGCGGGTGGCGCGGATCGTCGCGGCGAACACCGGGCTGCCGACCGGTGAGCACGGCATGCCCGACGTGTGGTGGCAGTTCCGGCGTGCCGTGGAGACGGCGCCGGTGCTGGACATCGGCCGGTTCGTGCAGTCCGGCTGCAGGAAGCCGATGTCCGACGAGGTGCGGGCCGCGTACGACGCGCCGTTCCCCGCCGAGGAGTACAAGGTGGGCCCGAGGGTCATGCCCGGCCTGGTGCCGGTTTCGTTGGACGACCCGGCGACACCCGCGAACCTGGCGGCGTGGGAGGTGTTGCGGCAGTGGGAGAAGCCGTTCCTGTGCGCGTTCAGCGACGGCGACCCGATCACCGGCGCCATGGCCCCGATCCTGCGTGCGCTGATCCCCGGCGCGGCGGGCGTCGACCATCCGACGATCGAGGGCGCCGGCCACTTCCTGCAGGAGGACGCGGGCGAGCGTCTCGGCGAGGAGATCGCGAGGTTCGTGCGGGCGACGCCCTGACGGGACCGTGGGTGGGGTGCGCTTGAATTCCACCATGGCCTGGTTCACCGAGGACGATCTCCGTGCCGCCGCGGGTGACGGGTCCTTCCGGCGGGGGCGTGAGTACGTCGATGCCGTGGGGGAGCTACGCCCGACCGCGCTCGGGGTGCGGGCGAGCGTGCGCGGCAAGGACGTGTACGAGGTGTGGCTGGGCCGGGAGAACGACACGCTGGTCGCCGAGTGCGAGTGCCCCTACGGGCTGGAGGGGAACTTCTGCAAACACTGCGTGGCCGTGGGTCTTGTGCTGCTGGCCGACGGTTCGCTCGCGCCGGCCACGGACCTGGGCGCGTACCTGCGCTCACTGGACCAGGGGGAGCTGGTGGACCTGTTGCTGGCACAGGCGAACCGCGATCCCGCGCTGTGCCGCCAGCTGATGCTGCGGGCGGGTACGACGGGCGCGCCGCAGGTGGCGGTGCTGCGCCGGCAGCTCGACACGGCACTGCGCGTACGTGGGTTCGTGGACGGCGACTACGCGACGCGGGCCAAGGACGTGCTCGACACGGTCCACGACCTGGTCGACTCCGGACACGCGGCCGAGGCCCGGCCGCTGGCGCGACACGCGGTCGAGCTGCTGGCGTCGGCGATCGGCGCGGTGGACGACCCGACGGGCACGGTGGCGGGCGTGTGCCGGCGGGCGGTGAAGCTGTACGCGCGGGCGTGCACGGCGGCGCGGCCGAACCCGACGAAGCTGGCGACGTGGTTGTTCCAGCTGCGGTTGGCGTGGCCGACGTGGCCGACGATCGACATCGGCGACTTCGCGGAGCCGCTGGGGGAGGTGGGGATGTCCGCGTACCGGACGCTGGTGAACGAGGCGTGGCACGCGCTGGACGACGACGCGGACCGTTCGGTGCTGCGCGCGATGCGCGAACAGGTGGCGAAGACGACCGGCAACGTGGACGCGATGGTCGAGGTGCTGTCGGACGACCTGCCGGCACCGAAGGCGTACCGGGACATAGTGACGCTGCTGCGTGCCGCGGGCCGCATGAAGGAGGCGATCGACTGGGCCGAACGCGGGGTGTCCTCGACGAGGGACATGGCGCTGACGGAGCTGCTGGTCGAGTCCTATGTGGACGGACAGCGTGGCGACGACGCGGTCGAGCTGCGGAAGGCGGCACTGCGGGAGTCCCCGGCGAGGTTGTGTTACTCACGGCTGCGCGAGACTGCGGCCGAGGTCGGGGCGTGGCCGGGGCTGCGCGAGTGGGCGCTGGCGGTGCTGGCGAGGTCACCGGTGGAACTGGTGGGTGCGCTGCTGGACGACGACGAGGTGGCGGAGGCGTGGTCGGCGGCGGTCCGGTACGACTGCGTGGGGGTGGAGGTGGCTCGTCGGCGTGGGTTGACGGACCCGGAGGACGTGCTGCCGGCGTACCAGTCGCTGGTGGAGGGGTGTCTGGCGCGCGGTGGCCGGGAGGCGTACCGGGAGGCGGCGGTGTTGTTGCGAGAGCTGGCGGACGCGGCGGAGCGGTGCGGGGCGTCGGTCGAGGAGTTCGTGGCGGGGGTGAAGGCGCGGCATGCGCGTAGGCCGGCGCTCCTGGATGAGCTGCGGAAGGCCGGGTTCTGAGCTCTGCCCCGGCCCGGGGGCCGCGAGTCCGACGATCGCGGTTCGTCAGTTCGGATGGGGGTCGGTGGTCGGGAAGCGTTCGTGGCCCAGGACGTTCAGGAGTTTCAGCTTTTCCTCGGCCTCGCTGCGTGGGGACGCGGTCAGTACGAGCAGCACCTGGGACTGGTCCTCGGTGAACAACGCCTGACAGTCCACCTCCAGCGGTCCCAGCTCCGGGTGGATCAGCGTCTTGTGGTCCTCGAACCGCCTCGACACCTCCTGCCTCGCCCACAGGGCCGCGAACTCCTCGCTCGTCTTCTCCAGCGCGCGTACCAGCTCGCCGGCCCGCGATCGCGTGCCCATCGACCCGTACGCCGCCCTCAGGTTCGCCACCAGCATCCTGCTCTGGCGGGCGTGGTCGTCCTCCGGGTAGTGCGATCGCTCGTCAGGGTCGGTGAACCACCTGTACACCCCGCTGCGCGCCAACCCCTTGTAGCGCGACGCGTCGCCGAACAGTGCCTCCGCCATTCCGTTCTGCACCAGCGTCTCGCCCAGCTCGGACAGGATCAGGGCCGGGGTGTCGGCGAGGCGGTCGAGTACCCGCAGCAACGCGGGCGACACGTGCGTCGCCGTTGACGTCGGTGACGGGGTGTTGCGGCCTGCCACCTGGAAAAGATAGTCACGCTCGCTGTTCGTCAACCGCAGTGCCCTTGCCACCGCGGACAGCATCTGCTCGCTCGGCTGTGGTCCCCTCCGCTGCTCCAGGCGCGTGTAGTAGTCGGTCGACATCGCCGCCAGTACCGCCACCTCGTCGCGGCGGAGCCCCTTCGTTCGGCGGCGGGCGCCCGGGGCCAGGCCCACGTCCTCCGGCCGTAGTGCCTCCCGGCGGCTACGCAGGAAGGCGGCCATTGCTGCACGGTCCACATCCGCCAGTATCGGCCAACCTGCGCTTTTAGCCAGGGATCGCCGATCCCCCGATAACGGCTCTCTGCATCACGCCCGGTCGGCTGGGCACGCTGGGGGCATGAACATCACCGGAAACACGATCTTCATCCCCGGCGGCACCAGTGGGATCGGGCTCGCCCTCGCGGTCGAGCTGCGGGCCAGGGGCAACACCGTCATCGTCGGTGGGCGTCGTGCCGAGTTGCTCGAACGGATCGCCGCCGAGCACCCCGGCATCGACACCGTGCGGATCGACACGGCCGACGCCGCCAGCATCGACGTCGCGGCCAAGCAGGTGCTCCAGCGCCACCCCGACCTCAACGTCCTCATCGCCATGGCCGGGATCATGCGCATCGAGGACTGGCGCAGGCCCGAGGACTTTCTCACCTCGGCCGAGTCCGTGATCACCACCAACGTGCTCGGGCCCGTTCGCCTCGTCGCCGCGTTCGTCGAGCACCTGCAGACCAGGCCGGACGCGACGATCGTGACCGTCTCCTCCGGTCTCGCGTTCACGCCCTTCACGGTCGCGCCCAGCTACAGCGCCTCGAAGGCCGCGATTCACATGCTCAGCGAGTCCCTCCGGCTGCGCCTCGCCGACACCTCGGTGAGGGTCGTCGAGCTGGTACCGCCGGCGGTGCGCACCGCACTGGTGCCCGGCCACGCGGAAAACGAGAACGCCATGCCGCTGGACGAGTACGTCGCCGAGGTCATGAGCCTGTTCGAGTCCCAGCCCGACGCCAGGGAGATCCAGGTCGAGCGCGTCAAGTTCCTCCGCTACGGCGAGGCCCGCGGTGACTACGACCAGGTCGTCGCCACCGTCAACGGCGGGTGATCACGACCGCTCCAGGTACTTGCGCAGGTGCTGTGCCGTGAGTGAGTCGCCGGTCGCCACCAGCTCGGCCGGAGTGCCCTCGAACACCACCCGGCCGCCGTCGTGACCGGCGCCGGGGCCCAGGTCGACGATCCAGTCGGCGTGGGCCGTCACGGCCTGGTGGTGCTCGATCACGATCACGGTGTTTCCGTTGTCCACCAGGCGATCCAGCAGCGCCAGCAGCTGGTCCACGTCCGCGAGGTGCAGGCCCGACGTCGGCTCGTCCAGGATGTAGGTGCCGGCCCCGTCCGCCATGTGGATGGCGAGCTTGACGCGTTGCCGCTCGCCGCCGGACAGGGTGGTCAGCGGCTGCCCCAGGCCCAGGTAACCCAGGCCGACGTCGGCGAGGCGATCCAGGATCGCGCGGGCGCCGCCGGTCGGGAAGAACTCCCGTGCCTCGGCCACCGGCATCGCCAGCACCTCGCTGATGTTCTTGCCCCGCAAGGTGTAGCGCAGCACCTCCGGGGTGTAACGCCGGCCCTCGCACTGCTCGCACACCGACGCGACGCCGGCCATCATGGCCAGGTCCGTGTACACCAGACCGATGCCCTTGCAGTTCGGGCACGCGCCCGCCGAGTTGGCGCTGAACAGCGCCGCCTTCACGCCGTTGGCCCTGGCGAACGCCGTCCGGATGGGATCGAGCAGGCCGGTGTACGTCGCCGGGTTCGACCGGCGCGAGCCGCGGATGGCCGACTGGTCCACCACGGTCACGCCGTCCCGTCCGGACAGCGCGCCGTGGATCAGCGAGCTCTTCCCCGACCCGGCGACGCCGGTCACCACGGTCAGCACGCCGGTCGGCACGTCCACGCTGACGTTCCGGAGGTTGTGCAGTGACGCGCCGCGGATCGGGATCGAGCCGGTCGGCGCGCGCAGGGAGGTACGCAACGTCACGCGGTGGTCCAGGTGGCGGCCGGTGAGCGTGTCCGACGCGCGCAGGCCGGCCACGTCGCCGGTGTAGCAGACGTGCCCGCCCGCGGGGCCCGCGCCGGGGCCGAGGTCGACGACGTGGTCGGCGATCTCGATGGTCTCTGGCTTGTGCTCCACCACGAGCACCGTGTTTCCCTTGTCCCGCAACCGAAGCAGTAGCTCGTTCATCCGCTGGACGTCGTGCGGGTGCAGGCCGACGGTCGGCTCGTCGAACACATAGGTCACATCCGTGAGCGCGGAACCCAGGTGCCGCACCATCTTCACGCGCTGCGCCTCGCCGCCGGACAGGGTGCCGGACTCGCGGTCCAGCGACAGGTAGCCCAGCCCGATCTCCACCAGCGAGTCCAGCGTCTCGCCGAGGGTCCTCAGCAGCGGCGCGGCGGCCGGCGCGTCGATCCCGCGGACGAACTCGGCCAGGTCGCTGATCTGCATCGCGCCGCAGTCCGCGATGTTCCGCCCCTGGATCCGCGACGACAGCGCCGCCTCGTTCAGCCGTGCCCCGTGGCACGCCGGACACCGGCTGAACGTGACCGCCCGGTCGACGAACGCGCGGATGTGCGGCTGCGCGGCCTCCTTCTCCTTGGCCAGGTACAGCCGCCGCACCTTCACGACCAGGCCCTCGTAACTCGAGTTGACGTTCCCGTACCGCACCTTCGTGGCCGGCTTGTAGAGGAAGTCCTGCCACTCCTGCTCGGTGAACTCCCGCAGCTTCTTGTCCGGGTCGACGAACCCCGAATGCGCCATCGACTGCCAGTACCACGAGTCGACGGTGAAGTTGGGCACGGTGATCGCGCCCTCCCGAAGCGACAGGTCCCTGTCCACCAGTTGGTCGACGTCGATCGAGTTGACCTTGCCGATGCCCTCGCACTCCGGGCACATGCCGTCGGGCAGGTTGAAGCTGAACGCGGTCGACGGCCCGACGTACGGCTCGCCGATCCGGCTGAACACGATCCGCAGCATCGTGTGCGCGTCGGTCGCGGTGCCGACCGTGGACCGGGAGTTCGCGCCCATCCGCTCCTGGTCGACCACGATCGCGGTGGACAGGTTGCGCAGCCCGTTGACGTCCGGCCGGCTCGGCGCCGCCATGAACGACTGCAGGAACGCCGAGTACGTCTCATTGATCAGCCGCTGCGACTCGGCGGCGATGGTGCCGAACACCAGCGAAGACTTGCCGGAGCCGGAGACCCCGGTGAACACCGTCAGCCGTCGCTTCGGGATGTCGAGCGAGACGTCGGCCAGGTTGTTCTCCCTGGCACCACGTACCTCGATCCGGTCATGACTGTCCGCGGCGTGCCCCATGCGTCCCTCTCTTTATGATGTAAAGTGATGTCTCGGACCGTACTTTACGTCGTAAGGAGTTGCAACGTGGTGGTGTTCGCTGGCCAGGGCGACGCGCGCCGGGCCATGTCGCTGCTCTGGCGGGAAGCCGGCGCCGAGGAGCCGCGACCTGGGCCGAAGCCGGCGCTGACGGTCGACGCGGTCGTCGCGGCCGCCATCGAGATCGCCGACGAGCACGGCATGGCGGGCCTGTCGATGCGGGCGGTCGGCGAGCGGCTCGGCCGCACCGGCATGGCGCTCTACACCTACGTGCCCAGCAAGAGCGAGCTCGTCGACCTCATGTACGACGCGGTGCTCGCGGAGGCGCGGCACACGTACGACCTCGGTGGCGGCTGGCGGACGGCACTGGTCGCCTGGGCCGAGGACCTGTGGGAGTTCTACCTGCGGCACCCGTGGGTGCTGCAGGTGTCGCAGGCCCGGCCGGTGCTGGGGCCCAACGAGTACGTCGTGCTGGACACGGTCCTGCGGATCATGTTCGAGACCGGGCTCGAACCGCCGGCGGTGCGGCGGCTGACCGGCGCGCTGTTCCAGTTCGTGCGTGCGATCGCGCAGGTCGTCGCGGAGGCACGGGTCGCGGCGGCCGCCACCGGGACCAGCGACGAGCAGTGGTGGTACGCCCGTTCCGCACTCCTGATGGAGCTGGCGCCGGACTTCCACACGCGCTTCCCCATGGTCACCAAGCTCGCCAAGGCGGACGGGTTCACGCTCGCCGACGAGACGGTGCCCTACCAGGAGCAGGCATCGACCGAGACGTTCCACGCCGGCCTGAAGGCGCTGCTGGACGGCATCGAGGCGAGCGCGTCGAGAAAACCGTGATCGTGTCGCGCTTCCGTGGCCTCTCGGGGTTGGCTGATACTCGGGCCTCGTGAGCACTTTGCCGAGCGTCCCGACGCCCGCACCCGCCAGGGACGACGGATCCCTGGCCAGCCCGCTCGGCTGGGCCGCCGCCCTGAACGTCGGTTTCCTCGCCGTCCTGTGGGCCGTCGAGCTGGTCAACGCGGCCACCGGCCGGAACCTGACGCAGTCGGGGGGAATCGTCGCGCGGGACTTCGGGAGCCTGGTCAACATCCTGACCTCGCCGTTCGTCCACGGGAACCTCGACCACCTGATGGCCAACGCGCTGCCGCTGTTCAGCCTCGGGCTCATCGCGGCCCTCCCCAGTCCGAGGCGGTTCCTGCTGATGACGCTCGTGGTGATCGTCGTCGGCGGGCTCGGGATCTGGCTCACCGCGCCGGCCGGCACGGTGACCATCGGGGCCAGCGGGGTGGTGTTCGGCTACTTCAGCTACCTCCTGCTGCGTGGCCTGGTCGACCGGCGGCCCGCCGACGTGCTCGTCTCCGTCGGCATCGCCATCGCTTACGGGTCCTTCATGTGGAGCGCGGTGGGCATCGGGGTCACCGGGATCTCCTGGCAGGGACACGTCTCCGGACTGGTCGGCGGGGTCGTCGCCGCGCTGGTCGTGCGGACGCCGCAGAAGAAGCGGGAAGCCCTCACCGAGGCCCTGCCCGGGCTGCCACCGGCCGCCCAGGAGCGGAGCGACCCAGCTCACTAGGTGCGGTGTCCACGTCACTAGCCGAACCCGACACGGCCGGACGCACCAGGGTGTCCTTGATCGCCCTCCGTGCGCAGGTAACCTTCCGCGACGTGCCCGCCAAGCTCGTCGGCAAGGCAGTGACGGCACCGCCTCGCCCCGCAAGGATCACACCAGTCTCGCTCACCACGTTGGTGACGCGGGCGGACGCGCGTGCGCTCGGGCTGCCCGGCGCCGACCTGGCGGTCACCGGAGTGAGGCTCCGTGCGCAGCATGTGGTGCCCGGTGACCTGTTCGCCGCGCTGCCCGGCGCCCGGGTGCACGGGGCGGACTTCGCCGCCGACGCCGTACGGGCCGGCGCGGTCGCCGTGCTGACCGACGAGGCCGGTGCCGCGCGGCCGGCGCTGCGGGACGTCCCGGTGCTGGTGCACGACGACCCGAGGGGGATGCTCGGCTCGATCGCCGCGTGGATCTACGGGGAGCCGTCGCTGCGGCTCTCGGTGCTGGGGGTGACCGGCACGTCCGGCAAGACCACCACCACGTACATGATCGACGCGGGCCTGCGGGCCGCCGGGCTCACGACCGGGCTGGTCGGCACGGTCGAGACCCGCATCGCGGGGGAGCGGCTGGCCAGTGCGTTCACCACACCGGAGGCCCCCGACCTGCAGGCGTTGCTCGCGGTGATGGCCGAACGCGGCGTCACGCACGTGCCGATGGAGGTGTCCAGCCACGCGCTGGCGCTGGGGCGGGTGGCCGGCACGCGGTTCCGCGTCGGCGGGTTCACCAACCTGTCCCGGGACCACCTGGACTTCCACCCGGACATGGAGGACTACTTCCGGACCAAGGCGCTGCTGTTCGACGGCCGCTCCTCGACCGAGGTCGTGTGCGTGGACGGCGAGTGGGGCCGGCGCCTGGTCACCCCGGACACGGTCACCGTCGCCACCGAGGGTGACGGCGACTGGACGGCGAGTGCGCTGACCACGTCGAACACCGGCGAGCAGACGTTCGTCGTGCACGGTCCGGACGGGCTCGAACTGCCGGTGACGCTGCCGATGCCCGGCGAGTTCAACGTGGCGAACGCGCTGGTCGCGGCGGCCTGCCTGCACGCGGTGGGGGTGGCGCCGGCCGACATCGCCACCGGGCTCGCGACCGTGCAGGTGCCGGGGCGGATGGAGCGGGTCGCGGTCGGGCAGGACTTCACGGCCGTCGTCGACTACGCCCACAAGCCGGCCGCGGTCGCGCTGGCGCTGGACGCCATGCGGGCCCGCACGGACGGCCGGGTGATCGTCGTGCTGGGCTGTGGCGGTGACCGGGACGTGGAGAAGCGGCCGATGATGGGCGAGGCGGCGGCCCGGCGCAGCGAGCTGCTGATCGTGACCGATGACAACCCTCGAACCGAGGACCCGGCGGCGATCCGGTCCGCCGTGCAGGCGGGCGCGGAGGCGGTCGCCCCGGGCGAACGCGGCGAGATCCTGAACATCGGCGACCGCCGCACGGCGATCGCCGAGGCGGTGAACCGCGCGCGGCCGGGCGACGTGGTGATCATCGCGGGCAAGGGCCATGAGACGGGCCAGGAGATCGACGGAGTCGTCCACCCGTTCTCCGACCACGACGAGCTGCGGGCGGCCATCTGCGCACGCCTGGCGGAGGAGACCCCATGATCCGGCGCCACACACCGGAGTTGTCGGTGCCCTCGACCGGTGCGGTGTCCCATCGGCGGACCGGCCACGGGGTGACCAGATGATCCCGCTGACGCTCAGGGAGATCGCCCTGGCCACCGGTGGGCGCCTGCACAACGCGACCGGCGACGAGACCGTCACCGGGTCCGTCGAGTTCGACTCGCGGCAGGTCGGGGCCGGTGGCCTGTTCATCGCGGTGCCCGGTGAGCGGGTGGACGGCCACGACTTCGCCGCCGCCGCGATCGAGAAGGGTGCCGCCGGGATTCTCGCCGCCCGGGAGGTCGACGCGCCCTCGGTCATCGTGCCGCCCGTCGACGTCGCGCACGGCACCGCCTACGTGCTCGCCGGCGACAAGGACGGTTCCGGCGCCGCGGTGCTCGCCGGGCTCGCCGCCATCGCGCGGGCCGTCGTCGACCGGCTGCCCGATCTCACGGTCGTCGGCGTGACCGGGTCGTCCGGCAAGACCTCCACCAAGGACCTCATCAGCCAGGTGCTCGAACCCCTCGGGCCGACCGTCGCGCCGCCCGGCTCCTTCAACAACGAGCTCGGTCACCCGTGGACGGTCCTGCGGGTCGACGAGAGCACGCGGTACCTCGTCCTGGAGCTGTCCGCCCGCGGCGCCGGCCACATCCGCGCCCTCTGCGAGACCGCCCCGCCCAACATCGGCGTCGTGCTGAACGTCGGCACCGCGCACCTGTCCGAGTTCGGCTCGCGCGAGGGCATCGCGCAGGCCAAGGGCGAGCTCGCCGAGGCGGCCTCCGACGTCGTGGTCCTCAACGCCGACGACCCGCTCGTCCGCGCCATGGCCGACCGCACCAAGGCGCGGGTCGTCCTGGTGGGCACCGCCGAGGACGCCGACGTACGTGCCACGGACATCCAGCTGGACGACCAGGCCAGGGCCACGTTCCGGCTCAACGACACGGCCACCGTCACGCTCGGCCTGCACGGCGCGCACCACGTCGGCAACGCCCTCGCCGCCGCGGCGGTCGCCCTGGAGCTGGGTGCCACGGTCGAGGACGTCGCCGCGAGCCTGTCCGGGGCCCGGCGCCGGTCCGCCCGCCGCATGGAGGTCACCACCCGCGCGGACGGCGTGACCGTGGTCAACGACTCGTACAACGCCAACCCGGACTCGATGGCGGCCGGGTTGGCGACGCTTGCCAGTATGTCCGGACCCGGCAGACGCACGTGGGCGGTGCTGGGCGAGATGAGGGAGCTCGGTGACAACTCCGCCGAGGCCCATGAGGAGATCGGTCGGCTCGTGGCCCGCCTGGGCATCGACCGCCTGGTGGTGGTGGGTGAGCCGGCCGGTGCCATCCAGCACGGCGCCGCGTTGGAGAGGGCTGACACAGGAAAGGAGCCCGTGCTGGTGCCCGACGTTGAGACAGCCGTCGCGCTGCTGGACACCGAGCTGCGTCCCGGGGACGTCGTGATGGTCAAGGCGGCGAACCTCGCCGGTCTGTGGCGGGTCGCCGACGCGTTGCTGGGGAGCCGCACGTGATCGGCATCCTGGTCGCGGCCGCGATCGCCCTGATCGTCTCGATCATGTTCACGCCGTACCTGGTCCGGGTGTTCTCCCGGCAGGGTTTCGGGCAGGAGATCCGCGAGGAGGGGCCACAGGGCCACCAGTCCAAGCGCGGCACCCCGACCATGGGTGGCGTCGCCATCCTGGTCGCCATGGTGGTGGGCTACGTCGTCGCCCACCTCTTCAACACGAGCGAGAGCCCGACCGCGTCCGGGGTGCTGGTGCTGTTCCTCACCGTGGGCCTCGGTCTGGTGGGCTTCCTCGACGACTTCATCAAGATCCGCAAGCAACGCAACCTCGGCCTGAACAAGACCGCCAAGCTGGTCGGCCAGCTCGTCGTCGCGATCTCGTTCGCGGTGCTGGCGGTCAACTTCGCCGACAAGAACGGCCTCTCGCCGGCGTCGGTCCGGCTGTCGTTCGTGCGTGACCTGGACATCATCTCGTTCGGCACGATCGGGTTCGTCGTCTTCTGCTACCTGCTGGTGTCCGGCTGGTCCAACGCGGTGAACTTCACCGACGGCCTCGACGGCCTCGCGGGCGGGTCGTCGGCCATGGTCTTCGGCACCTACGTGGTCGTCACGTTCTGGCAGTTCCGCTACAACTGCGGCCTGGCGTCCCCCCAGCCCGGCTGCTACTACGTGCGTGACCCGCTCGACCTCGCCGTCGTCGCGGCCGCCGCGATGGGCGCCTGCATCGGCTTCCTCTGGTGGAACGCGGCCCCGGCGAAGATCTTCATGGGTGACACCGGCTCGCTCGCGCTCGGCGGCCTGGTCGCCGGCCTGTCCATCATGACCCGCACCGAGCTGCTGATGGTGATCATCGGCGGCCTGTTCGTGGTCGAGATGTTGTCGGTGGTGCTGCAGATCGCGGTCTTCCGCACCACCAGGCGAAGGCTCTTCCGCATGGCGCCCTTCCATCACCACTTCGAGCTGGCCGGGTGGGCGGAAACCACGGTGATCATCAGATTCTGGCTGCTGGCCGGGATCTGCGCGATGTTCGGGCTCGGCCTGTTCTACTCGGAGTGGCTGTCCTTCGGCGGCAGCCGCTGATGTCGGCGTTGCGCGACCGGAACGTCCTGGTCGTCGGCGCCGGCGTCACCGGGCGGTCGGTGGTCGCGGCACTCCGCGACCTCGGTGCGCACGTCACCGTCACGGTCACCGGCGACACCATCGAGGAGCTGCCCGGCGCCACGACGGTCGCCGGGCTCACCACGCCGCCCGAGGGCACGGACCTGGTCGTCACGAGCCCCGGCCTGCCACCCACGACGCCGCTGCTGGTGGCGGCCGCGGAGCTCGGCATCGAGGTGATCGGCGACGTCGAGCTGGCCTGGCGCGTCGGGCAGACGCTGTCGCGGCCACCCGCCTGGCTCGCGGTCACCGGCACCGACGGCAAGACCACGACCGTCGGCATGCTGGAGTCGATCCTGCTCGCGTCCGGCGCCAAGTCCGTCGCCTGCGGGAACATCGGCCTGCCGGTGATCGACGCGGTGCTGGGCGGCTACGAGGTCCTCGCCGTCGAGCTGTCCAGCTACCAGCTGCACTGGCAGTCCTCGGTGCGCGCGCGTGCCGCGGCCGTGCTCAACGTCGCCGAGGACCACCTGGAGTGGCACGGCACGATGGCCGCGTACAGCCACGACAAGGGGAAGATCTACGCCGGCGCCGGCCTTGCGGTCTACAACGCGGACGACGTCGAGACCGTGCGGCTCGCCGCTGACTCGCCGGACAGGGTGAGCTTCACCCTCGGCACCCCGGAGCCGGGCGGGTTCGGGGTCGTCGACGACTGGCTGGTTCACCGTGACCGGGCCGACGGCGGCCGGACCCCGCTCATCCCCGTCGCCGAGGTCCGCCCGATCGGCCCGCACAACGTGGCCAACGCACTGGCCGCGGCCGCACTGGCCAGGGCCTATGGCGTGCCCGCCGAGGCGGTCCGGGCCGGGCTGCGCGACTACACGCCGCCCGCCCACCGGGTCGAGCTGGTCGCCGAGCACGACGGCGTCCGGTACGTCAACGACTCCAAGGCCACGAACACCCACTCCGCCCAGGGCTCGCTCGGCGCGTTCGACTCCGTGGTCTGGGTCGCCGGCGGCCTGCTGCACGGCGCGGCGGTCGCCGACCTCGTCGCCGCCGTGGCGGGCAGGCTCCGCGGCGTGGTGCTGATCGGGGCTGATCAGGACGTGTTCGCGACCGCACTCGCGCGACACGCGCCGGATGTGCCGGTGCATCGGGTCTCTTCAGGAGACGATGAACCCATGCTCACTGCGGTGCGTGCGGCGAACGCGATGGCATCTCCTGGTGACGTGGTGCTGCTTGCGCCGGCCGCCAAGTCCCACGACCTCTTCGCCAGTTACGTGCACCGCGGCACTGCCTTCGCGCAGGCCGTGCGCGACGTGCTGGCGGAGCGCGGATGACGGCTCTCAACAACGAGTCCAAGGGCGCCGAGCCCAAGAGCAGCACCGAGGCCGAGAAGCCGGCACGCAGGACCCACAAGGCCCGGGAACGGGCCGGCCGGGTGTGGGCGGCCCGCACCGCGCTGACCGCGTGGCTCGGCCGGCCGCTCGCGTCGTTCCACCTGCTGCTCGCGATCTGCGCGCTGCTGATCGTGATCGGCCTGGTCATGGTGCTGTCCGCGTCCGCGGTCATCTCGATCAACCAGGGCAGCTCCGCGTACACGGTGTTCGGCAAGCAGGTCCTGTTCGTGCTGATCGGGCTCGTGCTGTTCTGGTTCGGCGTGCGGATGCCGCTGCGGCAGATCAGGGCGTTCAGCCCGATCGCGCTGTGGATCTGTGTGATGATGCTGCTCCTGGTGCTCACGCCCCTCGGCTCGACGATCAACGGCACACGCAGCTGGTTCAAGCTCGGACCGCTGTCGTTCCAGCCGGTCGAGTTCGCCAAGCTCGCGCTCGCGCTGTGGGGCGCGCACATGCTGGTGGTCAAGCGTGGACTCCTGCACCAGTACCGGCACCTGCTCGTGCCGGTCGTGCCCGTCGCACTCGTCATGTTCGCGCTGGTCATGCTGCAGCCCGACCTCGGCGGCACGGTCACGCTCGGCGTCGTGTTGATCGCCCTGCTGTGGTTCGCGGGCGCGCAGCTGCGGCTGTTCGGCGCGCTCGCGCTCGGCGGTGTCGCCGGCGTGATCCTGCTGGCCGTCGGCACCGGCTACCGCCTCGCGCGCGTCGTGTCGTTCCTCAACCCCGGCGAGGACGACATGGGCGCGGCCTACCAGGCCAACCAGGCGCTGTACGCGCTGGCGGACGGCGGCCTGTTCGGCAGGGGCCTGGGGCAGGGGCCGTCGAAGTGGAAGTACCTGCCCAACGTGCACAACGACTTCATCTTCGCGCTGATCGGCGAGGAGCTGGGCTTCGTCGGCTGCGCCCTGGTGCTGGGCCTGTTCGGCATGCTCGCGGTGGTGGGCATGCGGGTCGCCACCCGCAACATCGATCCGTGGATCCGCATGGTCGCGGCCACGCTGACCGTCTGGCTGGTCGCGCAGGCGGCGATCAACATCTGTTACGTGGTCGGGTTGCTGCCGGTCACGGGGATCACGCTGCCGCTCATCTCCTCCGGCGGCACGTCGGTCGTGACCACCATGCTGGTGTTCGGCATCCTCGCTAACTGTGCGCGCCATGAGCCCGAGGCGGTGGCCGCACTACGCTCTCAGGGGCCGGGCCGATTCGGCCGGCTGATGCGGCTCCCCGCCCCGGAGCCCTACCAGCCGCCGGTCAGGCGCAAACCGGTCCGGCGACCAGCCACGCAGCGAGGTACGGCGACATACAAGCGACAGGCCGCTGACCCGCGCCGCAATATTGGAGGACGTTCTTGACCACCCCTGCCAACCGTGGGCCCTGCGTCGTCGTCGCCGGGGGAGGGACCGCCGGGCACATCGAGCCCGCGCTGGCCCTCGCCGACGCCGTGCGCCGGATCCGTCCGGACGCCCGCGTGGTCGCGCTGGGCACCGAGCGCGGCCTGGAGAAGCAGATCATCCCGGCCCGGGGCTACCAGCTGGAGATGATCCCGCCGGTGCCGATGCCGCGTAAGCCGAACTTCGACCTGCTCAAGATGCCGCTCAAGGTCCGGGCCGCGATCAAGCAGACCCGCGAGGTGCTGGACCGGGTCGGCGCGGACGTCGTCGTCGGGTTCGGCGGCTACGTGGCCCTGCCCGCCTATCTCGCCGCCCGCGGCCGTATCCCGATCGTGGTGCACGACTCCAACGCGCGCGTCGGTCTCGCCAACAAGGTCGGCGCCCGGTTCGCGGCCCGGGTCGCCGTGGCCACGCCGGACTCCGGGCTGCCGAACGCCGAGGTGATCGGCATCCCGCTGCGCGGCTCGATCATCGGGCTGGACCGGCCCCGGCTGCGGATGCAGGCCCGCCAGTTCTTCGGCCTGCACCCGCACGCGCCGACGCTGCTGGTGACCGGCGGCTCGCAGGGCGCGCGGTCGATCAACAACGCGATCTCGGCGTGCGCGCGGGTCTTCGCCGACCGCGGCATCGGCGTGCTGCACGCGTACGGGCCGAAGAACAGCCTCGCCGTGCAGGAGGTGCCGGGCCGGCCGCGGTACGCGGCGGTGCCGTACCTGGAGCGCATGGACCTCGCCTACGCCGCGGCCGACGCGATCCTGTGCCGGTGCGGCGCGATGACCGTGGCCGAGGTGTCCGCGGTCGGGCTGCCCGCGATCTACGTCCCGCTGCCGCACGGCAACGGCGAGCAGGCGCTGAACGCCAAGCCGATGGTCGACGCGGGCGCCGCGCTGATGGTCAAGGACGAGGAGCTGACGCCGGAGCGGGCGGCCGAGCTGGTCGTGCCGCTGCTGACCGACCCGCTGCGCCTGCGCGCGATGAGCGCCGCGGCCCAGGGCGGCGGTCACCGCGAGGCGGCCGACGTGCTGGCCCGGATGGTTCTGGAGGTGATCGGCAAGTGAGTCGGCTCGAGCGGGTCCACCTTGTCGGGATCGGCGGTGCCGGAATGAGCGGCATCGCGCGGATCCTGCTCGACCGGGGCATGGCGGTGTCCGGGTCCGACGCCAAGGAGTCGCCGACGCTGATGACGTTGCGTGCGCAGGGCGCGCACGTGGCGGTCGGGCAGGCGGCCGAGAACCTGGACCTGCTCGAGGGCGGCCCCACGGCGGTCGTCGTGTCGAGCGCGATCAAGGCCGAGAACCCGGAGCTGGCCGAGGCGCGTGCACGTGGGTTGACGGTGCTGCACCGGTCCGAGGCGCTGGCCGCGCTGATGGAGGGCCACCGGGTCGCGTGCGTGGCCGGTACGCACGGGAAGACGTCGACCACGTCGATGCTCACGGTCGCGCTGCAGCACTGCCGGCTCGACCCGTCGTTCGCGATCGGCGGCGACCTCAACGAGTCCGGCGCCAACGCCCACCACGGCGCGGGCGGCATCTTCGTGGCCGAGGCGGACGAGAGCGACGGGTCGTTCCTGGCGTTCAGCCCGTCGGTCGCGGTGGTGACCAACGTGGAGGCCGACCATCTCGACCACCACGGCACGGTCGAGGCGTACAACGCGATCTTCGAGTCCTTTGTGGAACGACTGGTGCCCGGCGGGGTCCTGGTGGCGTGCGTGGACGACCCGGGCTCGGCGGCGCTGGCGCTGCTGGCCGAGTCGCACGGCGTACGGGTCCGGCGGTACGGGCGCGCGGCCGCGGACGTGACGATGACGTCCTACGAGCCCGTCGACGGCGGCGGCCTGGCGTCGATCCTGCTGAACGGCTCGCCGGTCGAGGTGCGGGTCGCGGTGCCGGGCGAGCACATGGCGTTGAACGCACTGGGCGCGCTGGTGGCCGGGCTCGAACTGGGCGCGCCGCTTGCCGGCCTGTTGGAGGGAATCGCCGGCTTCGGCGGCGTGCGGCGGCGGTTCGAGTTCAAGGGCCGGTCCGGCGGCGTACGGGTGTACGACGACTACGCCCACCACCCGACCGAGGTCGCGGCGCAGCTGCGGGCCGCTCGGCCGACGGCGCACGGCGGCAGGCTGATCGTGATCTTCCAGCCGCACCTGTACTCACGCACCAGGATGTTCGCGACGGAGTTCGGCAAGGCCCTCGGCCTGGCGGACGAGGTCGTCGTGCTGGACGTGTACGGCGCACGCGAGCAGCCCGAGCCGGGCGTGACCGGTCGGATCATCGCGGAGGCGGTGCCGCTGCCCGCCGCCCAGGTCCGTTTCGAGCCGTCGTTCGAGAAGGTCCCGGCCCTGGTGGCCGGCCTGGCGACCGACGGCGACCTGGTGCTGACCATGGGCGCCGGCGACGTGACGATGCTCGACGCGGAGCTGATCGCGGCGCTGGACCGGGTACGGGCCTGAGATGACCGGCGGCAAGGACGAGGAAGAGGACGACGAGCGGAAGGGCCGCCGCCGCTCCACGCGCGATCGCCGCGGCCGCGCCTCCTCCCGCGGCCGCGCCGCCGGACCGGACGAGCAGGAACAGCTGGGCCACACGTCCCGCACCCGCCGAACCCGCGACCCGGGCACGTCATGGTCCAGGGGACGGCGATTACCGGCCCCACCGGACGGCACCGCCACCGGCGCCACCCGCGATGCTGCCGGCGGCACCGGGTCCCGGGGAGGCCTCGCCGGAAGGCCCGACGAGCCGGGCTCCCCTTCCTGCGCGCCCGGTGGGGCCGGCACGCCCGGTTCCGCCGGCCGTGGTGCGGCCAGGTCTCGACGAGCCGGCTCGCCAGGTGCCGACTCCTCTGCCGCCGCGTCCAGCTCCGCTGGACGCGGCTCGGCCAAGTCTCGGCGAACCGCGCTGCCGGAGGGCGCCGACTCGTCTTCCGCTGGTGGCGCCGGTTCTGCTGGTCGTGGTGGGTCCAAGTCTCGGCGAGCCATGTCGCCGGAGGGCGCAGACTCGTCATCTGATGGCGCCGGTTCCGGTGGTGCTGGCCGTGGTGGCTCCGGGTCTCGGGCGGGTGCGTCGTCGGTCGGTGGCGACTCGTCTTCCAGTGGGTCCGGTTCCGCGAACCGCGGTTCGGGCAGGTCCCGGCGGGCCGCGTCGTCGCCGGGCGTCTCCTCCAGCGCGTCCCGTGACCCGGACGAGGCACCCGGGGGCTCGCGCGGCCGCGCAGGCGTGCGTGACCGCACGCGTCGGCGAGGTGAGCCCGCCCGGCCGGACTCGGCCGGGCGCGCCGCACGGGCACGCACCGGTCGCGACGCAGGCCGGCCCAGCACCCGCCGCCCGCGTTCGGACGCCGTCCGTGCCAGGCGCAGCGAGCCCGGGGAGCGTGCCGCGCCCACCAGGGCCCGCTACCTCACCCGCCGGTGGGTCGCCGTCCTCGTCGTGCTCAGCGTGCTCGCGGTGACCTACCTGGTGATGTTCACCTCGATGCTCGGCGTCCGGTCGGTCGAGGTCGTCGGGGTCAGGCAGATCCCCGAGGAGGACGTGATCAAGGCCGCCGCCATCGAGCACGGCACGCCCATGGTCCAGCTCGACGCCGCCGAGGCCGCGGCCCGTGTCGCGAAGCTGCCGCGGGTGTTCGAGGTCCACGTGGAGCGGTCCTGGCCCAGCACCGTGCAGATCATCGTCACCGAGCGGTCGCCCGTAGCGGTGCTGCGGGCCGGCTCCCGGACCCACCTGATCGACAGCACCGGCCTCGACTACGCGGTCGTCCCGACCCCGCCCGCGGGCCTGCCCACACTGGCCATGTCCAACGTGAGCCCCGGCGACCCGGCCACCAAGGCCGTCGTCACCGTCCTCGGCGCCATCCCCAAACAGCTCAAGGTCCAGCTCACCACCGTGACGGCGAACACCCCCGGCGACGTTCGCCTCACTCTCAGTGACGGCCGACTGATCAAGTGGGGCGACGCCCACGACAACGCCCGCAAGGCCGCCGTCCTGGCAGCCCTCCTGACCCGCCCGGGCAAGACCTTCGACGTGGCCACCCCGGACTTCCCCACCGTCGCCGACGCCTGACCCGCGCGAGTCCCGCGTTCAAACACCGCGAGTCCCGCGTTCACGCACACCGAGTCACGTTTTCGTGCACACCCCGACCGCACGAAAACGGGACTCGGCATGTCCGAACGCGGGACTCGGTATGTCTGAACGCGGGACTCGCGGGTTGTGGGTGGGGAGCCCGGGGATCTGGGTTGGGTGATCGTTCATATGATTGGGGGGACCGGGCGTCATGCGGGGGACTTCGACCTGCTTCGTGGGGTCCTGGACGGCGGCACTGGCGGGTAGCCAAGGGTGAATGGGGCACACAACACCGCAACTACACGGCGTGGCGGCTGGAATCCGGAACGGTCGATGCTTACCGTCCTGACTCGACGCCAGAGCTTGACATAACTCTAAGTCTCTCGTAGAGGTTTAGGGTTTCGGGCTCGCGATGGCGGTCGGGGACAGCAACAAGGCTTCAGATCATGGAAGGCGGCACGATGACGCCCCCGCACAACTACCTGGCGGTGATCAAGGTCGTCGGCATCGGCGGCGGCGGTGTCAACGCGGTCAACCGCATGATCGAGGTCGGCCTCAAGGGTGTCGAGTTCATCGCGGTGAACACCGACGCGCAGGCTCTGCTGATGTCCGATGCCGACGTCAAGCTCGACATCGGCCGTGAGCTGACCCGCGGTCTTGGTGCGGGCGCCAACCCGGAGGTCGGGCACAAGGCCGCCGAGGACCACCGCGAGGAGATCGAAGAGGTCATCAAGGGCGCCGACATGGTGTTCGTGACGGCCGGTGAGGGCGGTGGCACCGGCACCGGCGGCGCGCCGGTCGTGGCGTCGATCGCCCGCAAGCTCGGCGCGCTCACCATCGGTGTCGTCACGCGGCCGTTCGCCTTCGAGGGCAAGCGCCGCGCGCGGCAGGCCGAGGAGGGGATCACCGAGCTCCGCAACGAGTGCGACACGTTGATAGTGATCCCGAACGACCGGCTGCTCCAGCTCGGCGACATCGGCGTCTCGCTGATGGACGCGTTCCGCTCCGCGGACGAGGTGCTGCTCTCCGGTGTCCAGGGCATCACCGACCTGATCACCACGCCGGGGCTGATCAACCTGGACTTCGCCGACGTCAAGAGCGTCATGTCCGGCGCGGGCAGCGCGCTGATGGGCATCGGCTCGGCACGCGGCGAGGGCAGGGCCGTCCAGGCGGCGCAGAAGGCGATCAACTCGCCACTGCTGGAGGCGTCCATGGACGGCGCCCACGGCGTGCTGCTCGCCATCGCGGGCGGCTCCGACCTGGGGCTGTTCGAGATCAACGAGTCGGCGTCGCTGGTGCAGGAGTCGGCGCACCCCGAGGCCAACATCATCTTCGGGACGGTCATCGACGACTCGCTCGGCGACGAGGTCCGGGTCACGGTCATCGCCGCCGGCTTCGACAGCGGCACCCCGACCCACAAGAAGCTCGACCCGACGATGGTCAGCTCACGGCACTCGACGGTCGCGGCGGCCCAGTCCGGGCAGGTCAGCTCCCCGGCCCGCCCGGAGCCCGAGCCACAGCCGGCCCAGCAGCTGACCCCGCCCGCGCAGGCCCAGCTGCCGCCCCCCGCGCCGACACCGCCGATCCAGCAGCCGGCACCGCCGATGCAGGGCGCGAACACGGTCGACCAGCACCAGAACGGTGACACCGCGCCACCGCCGCCCCGCCAGGCCGCGGCGGGTTACGCGAGCCCGATGGGCAACGCGAGCGTCCCGCCGGCGGCCTCGCCCCGCCCGAGGACTCCCGGCACCGGCGGCGGCAGCCTGCCGTCGCGCGCGGTCCCGGTGACGGACGAGCCGGACGACGAGGTCGACGTGCCTCCGTTCATGCGCCGCTGACGCAAAGTTCCCCGAAGGACCCCCTCGAGACGTTCTCGAGGGGGTCCTTCGGGTATTCGGCCCGGCGCGTCGGGTTGGATGGTGGACAGGCAACCATCGAGGAGGCGCTGTGCGGATCAGGCGGGTCGTGACCACTCGGGCCGGCGGCGGTTCCAAGCCGCCGTACGACTCGTTCAACCTCGGCGCCGGTGTCGGTGACGACCGGGGCGCCGTCGCCGACAACCGCCGTCGCCTGGCCACGGAGCTGGGTCTCCAGCCCGACCGGCTCGTCTGGATGGAACAGGTGCACGGCCGCAACGCCGAGGTCGTCGACGGACCCAGAACAGCGGCCGTCGAGGCCACCGACGCCATCGTCACCGCCGAGCCCAACCTCGCGCTGGTCGCGCTGTGCGCCGACTGCGTGCCCGTCCTCCTCGCCGACCCCGAGGCCGGCGTCGTCGGCGCCGCGCACGCCGGCCGGGTCGGTGCCCGCGTCGGCGTGCTGCCCGCCGCGCTCGCCGCGATGGAGAAGGCGGGCGCCAGCACCGAGCGGATCGAGGTGCTGCTCGGCCCGTCCGTCTGCGGCGAGTGCTACGAGGTCCCGGCCGCCATGCAGGCCGACGTCGAGACGCACCTGCCGGGCAGCGCGTGCAAGACCCGTCAGGGCACCCCAGGGCTCGATCTCCGTGCCGGTCTCTGGCGCCAGCTCGCCGACGCGGGCGTCGCCAAGATCGGCCTCGACCCGCGGTGCACCGTCGAGGATCGGACCCTGTTCAGTCACCGCAGGGACGGCACCACTGGGCGATTGGCCGCCCTGACCTGGGTGGAGCCGGAGGACCAGCCGTGACGGACCGCCGCGACGAGATCGAGGCCGCGCTCGAGAACGTCCGGTCGCGAATCGCGACCGCTTGTCGCGCCGCCGGGCGCTCCATAGACACCGTTCGTCTCATCGCGGTAACGAAGACATTCCCGGTCGACGACGCCGCGCTGCTGACCGACCTCGGGGTCACCGACCTCGGCGAGAACCGCGAGCAGGAGGCCGGCCCCAAGGCCGACGAACTGCGGAAACTCCGGCCGGACGCCCCGGTGCGGTGGCACATGCTGGGTCGGCTGCAGCGCAACAAGGCCCGCTCGGTCGCCCGCTGGGCCGCCGAGGTCCAGTCCGTCGACTCGGATCGCCTCGTGGACGCCCTGGACAAGGCCGTCCGCAACGCACGCGACGCCGGTGACCGGGCCGAACCCCTCGACGTGCTCATCCAGGTGAGCATCGACGGAGACCCGGACCGCGGCGGCGCGCCACTCGGCACGTTGGCGCCACTGGCCGAACGGGTAGTCCGAACGGGTGAATTGCGGCTACGTGGTCTGATGGCTGTGGCCCCGCTCACAATGACACCGGGCGAGGCTTTCGGCAGGCTGCTGGCAGCGGCCGAACGCCTGCGTGAAGATCACCCGCGGGCGACCGAGATCTCCGCCGGCATGACCGGTGACCTCGAGTCGGCGATCGCCTGCGGTTCGACCTGCGTGCGTGTCGGAACCGCGCTCCTGGGCACCCGTGGCCTAGCCTCCCCATAACACGTTTCGGTGGTTCTGGTCGTCGAGGGGCAGGGGTATGGGCACGCTTCAGAAGCTGAAGGCCTACTTCGGCATGGTCCCCGCCGACGAGTACGACGGTTACGACCTCGATGACCTGGACGAATACGACGATCGGGGGGACTACCGGGGTGGTTTCCGCCGCCCCGAGTACCTGGCCGACGAGGACGACTACGACCCGTACGCGGAGGCCCCCCGCCGGCGCGGGTTCGGCCGTCGCGACGAGCGTTTCGCCGAGGACGGCCACGACGCCGACGGCCGCGTCGACCTCCCGGGCCGGCCGTCCCCTCGGCCACGCCCGCCCTGGTCGGCCGACGCTCCGGTGCAGGGTGCGCTGGCCGTGGACCCCCGTCGTGAGCCGGTGCCGCGGCCCGCACCGCAACCACCATCCACCAACCCGTCCCACTCCGCCGTGGCCAAGCCGAGTGCCGGAGGCTTTCCGATGGGCCGGATCGTCACGCTGCACCCGGCGAGCTTCACGGACGCGCGCACCATCGGTGAGCACTACCGGGACGGCACGCCGGTGATCATGAACCTCACCGAGCTGGACGACTCGGACGCCCGCCGTCTGGTGGACTTCGCGGCCGGTTTGGTGTTCGCTCTGCGTGGGTCGATGGACAAGGTCACGAACAAGGTGTTCTTGATCTCACCGCCCAACCTGGACCCCACTGCCGAGGACAAACGACGGATTGCGGAGGGCGGGTTTCTCAACCGAACCTGACAGATGGCAGAGTTGACACGTGGATCCCGTGCGGCTTGTCTTGTATTGGGTACTGTTCGTCTTCTGGTTGTTCCTGACCGCGCGAGTCGTGGTGGAGCTCGTCCGCGCGTTCTCGAGGGAGTGGCGCCCGGCCGGCGGGGTTGCGGTAACGCTGGAAACCATCTACACAGTGACCGATCCTCCGGTCCGCTTGGTCCGTCGGCTGATACCGATGGTCCGGATCGGAGGCGTAGGGCTGGACCTATCGATTATGGTGCTGCTGCTGGTTGTGTTCATACTGATGCGACTGGCCTATCCGGAGTAACGGGGACACCGGATGGATCGCGGCTACCCGAGTGCGTGAGGTGATCAGATGTCGTTGACCCCCGCTGACGTGCACAACGTCGCGTTCAGCAAGCCTCCTATTGGCAAGCGGGGCTACAACGAGGACGAGGTGGACGCTTTCCTTGACCTGGTCGAGGTTGAGCTCTCCCGCCTGATCGAGGAGAACAACGACCTGCGTGCGCAGGTCGAGCAGCTCGACGCCCAGCTCGAGTCGGCCCGTGCCGACATCGAGGAGGTGCGTGCGCACACACCGGCACCGCAGCCGGTCCACCAGGAACGACGGCTCACCCCCGTGCCGCCGCCGAGCGCGCTGGAGCAGACCTCGCCGGGCGCCACGGGTGGTGACCATCACGTGCAGGCCGCCAAGGTGCTGGGTCTCGCCCAGGAGATGGCGGACCGTCTCACCGGGGAGGCCAAGGCCGAGTCGGACGGGATGCTCGCCGAGGCCCGCACGAAGTCCGAGCAGCTGCTGTCCGAGGCTCGTGCCAAGTCGGACACGATGATCAACGAGGCGCGTACGCGTGCCGAGACGATGCTCAACGACGCACGCACCCGCGCGGAGACCCTGGAGCGGTCGGCCCGGGACAAGGCGACGACGCTGGAGCGCGAGGCGCAGCGGCAGCACTCCGAGGTGCTTGGGCAGGTCCAGGCCGAGCGGACCGCGCTCGAGAAGAAGATCGACGAGCTGCGCACGTTCGAGCGGGAGTACCGGACCAGGCTGAAGACCTTCCTCGAGTCGAGCCTCCGCGAGCTTGGCGACCGCGGCTCAGCGGCACCGACGACCGGGTCCTCGGACTCGGGCAGGTCGGGCCAGGGGTACGCGTTCGGGCCACGCGCCGCAGAGGCCGGCTGACCGGCGTTGGTTCTTCGCGAGTCTGAGCAGTGCTGTACGTAGTCCTGGCGTTGGTGCTCGGCGCCTTCGGGTTGCTGATCGCCGCGCTGACCACGGCCAACACGCTGTGGGCCTGGGCATCCGTCGTGGTGAGCGTGGTCGCGGCCACGCTCCTCGTCATGGACTGGCTCAAGGGCCGGCGTGCGAAGGCGCAAGCCGACGAGCAGGTGCGGCCGAAGGCCGTCACGGTGGGTGGGACACGTCACCGCCGCGACGCGCCGCCGGTCGAGGAGCCGGTCGACGACGACCTTCCCGACTTTCCGGACTTTCCGCCGGAACCGGTGTCCGCGCCGGCGTCGAACCTGGACTTCGAGCCGCCCGTCAAGCTGGAGCTGCCGTCCGGGCCCGAGAACATGGGCGCCCCCGCGCCCGAGGATGTGCGCACCGTGGTGACCAAGGCGGTCGCCGAGCCGAGTGCCGACGACCGGGCCGAGACGTCCGTCACCCCGGTCCAGGACGACTTCGCCGGCGAGCCAGGGGAGGAGCCGACCGACGCGAGCGACCTGCTGGTGGTCGCCGGCCTCGGCGTCGAGGTCCGCGTGGTCGACGAGCACCCGCGCTACCACCTGGCCACCTGTGTGTGGCTGGGCAACCGGCCGACCATCCCGGTCGCGGTGTCCGAGGCGCGGCAGCTGGGCTTCACCCCATGTGCCCGGTGCGGCCCGGACGCGATCCTGGCGGCAAGACACCGGGCCCGCGCCAAGTAGTTTGACGGCCTCTGGCATCCTTGAGGTACAGGCATCGAACCGGCCATCACCGGGGAGCCTCCGGAAGAACGGGCGCGAGCCTCAGTAGAACCGGACGGGTACGGCCCGTAACAGCCGTCCAACGAGCGGTCGGCGCGGTATCGCGCTGGCAAGCGGGGTGGTACCGCGGCGTCATGTCGTCCCCGTGTGGAGACGCACAGACGACGTAGAGGGACCACCGAGATGGCATACCCCAAGGCGCAGGTCGGCTCGGACAAGGGCGTGGCCTCCCAGCCGTCCTTCCCGAACCTCGAGCTTGCCGTGCTCGACTACTGGGACACCGACAGGACGTTCCAGGCCACCATCGACGCGCGGCCGGCCGGCGAGAACGGGTCGAACGAGTTCGTCTTCTACGACGGCCCGCCGTTCGCCAACGGCCTGCCGCACTACGGGCACCTGCTGACCGGCTACGTCAAGGACGTCGTCCCCCGCTACCAGACCATGCGCGGCAAGCACGTCGAGCGCCGGTTCGGCTGGGACACCCACGGCCTGCCCGCCGAGTGGGAGGCCGAGCAGCAGCTCGGCATCAAGACCAAGGCCGAGATCGAGGCGATGGGCATCGCCGAGTTCAACGAGGCGTGTCGCACCTCCGTGCTGCAGTACACCCAGCAGTGGCGTGACTACGTGACCCGCCAGGCCCGCTGGGTCGACTTCGACAACGACTACAAGACGCTCGACCTGAGCTTCATGGAAAGCGTCATGTGGGCGTTCAAGTCCCTCTGGGACAAGGGCCTGGTCTACGAGGGCTACCGCGTCCTCTGGTACTGCTGGCGCTGCGAGACGCCGCTGTCCAACACCGAGACCAAGATGGACGACACCTACCACGACCGGCAGGACCCGGCCGTGACCGTCGGCCTGCGGCTCGAGACCGGCGAGCTGGCGCTCATCTGGACCACCACGCCGTGGACGCTGCCGTCGAACCTGGCGATGGCCGTCCACCCCGACGTCGACTACGTGACCGTCGAGGCGGGCGGCGAGGAGTACCTGCTGGCCGAGGCCCGCGTCGCCGCGTACGCGCGTGAGCTGGGCGAGAACCCGCCGGTCGTCGCCCGGTACAAGGGCAGCGACCTGCTGGGCCGCAGGTACGCGCCGCCGTTCGACTTCTTCGCCGGGGCGGAGAACGCGCACCAGATCCTGGCCGCGGACTACGTCACCACCGAGGACGGCACGGGCATCGTGCACATCGCCCCCGCCTACGGTGAGGAGGACAAGGTCGTCACCGACGCGGCCGGCATCACGCCCGTCACGCCGGTGGACCCGCACGGCCGCTTCGACGCCACGGTCCCGCCCTATGAGGGCATGCACGTCCTGAACGAGGCGAACGGCCAGATCATCAAGGACCTCAAGGCGGCCGGCAAGCTGGTGCGCCACGAGACCTACGACCACGCCTACCCGCACTGCTGGCGCTGCGGCAACCCGCTGATCCAGCGCGCGGTGACGTCGTGGTTCGTGGCCGTGACCAAGTTCCGCGACCGGATGGTCGAGCTGAACAAGCAGATCAACTGGGTGCCGAGCCACGTGCGGGACGGCCAGTTCGGCAAGTGGCTGGAGAACGCGCGGGACTGGTCGATCTCCCGCAACCGGTTCTGGGGCAGCCCGATCCCCGTGTGGGTCTCCGACGACCCCGCGTACCCGCGGGTGGACGTCTACGGCTCGCTGGACGAGCTGGAGCGGGACTTCGGCGTGCGGCCGGCCAACCTGCACCGGCCGCACATCGACGAGCTGACCCGGCCCAACCCGGACGACCCGACCGGCCGGTCGACGATGCGCCGGACGCCGGAGGTGCTGGACTGCTGGTTCGAGTCCGGCTCGATGCCGTACGCGCAGGTGCACTACCCGTTCGAGAACCGCGAGTGGTTCGAGCACCACTACCCCGGCGACTTCATCGTCGAGTACAACGGCCAGACCCGTGGCTGGTTCTACACCATGCACGTGCTGGCCACGGCCCTGTTCGACCGGCCGGCGTTCCGCAACGTGGTCGCGCACGGCATCGTGCTGGGCGACGACGGGCAGAAGATGTCCAAGTCGCGGCGCAACTACCCGGACGTCAACGAGGTGTTCTCCCGCGACGGCTCGGATGCCATGCGTTGGTTCCTGATGGCCTCGCCGATCCTGCGGGGCGGCGACCTGGTGGTGACCGAGCGCGGCATCCGCGACGCGGTCCGCCAGGCGGTGCTGCCGCTGTGGAACACGTGGTACTTCCTGGCGCTGTACGCGAACGCGGAGGGCGTCGAGGGCACGTGGCGGACGGACTCGCCGCACGTGCTGGACCGGTACGTGCTGGCGAAGACGCAGGAGCTGGTGGTCGACACCCGCGCCGCGCTGGACGTCTACGACGTGTCCGGGGCGTGCGCGGGGGTGCGGGAGTACCTGGAGGCGCTGACCAACTGGTACGTCCGCCGGTCGCGCGACCGCTTCTGGTCCGGCGACAAGGACGCGATCGACACGCTGCACACGGTGCTCGAGGTCGTGTCCCGGGTGGTCGCCCCGCTGCTGCCGCTGACCGCGGAGGCGGTGTGGCGCGGCGTCACGGGTGAGCGGTCGGTGCACCTGGCGGACTGGCCGGCAGACTCGCTGCTGCCGGCCGACCCGTCGCTGGTGACGGCGATGGACCGGGTCCGGCAGGTGTGCTCGGCGGCGCTGGCCCTGCGGAAGTCGAACAAGCTGCGGGTGCGGCTGCCACTGGCGTCGCTGGTGGTGGCGGCGCCGGACGCGTCGTCGCTGGAGCCGTTCACGGACCTGATCGCGGACGAGGTGAACGTCAAGCAGGTCACGCTGACCGAGGACGTCGCGGCGCACGGCCACTTCGAGCTGGCGGTGAACGCGCGGGCGTGCGGGCCCAGGCTGGGTGCGGACACCCAGAAGGTGATCCGCGCGGTCAAGGCAGGCGAGTGGACGACGGCCGGCGACAACGTGGTGGCGGCCGGGATCGAGCTGCTGCCGGGTGAGTTCGAACGCCGGCTGGTGGCTACGGACAGGGGCGCGACGGCTGAGCTGCCTGGGTCCTCGGGCCTGGTGGTCCTGGACACGGCGACGACACCGGAGCTGGCGGCCGAGGGCATCGCCCGCGACCTGGTCCGCGTGGTCCAACAGGCCCGCCGCGAGGCCGGCCTGGACGTGGCCGACCGCATCACGGTGACGGTCCAGGCCCCGGAGCCGGTGGTCGAGGCCGTCCGCCCGCACGAGCGGTTCCTGGCCGGCGAGACCCTGGCGAACGAGGTCACCTACGGCCCCGCCACCGGCTTCGCGGGCACGGTGGGCGACGGCGTCGAGGTCAGCGTCACGGTCCTGAAGGCCTGACCCGTTCGGAAGAAAAGGGGGCCCGTTCGGAACGGGTCCTCCTTTCAGGCCTTCGGGCGGGTGACGGCGGCGAGGATGAGCGGGTTCACCCGTTCGCTTATGGCCTGGGGTGAAACCAGGTCCGGCTCGACGAAGGCCTGCGTCGCCCCGCCCTCGTACACGGCGAACAGCCAGCGCGTGAGTTCGAGTGCCGGCATGGTCAGCTCCAGACCCATGCGTTCGAGCAGGTCGTTGAGGTGCGCGGCGAAGATCGTCCACGCCCGGTTGCGGGCCGCGGCGAACGCCGCGCGGGACGACTCGTTGCGCACCGCGAGCAGCGCGAACTCGTAGTTGATCAGAAACCAGCGCCGGTCGTGCGGTGCCGCGGAGAGGAACTGGGTCACGACCGTGCCGAGGTCGCGCTTGTCGAGCTCGCCGGCGGGGCCCGCGCTCGCGTCCAGCACGGCCAGCACCTTCTCGGTCTGTCGGCGGTACAGCGCGATGAACAGCTCGGTCTTCGAGGAGTAGTTGCTGTAGAACGCGCCACGGCTGAACCCGGCCCGCTCACATACGTCTTCCACAGAGGCGCCGTGGAACCCACGCTCCGCGAAGGCGTCCAGGGCGGCATCCAACAACCGTTCCTGGGTCTGTCTACGTTTACGTGACAGAGGGCGCGTGACCGTCGTCTCCGCCGTCGCAGCTGGCTGGCCCATACCCCCAAGAGTACATTCCCGTATCGGATACGGGAATGTATATTTTTTGGAGGTTGGGGATGATCGAGGCGACAGGCCTGGGCCTGCGCACTCGCCGGGGCTGGGTCTACCGGGACGTCGACCTCTCGCTGCCCGCGGGCTCCCTGGCCGCGGTCGCCGGGCCTGCCGGCAGCGGGCGGACGATGTTCCTGCTCACGTTAGCGGGCCGAGCCAGGCCGAGCACGGGTGTTCTCCGTGTTGGCGGCGCCGCCGGCCGGGCCGGCATCCGCGCCATGGTCCTCGTCGCTCGTGCCACCGGCGCCGTCGAGCTCGACCCCGACCTCACCGTCGGCGACAGCCGCCGCGAGGCTGCCCTCCTCAGCCGCGACGCCGACCTCGACTGGGCCGAGCGACTCGTCGGCCTCCAGCTCGACGGCACCACGCTGGTCGGCGACCTCGCACCGGACGAGGCGGCCCTGTTCGCCGTCGCGCTCGCCGCCTCCGCGCGCCCTCCCGCGCTCGTGCTCGACGACGTCGACGCGCACGCCACACCCGAACAGCAGCGCCGCGTCTGGGCCACGCTCGCCGGCGTCGCCGAGGCCGGGATCACCGTCGTGGCCAGCACCATCGACGCCGGCCTCGCCGGCGGCGCGCTCACCCACCAGCTGAGGAGTGACCGTGCGGCGTCATGAGCGGAGCGAACCATCGGCCCAGCCCCGAGCGACGGCGCCACCGCGCGGGGGCCTCGTGCGCGGCGCACGATTGGCGTGGTTCGAGATCAAGCGGTTCCGCACCCCACTGCAACGGCTCGCGCTCGCGTTCGTCGTGCTGGTCCCGCTCCTCTACGGCGGCCTTTACCTGTGGTCGAACTGGGACCCGTACGGGAAGCTCGACCAGATCCCGGTCGCGGTGGTCGACGAGGACGAGCCGGTGACCGTCAACGGCCAGGAGGTCAACGCGGGCAAGCTGTTCGTCGACGAGCTGCGGAAGGACCGGATCTTCGACTGGCACTTCGTCGACCGCGCCGAGGCGGCCCGCGGCCTCCACGACACCGACTACTACTTCGAGATCTCCGTCCCCTCGGACTTCTCCAGGAAGCTGGCCAGCGGCGCCGACGCCAAACCACAACGCGCCCGCATGCTGATCACGCTCGACGACGCGGGCGGCTACATCGTCGGCAAGATGGCCCAGACCGTCCAGGCGTCGCTGGAGAACAAGATCAGCGCGGCCGCGGTCAGCGCGTACTTCCAGTCGGTGTTCGACAACCTGGAGAGCCTGCGCGGCGGCATCGCGCAGGCCGCGGACGGCGCCGTCCAGCTGCGAGACGGCGCCGCGAGCGCCGAGCAGGGCAGCGCGTCGCTGTCCAGCGGCCTGACCGACCTGAAGGCCGGTGCGGACAAGCTGGCCCCGGGCGCCCAGCAGGTGTCCGACGGCGTGTCCGCCATCGCCGACGTCGTGGTGCCCGCCGCCAACACGATCGCCGACGCGCTGCCGTCGCTCACCCAGGACGCGGCGAACGCGACAGCGGCGGCCGACGCCCTGGCCGGCACGGCCGCACAGGCCGCGAGTGCGGTCGCGGGCGGGACCGGTTCGGTGCTGAGCCAGGTGACCGCGCTCGGCCAGGCACATCCCGAGCTGCGGTCGGACCCGACGTACCAGGAGCTGGTGCGGGTGACCGGGTCGGCGGCCGGTTTCGCCAACCAGGTCAACGGGTCCGCGGCCGCGCTGAAGACCACGACCGCGTCGGTGAACGGCGACGCGCAGCAGCTCGCGCAGAACGCGCCGCAGCTGCAGGCCAGGGTCCGCGACGCGGCGACGAAGATCGCCACGCTCGACGCGGGCGCCAAGGAGGTGGCGTCCGGCGCGGCGCGACTGGACAGCGGGCTGGGTACCGCGGCCGCCGGTGCGTCGACCCTGCACGACGGCGTCGCGCAGCTGTCGTCGGGCGCGTCCTCGCTGGCGAGCGGCCTGGCCGACGCGGAGGCCCGGATCCCCGTGCTGTCCGACGACCAGAAGAAGAGCAACGCCGCGACGCTGGCCTCCCCGGTGGACGTGGCGACGGAGAACCTGCACCCGGCGGTGACCTACGGGCGCGGGCTGACGCCGTTCTTCTTCGCGATCGCGCTGGTGGTCTTCGGCATCACGGCGTTCCTGATCCTGCGGCCGGTGTCCGGACGGGCCCTCGCCTCCCGCGCGGGCGACGTGACGGTCGCGCTGGCGGGCTGGCTGCCCGCGGCGACGTGCTGCGTGGTCGGCGGGCTGGTGCTTTTCGTGGTGCTGGACGTGTTCCTGGGCCTCGATCCGACGATGGCGTGGGCGATGATCGGCCTGGTGGTCCTGGCGGCGGCCACGTTCACGGCGATCGCGCACCTGTTCCGGACGTGGCTGGGCGGGGTCGCGAGCGCGGTCGTGCTGGTGTTGCTGCTGCTCCAGCTGACGACGTCGGCGGGGACCTATCCGTACGAGACGCTCCCGGGCTTCTTCCGTGCCCTGCACTGGGTCCTGCCGATGAGCTACTTCGTCGACGGGCTGCGGGTGACGATCACCGGCGGCAACGACGCCCATCTGGTGCGGGATGCGTTGGTACTGGCCGGTTTCCTGGTCGTGTCGCTGGTGCTGACCACGTTGGTGGTGCGGCGCCGACGTGAGTGGACGATCTCCAAGCTGAAGCCGGAGCTCAGCATCTGAGCAGTTCGTCGAGCCGGTCGGGCGCGTCCGGGACCTCGATGACCTTGTCCCGGCCGCGTTCCCCGGCGACGATCGTGACGTCGTGGCCGCGAATGCCGAACGCCTTGGCGATCGCCTTGCACACGGCCGCGTTCGCCCGGCCCTCGATCGCCCGCGCCGTCACCGCGACGACCAGCGCGTCACCGTACCGGCCGCCGACGGCCTCCCGCCTGGCACCGGGCTTGACCCGCACCGCGAACCTCAACTGGCACGCCTCCAGTGACAACGCCTCCAGTGGCCTCCGGTGGCCTCCGGCCCCCGGTTCCATGGTCTCACGGGGCACCGACGGTTCCGGGGGAGTTGTCCACAGGGGACGGACTCATCCACACACCGCCCGCGACTCTCGATCTTTGTCGGCCCGCCACGGTAGGCTTGCGACCGGGGGCCGGAGGCCAAACCCCAAGCTCAGCCGGGCCGTGGTGACTCAGGAGTGCCGAACCGCATGCGCGAGTCCACCGGACCGCGAACGCAACTCGGCGCAGCCCGAACAGACTCGCGCCATGACGACTGCCGTGCCAACGACGGTGCGTTGGATCCGTGATGCCGACCGGCGTGTGCCATCGAACCCCGGCACGCGCTAGGTTTTTCGTCGGGTTTTTCCGAATCGATCAGGTGCGTGGTCAGGAGGAAGGTGTGGCCCAGGAGTTGTCGGTCGTGCTCGGGGCGATCGCCGCGGTCCTGCTGGTCTCGGTGGTCGCGGTACGGGTGTCCGTGCGCCTCGGCTTCCCGTCCCTCGTGCTCTACCTCGCCATCGGCGTCCTGCTCGGCGAGGCCGGCATCGGCGTCGAGTTCGAGAACGCCTCGCTCACCGAGTCGCTCGGGCTCGCGGCCCTGGTCCTGATCCTCACCGAGGGCGGGCTGACGACCCGCTGGTCGGAGGTCCGCGCGTCCTTCTGGCCCGGCGTCGTGCTGTCCACGGTCGCCGTCGTGGTCAGCATCGCCGTCACCGGCGCCGCACTGCACCTCATCCTCGGCTTCGGCTGGCGCCTCGCCCTCCTGTGGGGCGCGGTCCTCGCCTCGACCGACGCCGCCGCCGTGTTCAGCGTGCTGCGCAACATCTCGGTCAGCCGCAGGCTGGTCGGCGCGCTGGAGCTCGAGTCCGGCATGAACGACGCGGCGGCCTACCTCGTGGTCGTGCTCCTCGCCGCCGGCAGCACGGCCACCTGGGTCGACCCGCTCCTGGCGGTCTACGAGCTCGTCGTCGGCGGCCTGATCGGCGTCACGTTCGGCTGGCTCGGCGCGTGGGCGCTGCGCCGCGCCGCCCTCCCCGCGACCGGCCTCTATCCACTCGCGACGGTCTCGGTCGCGGTCCTGGCGTTCTCCGCGGGCTCGTTCGTGCACGCGTCGGGACTGCTGGCCGCGTACATCGCCTCGCTCGTGCTCGGCAACTCGAAGCTGCCGCACCGCACCGACACCCTCTCCTTCGCCGAGGGGCTGGGCTGGCTGTCGCAGATCGGCCTGTTCGTCCTGCTGGGGCTGTTCATGTCGCCGGACCGGGTGCTGGACGCGGTCGTGCCCGGCCTGGTCGCGGGGCTGGTCGTCACGTTCCTCGCCAGGCCGATCTCCGTCGCGCTCTCGCTGACGCCGTTCCGCGTGCCGTGGCGTGAACAGGCGTTCCTGTCGTGGGCGGGACTGCGGGGCGCGGTGCCGATCGTGCTGGCGATGATCCCGATCACCGAGGGCGTCGAAGGCGCGCACCAGCTGGTCGACGCGGTGTTCGTGCTGGTCATCGTGCTGACGGTCGTGCAGGGCAGCACCCTGCCGCTGATCGCGAAGGTGCTCGGCCTGTCCAAGCCCGGTGAGACCCGCGAGGTGGAGGTCGACGCAGCGCCGCTGGACGAGCTGGGCGCGGTCCTGCTGACCTTCACCGTGCCGGACGACTCCCGCATGCACGGCGTGTACCTGCGGGAGCTACGCCTCCCGACCGGCGCGACGGTCAGCCTCCTGGTCCGCGGCGGCGTCGGCCACACCCCGGCCCCGACGACCCGCCTGCAGGAGAAGGACCAGCTGCTGGTCGTGGCCACCGAACAGGCCCGCGGCGAGACCGAACGCCGCATCCGCGCCGTCGACCGCGCCGGCCGCTTCGCCCGCTGGCGCGGCGAGACGGGCAAGGACTAGCGGCGCGATGGCGCGGTGTCGGGGTTGGCTGTGGCCGGGCGCCGTCACCTGCCCCGAGGCAGCTGTCGTGGGGCACGGTCCTCGCACGAAGACCTAGATCAGTTCCACCTCCGGGTAGGCGGGGTGGTCGAACACCGTGGTCGGGCGGCCGCGCAGGTGCAGGTCGAAGAACGCGGCGAGGTACTTTCGTTGCACCGCAAGGCTTCGCTCGGGCGCGATCGTGCCGATCGACGCGGTGAAGTCGCCGTCGAGCTGGGGCAGCAGCACCTGCGCGTCGGTGAAGCTCAGGTGCTCGGCCGTCGGCACGTACACGTCCCGCCGCCAGCCCGTCGACGCCGACCAGAACGACGCCCAGTCGTCGCTGTGTGCGTGGTTGTGCGGCACGCCGCTCGACAACCCGCCGCCCAGCAAGAGGAACGGCCGGGTCACGCCATGGACGGCGGCCTGGCCGTACCGCGGGTCCATGCTGCCGTCGAGGTTCACGCCCGCGGCGATCCGTGGCTCGGTGAGCATGGCCTCGGCGGTGGTGAACCCGCCCATCGAGTGGCCGACCATGCCGGCCTCGGTGATGTGCAGCTCGTCGAGCACGAAGTTCGTGTCCCGCACCCGTTCCCGCATCACGACCGCCGCGTCCACGCCCGGCCTCGGCGCCTCGAACCGGTCGGGGAACTGGACCGGGCTCGCCGGCGTGTGGTCCATGCCCACCACGACGTACCCGCGGCTCGCGAGGTCCTCGACGAGCGTCGTGCCGAGGAACCGGGAGTGGCCGCCACCCGGCGAGTACAGGATCACCGGCCAGCGGCCGGGCAGCCGTCCCGCACCGCTCCGGGAGTGCGTGAGGGTGCCCGCGAAGGCGGCGGTGCCGGGCGCCACCCCGGCGTGCAGGTCGTAGAAGGCGGCCACCGCGGACGGGAACTGCGGTGCGCGCGTGCCGTCGCGCACCGCCGGGTACCAGACCGACACCATCAGCTCTCGCGGCTCACCGGTCCACGGGTCGGTCCGGTCATGGTCGACGAGGTGCAGTTCCCTCGTGCCCACCGGGTACGGCCCGGTCGGCGCGGGCAACGTCATGGACACGGGCTCGGCCGCGGTCGACACCGCGGTCGGCGCCGCGAGTCCGGCGGCCACCGCGAGCCCGGCGGCGATGATCAGGGTTCTCATGGCGGCAAGCCTTCGGCACGTCCGCGCGCCGATCATCTGGCGAAAGGGAACGGCTCTGGTTGCCGAAAGTCATACGAGCCCGGCCTCGTACGCGACGATCGCCGCCTGGACCCGGTTCGCCACCGCGAGCCGGCGCAGGATCGAGGTGACGAACACCTTCACCGTGCCCTCCACGACATGCAGCCGGCGGGCGATCTCCGCGTTGGGCAGCCCGGCGCCGACCAGGGCGAGCACCTGCCGTTCGCGGGGGGTCAGCGTGTCGACGAGGGTGCGCGCGCGTGCCGCGCTGGCCAGCCGGTCGCCGCTGACCTGCTGGATGACCCGGTGCGCGACCGCGGGCGACAGGAACGCCGCGCCGCCGGCGACGGCCCGGATGCCGGCGAACAGCTCGCGTGGGTCGCCGGTCTTGAGCAGGAACCCGCGGGCACCACCACTGAGCGCGGCCGCGATGTGCTCGTCGGCGGAGAACGTGGTGAGCATCAGGACGCCGGTGCCCGGGGCGGTGCGGGTGATCTCCGCGGCCGCGGCGAGCCCGTCGAGCACGGGCATCACGATGTCGAGCAGCGCGACGTCCGGCCGGTGCGCGGCGACCAGCTCGATCGCCTCGCGCCCGTCCGCCGCCTCGGCGACCACCTCGAGCTCCGGCTCGGCGGCGAGGACCGCGCGGATGCCGGCCCTGGTCAGCGGCTCGTCGTCGGCGAGCAACACGCGGATCATCGTGGGACGGTCTCCAAGGTGGTGAGCCGGCCGTCGAGGAAGCAGAGCCGGTAGAAGAGGCGGTCGTCGGTCTGCTCGGTGGCCCAGTAATGCCGGCAGTCGGCGCCGGGCGGTGGGGCGGGCAGCGAGTGTTCCGGGTCGCCGAGGATCTGGAAGCGGGGCAACACCTTCTCGACGTCGTCCTGCGGCTGTCCGATGCGGAGCGTGGCGTAGACGGCGGGGTCGAGCCGGTTGTCGGAGCCGACGAGGAAGTACAGGCCCGCGCCGAGAACCAGGACGACGGCGGCGGCCAGTAGCGGCACCCGGACGAGCCGCCATGCCCGGGAGGGCGCGCGGCGGGTGGACGGCGGGTCGTGGGGGAGGGTCGCGGTGAGCACGAACCGCCCGTCCCTCCTGCCGGCGTCGAGCTGTGCGATCTCGCGCAGCCCGGCGAGTCCGGACCCGTTGCCCGGCCTGGCTTCCCCGTCGGACAGGCCGTTCTCGACGGTCAGTGTCGTGTGGTCGCCGGTGGTGTCGATCCGAACGGTCACCCGTTGGCCCGGCGCGTGCTTGGCCGCGTTGGTGAGCCCTTCGCGCACCACCCGATGGGCCTGCCGGGCGACCCGGGCCGGCGCCGTGCCGGTCAGCTCGACCTCCTGCCCGGCCGCCCTGGCATGGGCGACCAGGCCGACCAGGTCGTCGTCGGACTCACCGAGCAGCCGCACGATGTCATCCAACCGCTCCGTGGCCGCCGCGACCCCGGCACGCAGCTCGCCGACCCGCGCCCGCGCCCGCTCGTCAAGCCCCGGCGACACCTCCAGCGCCGCGGCCCGCAACGCGAGAAGCCCCCACTCGTGGCCGAGCGAGTCGTGCATCTCCCGCGCGATGCGGTTGCGCTCCACCAGCGCCGCCCGCTCAAGCCCGGTCGCGACCATCTCCGCGCCCTGCCGCCGGTACCGCCCGGCGAGCCACGGCACTCCCGCGACGACCAGCAGGACGAGGGCGGCCAGGAACCAGTCGTACAGCCCGAAGACCAGCCCGAACCCACCCCGTTGCACGACGTCCGCGACCACGCCGGCCAGGAGCCCGGCGACCAGCGTCCCACCGAAGGCCGCGACCACCGGCGGAACCGCCACCCGCCGCCCCGCCAGGTACGCGAGGACCGCACACGCCACGAAGGGCCACACCCGCACCGGGTCGGTGACGGTCGGGGCCAGCACCAGCGAGGGCACCAACACCCCGGCCACCGCGACCGACACCACCACGACCGGAAGGCGCCGAAAGACCGCGAACACCACCCCGACCACGGCGAGGCTCAGCGCCAGCTCGACCCACCGCCCCCAGACCTCGACACACAACGGCACGGCCACGAGCAGGAAGACCACGCGGCCATCCTAGGGAGCCGGGCCAGCGTCCGACGATCCTCGACACCGTCCCGCGCCGATCACTCCGTCAGCAGGCTGATCTGCCGCATCTTGTTCGTGGCGTCCAGCGCCGCGACCTTGTACGACTCGGCCAGCGTCGGGTAGTTGAACACCGTGTCGACCAGGTAGTCGACCGTGCCGCCGCAGCCCATGACGGCCTGTCCGATGTGGACCAGCTCGGTCGCGTTGGTGCCGAACACGTGCACGCCCAGCAGCGACCGGTCCTCCGGTGACACCAGCAGCTTCAGCACCCCGTACGAGTCGCCGATGATCTGCCCGCGCGCCAGCTCCCGGTACCGGGACACGCCGACCTCGAACGGCACCCGCTGCTCGGTCAGCTCGTCCTCGGTCCGGCCGATGTAGCTGATCTCCGGGATCGTGTAGATCCCGATCGGCTGGAGCTCGTGCATCTCGTGCACGGGCTCGCCGCACGCGTGGTGCGCGGCCAGCCGACCCTGCTCCATCGACGTCGCCGCCAGTGCGGGGAAGCCGATGACGTCGCCGACCGCGTAGATGTGCGCCACCTCGGTGCGGAACGAGCCGTCCACCTTGATCCGGCCGCGCTTGTCCGCCGCCAGCCCGGCCGCCTCCAGGTTCAGCCCGTCGGTCATGCCCTGCCGGCCCGCCGAGTACACCACCGTGTCGGCGGGGATCTTCTTGCCACTCTCCAGGATCACGACCGTGCCCCGCGGATGGCGCTCCACCGCGGTCACCGTCTCGCCGAACCGGAACGTCACCGCCAGGTCCCGCAGCTGGTACTTGAGCGCCTCGACGACCTCGGTGTCACAGAAGTCGAGCATCCGCATCCGCTGCTCGATCACCGTCACCTTCGTGCCGAGCGCGGCGAACATCGACGCGTACTCGATGCCGATCACCCCGGCGCCGACCACGATCATGGTGCGGGGAATGCGGTCCAGGCCGAGGATGCCGTCCGAGTCGATGATCGTCTGCTCGTCGAAGTCCACCGTGTCCGGCCGGGCCGGGCGGGTGCCGGTGGCGATCACGATCTTGTCGGCCGTGACCTTGCGCTCCTGCCCGCTGCCGTCGGACACCTGGATCGTGTGCGGGTCGACGAACCGGCCGAGGCCGGGCAGTATCGCGACCCCGTTGCGGGTCAGCTGGCTGCGGATCACGTCCACCTCGCGACCGACCACATGCGACGTGCGCGCGGTCAGGTCGCCGATCGTGATGTCCTCCTTGACCCGGTAGCTCTGCCCGTACAGGTCCCGCTGGGACATGCCCGTCAGGTACAGCACGGCCTCACGCAGCGTCTTCGACGGGATCGTGCCCGTCTGGATGCACACGCCGCCGATCATGTTCCGCCGCTCGATCAGCGCCACGGACGCGCCGAGCTTCGCGGCCGCGATCGCCGCCTTCTGTCCACCTGGTCCGGAGCCCAACACCAGCAGGTCGTAGTCCGCCATGCCGTCAGTCTGGCAAGGGTCACAACCGTTGGACAGTTCTGCGGGCCATCGGCTACCTTTTCTTCACGAAGGTCATGAGAGCCAGCGCGAAGCCCCGGCTAGCTGGACGGCAACCCTCCAACCGCGGTGGGGTGCCCCGGGTGAGGACCAGGCCTCCCGCGACCTGCGGGTGGGCAAGCGCGGACCCACCGGGGTCCCCGAGCCAGGAGAGCGCCTCGATGACGCTTGCGATCCCCCATGCCCGAGCCGCGGTCGAAGCACCGAGCAGCGAGCTGCCCACGGTGGCCGGCAGCCGGCTCACCGTGCCGCTGGTGGACGGCCGGCACGTCCAGTACGCCAACCTCGACCACGCGGCCAGCGCACCCTGTCTCGACGCCGTCCGGGACGCGGTGGACGAGCTGCTGCCCTGGTACGCGAGCGTGCACCGGGGCGCCGGGTTCGCCTCCCAGGTGTCCACGAAGGTGTACGAGCAGGCCAGGGAGGCGGTCCGCGACTTCGTCGGCGCCCGCCGCACCGAAGAGGTGATCTTCACCCGCAATACGACCGACGCGCTGAACCTGCTGGCCAGGGCCGTGCCGCAGCGCACGTCCGTGATCGTCTTCGACACCGACCACCACGCCGCGATCCTGCCGTGGCGCGGCCCGTACGTGTACCGCGTCACCCCGACCGCGAACGTCGAGCGCGACCTCGACGAGGCACTCGCGCGGACGCCGACCGGGCCGCGGCTCGTCGTGGTCACCGGCGCCGCGAACGTCACCGGTGAGCTGTGGCCGGTCGCCCGCCTGTCCGCCGTCGCCCGCCGGCACGGCGCCCGGATCGTCCTCGACGCCGCCCAGCTCGCCCCGCACCGCCCGGTCGACATCCACGCGCTGGACGTCGACTACGTCGCGATCTCCGGGCACAAGCTGTACGCCCCCTTCGGCGCCGGCGCGCTGGTCGGGCGGGCCGACTGGCTGCGTGCGGCGCACCCGTACCTGGCAGGCGGCGGCGCGACCCGCCAGGTCACCGAGCGGGCCGTGTCGTGGCACTACGGCCCGGAGCGGCACGAGGCCGGCTCGCCGAACGTGGTCGGCGCGCACGCGCTGGCCGTGGCCTGCCGGACGTTGAGCAGGCACTGGGACGTGGTGTTCGCGCACGAGGAGGATCTGCTCGACCGGCTGCGTACCGGGCTCGCCGCCATCCCCGGCGTGCGGCAGCTGTCGATCTTCGGCGACGACTCGCCGCGCGTGGGCGTCGTCAGCTTCACCGTCGACGGCCACGACCCCGGCCTGGTCGCCGCGTACCTGTCCGCCGAGCACGGCATCGGTGTGCGGGACGGCGCGTTCTGCGCGCACATCGCGGTCCGGCGGCTGTCCGGTGACCGCGCGTTGCGGGCGAGCGTCGGCCTCGGCAGCACCGCCGAGCACGTCGACCGCCTGCTCACCGCGCTGCGCAGCCTGGTCAGCCACGGCCCCGGCGTCGGGTACACGCTGGTCGACGGCCGGTACGCACCGGTCGACGATCCCCGTGAGCTGCCCGCCTTCCTGAGTGAGTGACCGGACCGTGGACAATGGGTTTCGTGAGCGAGCTTGCGAGCGATTCATCATCCTCGCCCGACGAGACCAGCGCCGACGCGGAGGCTGACACCGAGACACCGGTGGTGCCGCCCCTGCCGCCCCGGCGGGCATGGCTCGTCGCGATCGTCGCGCCGATCGTGCTGGCCGCCGACCTGATCACCAAGCAGGCCGCGCTGACCGCGCTCGAGGGCGAGCAGCCGGTCCGCGTGCTGGGTGGGCTGTTCTACCTGCAGATCGTGCGCAACCCCGGTGCCGCGTTCGGCATGGCCACCGGCATGACCTGGGTGCTCACGCTGATCGCGCTCGCGGTCGTCGTCGGGATCATCTGGGTGATGCCCAAGCTGCGGTCCGTCGGCTGGGCCATCGGCCTGTCGCTCGTGCTGGCCGGCGCCGTCGGCAACCTGGTCGACAGGTTCTTCCGCGCGCCCGGCGCGCTGCACGGGCACGTCGTCGACTTCCTGTCGCCGTTCGCACCCAACGGCGACGTGTTCCCGGTGTTCAACGTGGCGGACTCGTCGATCGTGTGCGGTGGCGCGCTGATCGTGCTGATGGCGTTGCTGGGCCGCGACTACGACGGCCGGCGGACGGCGGGGAAGAAATGAACTCACGCACCCTGCCCGTCCCGGACGGGCTCGACGGCATGCGCGTGGACGCCGGCCTGGCCAAGCTGCTCGGCCTGTCCCGCACGACGGTCGCCGCGATCGCCGAGTCCGGTGACGTGAGCCTGGACGGGCGTCCCGCCGGCAAGTCCGACCGCCTCACCGCGGGCGCGTGGCTGGAGATCACGCTGCCCGAGCCGGAGCGCGAGGGCGAGCCGGTGCCCGCGATCGAGGTCCCGGGTCTGGCGGTCATCCACGAGGACGACGACATCGTGGTCGTGGACAAGCCGGTCGGCGTCGCCGCGCACCCGAGCCCCGGCTGGACGGGCCCGACGGTCATCGGCGGACTGGCGGCCGCGGGCGTGCGGGTGTCGACGTCCGGCGCGGCCGAGCGGCAGGGCGTCGTGCACCGGCTGGACGTGGGCACCACGGGGGTCATGGTGGTGGCCAAGAGCGAGCACGCGTACACCGTGCTGAAGCGCGCGTTCAAGGAGCGGACGGTCGACAAGGGTTACCACGCCCTGGTGCAGGGCCACCCGGACCCGTCCGCCGGCACGATCGACGCGCCGATCGACCGGCATCCCAAGCACGACTACAAGTTCGCGGTCGTCGCGAGCGGGCGGCCGAGCGTCACGCACTACGAGACGCTGGAGGCGTTCCGCGCGGCGTCGCTGGTGGCGATCCGGCTGGAGACCGGGCGGACACACCAGATCCGCGTGCACTTCGCGGCACTGCGCCATCCGTGCGTCGGCGACCTGGCCTACGGCGCCGACCCGGTCCTGGCGAAGCGGTTGGGCATGGCCCGCCAATGGCTCCACGCCAGGAGACTCGCGTTCCACCACCCGGCGGACGGCCGGTGGGTGGAGTTCACCAGCGAGTACCCGGCGGACCTCCAGGCGGCGCTGGACCTGCTGACCGACGAGAGCTGAGAATCTCCCACAAACCCTCGCGTTCGCGTACTTTGGGCGACAACCCAACGAGGGGCGGTGGTGCGGCGTGCCGAGCGAGAAGGCGGACGGCGACCCGGTGGAGCACTTCCTCGTGGACGGTGTCGCGCCGCCGGTGATCGGCGGCGGCCCGCCGGCGCCGCCCTCCGACCTCGAACCGGACGGCCGTCGCGCGGACGACGACGCACCGAGCGAACCCGGCTTCGCCACTGGGCCGCGCCACGCCCCGGGTCGCTACGGACAACCCGCGCCGGCACAGCCCAACCACCACCAGCCGGCCGGCTTCGCGTCCGCGGGCTCCTATCCGCAGGCAGATGAGCACCGCACCGAGCCGCCGACCTCGCCGATCCCCGCCATCCAGCCACCCGGGCAGCAGCAACCCGAGAAGCGCAGATCATGGGTGTCGCGGGTGTTCCGGCTGTCCGGTGACCAGTCCGACCAGAGATCCCGGGACAGGTATTAGTTCTCGACGGTCCACGTGAGGGCGCGGGACTCCTCGTCCGGGCGCGGACTCCAGCGCACCGAGGTGACCTCCGTGTGCTCCGGCACCACGTAGACCGTGTGGCCGCCCTGCGTCTCGCCGGGTGGCACGCCGATCCGGTGCGGTGGCCGCGACGACAGCGACACCGGCGCCTTCGAGATGGTCTTCCCGTCCGGCGTCACCAGCACCAGGTACAGGTCCGGCAGCGACTGGAACGCCACGTTGCCGCGGTTGGTCAGCTCCGTGTGCACGACCACCGACCGCTCACCCTCCTGCAGCCGGTAGCCGGCGGCGGTGAACAGGTAGTCGGCCGGGTCGACGACCTCCACGAGCGTGATCGACAGCCGCTCGCCCTCCAGCCCCTCGGTCTGCAGGGCCGTGCCGACCCTGCCGTGCCGCACGTCCGGCTTCTCCGCGCGGACCGTGGGCTGTGTCACATCCTGCGGTGGTCCGTCCCCCCGGGCCCACGTCGACGTCTGCGGCGGGCCCCACATGCTGATCGGGGCCTCCACCTGAGGCATGGGCTGCTGCTGTGGAACCGGCGACTGGAACGGCTGGCTGGGTGGTCCGGTCTGGGCGGGGAAGGGGGAGCTGGGTGGTCCCGTGCGCGGCATGACCGGCTGTGGCACCGAATGCGGGCCGGACGGTCCCTGCTGCGGCTGGCCGTACGGACCGGGAACAGGGCCCGGCACGGGCATCGGCCCGGAGGGCGGGTACGGCCCGGTCGGCGTGCCCTGCACGCCGTAGGGCATCCCGTACTGCGGTGACGACGCGGCCATCATGGCCGCCGCGGCCTGGCGGAGGCGGACGGGGTCACATTCGACCCCCACGAGCAGCGGCAACCCGGTCGCCGAGAGCGCCACCAGGCGTGACGCGACCTCCCGCGGGTCCATCCCCAGTCGGGCGGCCACCTCGTGCACCGCTGCTCTGCCCATCTCGGCAACCAAGCCAAGGAGGCGGACGTCTACCGGATCCGTCACGGCTCGCACGCTACCCCGTCCACTCGACCATCGCGGCGGAAGCCGCGCCCAGCGGATGCATTCTCCTCTCTCCTGTCCCATCCGTTACTGGCAGGATCTACCCATGGGCGCCCCCAAGATCCACAGAGGCTTCTGGACCCGCGATCTGAGAGCTGACAAACACTGGCCACTGCTTCCGTTCGACGTGCCGCCGGGCTGCCGGTCCATCGCCGTCGAGCTGGAGTTCGACCAGGCGGCAGGCGCCGTGATCGACCTGGGCTGCGAGGGCGCGCGGGGGTGGCGCGGCTGGTCCGGCGGCGCCCGGCGGAGCTACGTGATCACCCCGGACGCGGCCACGCCCGGTTACGTCGCCGGCGACCTGGAGCCAGGGGAGTGGCACGTGGTGCTCGGCCTGCATCGCCTGCCCGCCAACGGCATCGACGTCACCGTCACGATCCGCACCGACGAGGACGTCGAACTGCCCGCGAAGCGCCTCGACCCGCCCGTGCCGGCGAAACCGCGGCCGCGCGGCCTGCCCGCCGCCGCCGGCCTGCGCTGGGTCGCTACCGACCTGCACGCCCACACGCTGCACTCCGACGGCACGGCGACCGTCGCGGAGCTGGCCGCCGCGGCCGTCGCGGCGGGCCTGGACGCGCTGGCGGTCACCGACCACAACACCGTCAGCCACCACACCGAGCTGGCCGAGGTTGGTCGCAGGTATGGCATCGCGCTGATCCCCGGCCAGGAGATCACCACGGAGTTCGGCCATGCCAACGCCTTCGGCGACATCGGCTGGGTCGACTTCCGCGAGCCGGCGGCCAACTGGGTGAAGACCGTCCGCGAGCGCGGCGGCCTGCTGTCGATCAACCACCCGCTCGGCGGCGACTGCGCGTGGCGGCATCCGCTGCCGGAACACCCGCCGCTGGCCGAGGTGTGGCACTCCAGCTGGCAGTCACCGGAGTGGGGCGGCCCGGTGGCGTGGTGGCAGGCATGGGGAACGGCGGCGACCCCCATCGGCGGCAGCGACTGGCACGGCCCCGACGCCGGTGTCCGCCTGGGCGCCCCGACCACGTGGGTGGCGGTCGACTCCCACGCCCGCAACGCCGAAGAACTGGTCCCGGCCGTACTGGAAGGCCTGCGAGCCGGCCGCACCGCCGTCTCGGCGGACCGCACCGGCCCGGTCCTGCTCCCGGTCGACGGCAAGTTGATCGCACTGGACGCCCCGGGCACCCTGCTCATCGGCCCCGAGGCCACCCACAAGGTCCGCTTCGACCGCGACACCTTCGACCCACCCGGCGCCCACGGCCACATCCTGTGCAGCCACGACGGCGCCACCCTGGCCCTGGCCGGCACCCCCCGCGAGTCGCGCGTTCACACACACTGAGTCGCGCGTTCACACACAATGAGTTGCGGTTTCGTGCCGATCTTCGTGCCGCGTCGGCGTCATAGTCGCGCTCGCCACCGCGCCGGGCTAATCTCCGTCCTGTTCGGACCGCTGTTGGTGAAAAGCCAACGAACTCGATGACGAGAGGTGCCGGAGATGCGAGCTCGGCGAACTTTGGCGATTACCGCCGTCGCCACGATGGCGCTGGGGGGCTGCCTCGGGCAGCAGCAGGACTCGGACAGCGGCCGCAACGCGGACGCCAAGGACGTGACCCTCACCATCACGGCGAACGCGGTCGCCGGCGGCAAGAACGACCTCATGGCGAAGTGGATCACCGACTGGGTGATCCCGGAGTTCACCAGGCAGCAGAAGGCCAAGGGTGTCAACGCCACGGTCAAGTTCGACGGCAGCGGCGTGGACGACGGCGAGTACAA
>Ga0164298_10000077_pt1 | contig 47125 bp, 45 predicted proteins | sample Whisoiple_216_MG_FD_109713 | JGI IMG/M metagenome (GOLD analysis project Ga0164298, IMG submission 109713) | Unamended control soil microbial communities from upstate New York, USA - Whitman soil sample_216_MG | ecosystem: Environmental > Terrestrial > Soil > Agricultural land ...
CCCAGCTTCCCGCTGGCGGCGTTGCCGGTTCGCCCAAGTACGACCCAGTACGAGGGCGAACCGGCGTCTTGCCAGCAGAAACCTGGATCCACCGACTTGATCACCGCATTTCCGGCGCGGGACACTAGTTGAACCGCTCCCGCACCGCGAGGTCGCCCCAGAAGTCGCGGAGTCGCTCGAAGCGGCCGGCGATCTCCTCGACGTCCTCGCGTTCGAGCGCGTCGACGATGGCGTTGACGTCCGCCGCCGAGGTGTCCTCCTGCAGCTGCTCGTCGGTCATCAGCTGGACGAGGCCGCCGTAGTCCAGCTCCACGGCCGAGGACTCGTGGAAGTGCTCCAGCCAGCGGCCCGTGTCCTGCAGGACCTTCGTCGGGCCCTGGTCGCCCATCACCCGCTCGGCCAGCTCGTGCGCCTTCCCCACCCGCTCGCGGGCGTCGGAGATGGCCACCCGCCAGCACACCCGCCGCCGCGGGTCGTCCCGCGTGGCCAGGACCAGGTGCCGCCGCTCGGGATCCACCAGCGTGAACCACGGCAGCGGCACGGTCCAGGTGGTCGACACGACGTGGACGGCACCGCTGGGCAGCTCGGCCAGCACCCGCGTCGCCTTCTCCCGCACGGTGTCCGCGGGAACGGTCAGCGCGGCCTCCCGCAGCACCTCCTGGGACGTCGCCAGGAAGCCCACCAGTGCCGCCGCCGCGCGGGCCCGGACGTCGAGCGGGCACACCAGCGGCTCCGAGCCGGCCAGCCCCGGGACCGACGAAGGGGACAGCACCAGCACGTCCCGGAGGGCCCGCGGCGACGGCGAGCCGTTCGTCAACTCGCCGGGCAGCAGGGCCGGCGGCCGAGACAGCTGTGATCTGAACCACAGGTCCCGCTCCCGGTCAGCTACCGTGGAGTAGTCGATTTGGGGTTTTTGTACCGATTCTCGGACGCGGTCGGCCACGTCCGAGTCGAATGAGGACAACGGTTCGTACACCCTCAGGTAGGCGACGAACGGTCGAGGCACGTGCGCATGGTTTCACGGTTCGGCCGAACGCGATCAGTCGGCACTCGAACGCCGTGCCCCTTCGCGCTGAACCCCCTCGGCACGGTACGGTAGTTAACAGGAACCAGTTGTCGAGATCAGCGGGGCCGCCGTTTCCCCGGCCGCCCCGCACTTGTGCGAGGGGGTCGAGCCATGGGGCGCGGCCGGGCAAAGGCTAAGCAGACCAAGGTAGCCCGAGAGCTCAAATACAGCACTCAGCAGACGGACTTCGAGGCGCTGCAGCGAGAGCTGTCCGGCGGCAAGTCCTCTGAGGGCGGCAACGGCGACGAGGCCTTCGACGACGACGCTTATGACGACGACGATTACCGTCGCTGATACTTGAAGGGCACCCGGTGGGTGCCCTTCAAGTGCGTGTGGCCTCAGGGATGCGTGATGTAACGGACCTGGCCAGCCTTGGCCTTGTCCTGCGCCGCGCGTGCGTCCGCGATCTCGGCCCTGGTCGAGACCTCGGGCACGCCCACCTCCCACCAGGCATCGGCATCCGTCCATGACGAAGGATGCGTGCGGATCACCACGACCGCGGGCCGACCGGCTCGCGCGAACGTGCGGGCCCGCGCGTAGGCGGCCGCGAGGCCGCCGAGCTCGTCGACCGTGAGCACGGCGCAGCCCAGTGCTGTGGCGTGTGCCGCGAAGTCCACTCTGGGGGGCTGCGGAAGCGGTGAGCGGCAGTCGGCGTACATGTTGTTGAACGCCGACCCGCCGTTGCCGCGTTGCAACCGGTCGATCACCGCGTAGCCGTCGTTGTCGCAGACCACGGCCACGAACCCGTGCCCCGCGAACGCGGCCGAGTACAGCTCCGAGTTCAGCATCAGGTACGAGCCGTCGCCGAGCATCGTCGTCACCACGCCGTCCGGCCGGCCCATCGCGGCGCCCCAGGCGCCGGCCAGTTCGTAGCCCATGCACGAGAAGCCGTACTCGACGTCCATGCCCGGACCGTCCGGCAGTGCCCGCCAGCCGCCGATCAGCTCGCCCGGCAGCCCGCCGGACGCGGTCATCACGTAGTCACCCGGCTCGGCCGCGTCGTTGACGACGCCGACGACCTGCGCATACGTGGGCAGCCCGGCCGCGGGCGCACGCAGTCCGTCGATGTAGTCGTCCCAGCGTCCCCGCTCCACCGCCGCCCGCCGCGTCCAGGCCGGGTCCACCGGCCACTCGTCGAACGACAGCTCACGCAGCGTCTCCCGCGCGTCGCCGACCACCGCGAGCGCGCCGTGCTTGACCGCGTCGAACCGGGCCGTGTTGACGCTGACCAGCCGCACGCCCGGCGCGAACACCGACCAGGACGCGGTCGTGAAGTCCTGCAGCCGGGTGCCGACCGCGAGGACGAGGTCGGCGTCCGCCGCGAGGGCGTTCGCCGAGGAGGAGCCGGTGATGCCGAGCGGGCCGGCGTGGAGTGGGTGGTCGTGCCGCACGAGCGTGCGGCCCGCGGTGGTCTCCGTGAGCGGCACGCCGTGCCGCTCGGCGAACGCCACCGCCTCCTCGACCGCCCCCGAGTACCGGACGCCACCGCCCAGCACGAGCAGTGGCCGCCGGCTGGCCTGGAGCAGGTCGGCGGCATGCGCCAGGACCCCGGCGTCCGGCCGGGGCCGCGGCGGCCGATGCACCACCGGCTCGAACAGCGACACCGGGAAGTCGAACGCCTCCGCCTGCACGTCCTGCGGCAGCGCGAGCGTCACCGGACCACAGTCGGCCGGGTCGGTGAGGACCCGAGCGACCTGCGGCAACGCCGCCAGCAGCTGCTCCGGCCGGGTGATCCGGTCGAAGTAGCGGCTGACGGCCCGGAACGCGTCGTTGACGGTCGCGGTGCCGTCGCCGAAGTGCTCCACCTGTTGCAGCACGGGGTCCGGCGCTCTGTTGACGAACGTGTCGCCCGGCAGGAGCAGCAGGGGCAACCGGTTGGCGTGCGCGACCCCGGCCGCGGTGACCATGTTCAGCGCGCCCGGCCCGATCGACGACGTGGCCACGCCGACCTGCCGCCGGTGCGTGGCCTTCGCGTAGCCGACCGCCGCGAGCGCCATGCCCTGCTCGTTCTGCCCACGCCACACCGGCAGGCCGGACTCGGCCAGCGCCGTGCCGAGGCCGAGCACGTTCCCGTGCCCGAAGATCGCGAAGACGCCGCCGAAGAGCGGCGCCTCGCCGCCGTCCATCAGCTCGGTCCGCTGCGCCGCCAGCCACCGGACGAGAGCCTGTGCCGTCGTGAGCCGCACTAGCCCGCCTCCCCGGATTTCCTGTGTGTGGCTGCGCCCCGACGCAGGTGCCGGTACGGAGGCGGATCGTGGCTGGGCGCCGTCACGTTCCCCTGAGGTATCTGCTGGTCAGGTGCGGGCTTCCGCGCAAAGATCCAAGTGACTGGCACTATCCGGCGACCTCCCGAAGTTCGTGCTCCAGCGCCTCCAGCTCGGCCCCGCCGGCCATCTGCTGGGTCAGGTCCTCGATGGAGATCTCGGACTTCTCGTACGAGCCGAGGCTCTGCCCCCGCTTGAGCACCAGGAACCGGCTGCCGACCGGGTAGGCGTGCCGCGGGTTGTGCGTGATCAGCACGACGCCCAGCCCACGGCCGGCCGCCTGCGCGACGTACCGCAGCACCACGCCCGACTGCTTCACGCCGAGTGCCGCGGTCGGCTCGTCGAGGATGAGCACCTTCGCGCCGAAGTGGATGGCCCGCGCGATGGCCACGCACTGCCGCTCTCCGCCGGAGAGCGTGCCGACCGGCTGCTCGACGTCCCGCAGGTCGATGCCCATCTCGGCAAGCGACTCCCGGGCGATCCGCCTGCCGGCGCGCCGGTCGAGCCGCTGGAACGGCCCGAACCCGGTGGTCGGCTCCGAGCCGAGGAAGAAGTTCCGCCACACGCTCATCAGTGGCACCACCGCCAGGTCCTGGTGCACGGTCGCGATGCCCGCGTCCAGCGCGTCCCGTGGCGAGGCGAACGTCGTCGGCTCGCCGTTGACGAGGAACCGGCCGGAGTCGTGCCGGTGCACGCCGGAGAGGATCTTGATGAGCGTGGACTTGCCGGCCCCGTTGTCGCCGAGCACGCAGGTCACCTCGCCCGCGTTGACGACCGTCGACACGTCCCGCAGCGCGATCACGCTGCCGTAGCTCTTGCCGATGTTCTCGACCTCGATCAGCGCCGGCCGTCCCGAACCCTCAGTCATCGCCGTACCCTCTCCGCTCGCCGCCGGAAGGTGTTGTTCACGAGCACCGCGCCGAGCAGCATGATGCCGAGGAAGAGCATGAACCAGTCGGAGTTCCAGTTCGCGAACACGATGCCCTGCCGGGCCATGCCGAAGATCAGCGCGCCGATCGCGGCGCCGACCGCCGAGCCGAAACCGCCGGTCAGCAGGCAGCCGCCGATCACGGCCGCGATGATGTACTGGAACTCGAGGCCGATGCCCTCGTTGGCCTGCGCGGTCGTGTAGCGCAGGATGTTGATCGTGCCGACCAGCCACCCGGCGGCGGCGGTCGTCATGAACAGCAGGATCTTCGTGCGGGCCACCGGCACCCCGACCGCCCGCGCGCTCGGTGCCGCGCCGCCGACCGCGAAGATCCAGTTCCCGAACTTCGTCCGCAGCAGCACCCAGGCTGCCAGCGCGGCGAACGCGATCCACCAGATGATCGAGATGCGGAACGCCGTGTCGCCGATGTTGAACCAGGACGCGAACACGAACCCGCTGGACTCGTAGCCGCCCGCGCGGCGCATGCCGGACACCTGCACGGAGTTCGTGACCAGGCGGGTGATGCCCAGGTTCAGGCCCTGCAGCGCGAGGAACGTGCCGAGCGTGACGATGAAGCTCGGCAGCCCGGTCCGTACCACCAGCAGGCCGTTCAGCGCACCGACCCCGAGCGCGAAGACCAGCGAGATCAGGATCGCGAGCCAGATGTTCACGCCGGCCTTGGTGGCCAGCATGGCCGTCACGAGCGCGGTCGACCCGGTCATCACGCCGGCGGACAGGTCGAACTCGCCGCCGATCATCAGCAGCGCGACCGCGACGGCCATGATGCCGAGCGTCGCGGAGTCGTCCAGCCAGGTCGCGATGCCGCCCATGGTCAGGAACTTGTCGGTCACGATCGAGAAGAACAGGAACACCACGATCGCGCCGAGCAGGGCGCCGATCTCCGGCCGCACCACCAGCCGGGTCACCAGCGAGTTCCGCGCCAGCCGCTCGTCGGTCGAAACGTCTACGGTCGTCATCCGGCTCACCTGGTCCCTCGCACGGTGTACTTCCCGACCTGGTCCGCGTTGGACTTGTCGACGAAGCCCGGCCCGGTGAACACGGGCAGTCCGCCGCCGAGCGTGTTGCCGTTGTCCCGGTACAGCTTCAGCATCACGATCGGCAGGTAGCCCTGCTCGTACTGCTGCTGGTCAACGGCGAAGAGGATCTTGCCGGCCTTGATCGAGTTCACCACGTCGGTGTTGAGGTCGAACGTGGCGATCGCGGCCTTGACGCCCGCGCTCGCCGCCGCCGACACCGCGAGGTCGGCGACCTGCGAGTTCAGCGTCAGCACGCCGTCGATGGTCGGGTCGGTCTGCAGCGCGCCACGCATGCGGGACTCGGTGTCGGTGGGGTTGTTGATGTCGACCTGCAGGTTGGTGACCTTGCCGCCGAAGCCGTCCTTGGCGCCCTGGCAGCGGTCGTTGAGACCGGAGTTGGCGGCCTCGTGGATCACGCAGAGGATGTTCTTCTTGCCCTCGTTCTTCAGCCGCTCGCCCGCGGCCTTGCCGGCCACCGTCTCGTCCTGGCCGACGTGGGCGATCGCGCCGAACTCCTTGCTCTCGTCGGCGCCGGAGTTGATCGTGATGACCGGGATGCCGGCACGCACGGCGGCCTCGATGGAGTCCTTCAGCGCGTCCGGGTTGGCCATGGAGACGACGAGCCCGGTCTTGCCCTGCGCGACGGCGTTGTCGATGAGCTTGGCCTGCGCGTCGGGTTTGCCGTCGCCGTTGTAGGTGACCTTGACACCGAGGTCGCGGCCGGCGTCCTCGGCACCGTTCTTCACCACGCTCCAGAAGGCGTCACCCCCGCTGCCGTGGGTGATCACCGCGAAGTCCAGCGGCGCCGAGGTGTCGACGCCCTGCGGCGCCGCACCCGGTTCGGGTCCGGTCTCCGCTGACGGCCCGGTACACGCGGCGAGCGCGAGGGCGGCGGCCACCGCCGACAACACCCGCCACGGCCGGACGGAGGTCTTCGACATCGTTGTCTCTCTTCTCCTGTCTCTGTCCAATGGGTCGCTGTCCGTGAAGGGGCCGGTCAGTCCGGCGAGGTCTCCTTCACCGCGCTCCCTGCCCAGAGTCTGTCGAGGTGGTCAAGGCTCTGCCGGGTGTGCTGGCGTGGTGTCCCGTCCGCCGTGGGGCCCGAACCGAGGGTGGTGTCCTGCTCGAGCACGTACCAGCCGTCGTAGTCGTTGTCCCGCAACAGGTTCAGCAATGTGTCGAGGTCGACGTCGCCGGCGCCGAGCGGGGTGTAGATGCCCTGCGCGACGGCGTCGGTGTAGGTGCGGTCGCCCCGCCGGACCTGCTCGGCGAGGTCCCGCCGGACGTCCTTGAGGTGCACGTGCCCGACCCGGTGCGGGTGGCGGCGCACCAGGTCGACGGGGTCGGTGCCGCCGATCAGCAGGTGTCCGGTGTCGACGCACAGCGGCAGGTCGGAGTCGTGCACGAACCGCTCGACCTCGGCCCTGGTCTCGACGTGCGTGCCGACGTGCGGGTGCAGCACGGTCCTCAGTCCCGCGGCGGCCGCGCGGGCGGCGACGCGGCCGGCGTTCTCGACGAGCGTGCCCCATTCCCGGTCGGACAGGGCGGGGCGCTCGTCGTAGCCGTCGAGTCCGGTCGCGGCGGCGAGCACGAGCACCTCACCGCCGGCTTCCGCCAGCAGAGCGGCCACCGGGTCCACCGAGTCCACTGTGGACGTCCGGTGGAGGGGGGTCGCGTAGAAGCCGCCCACCAGGCCGAGATCGTAGTTGGCGAGCAGCTCACGCAGCTCGGTCGCCTCGGTCGGCAGGTAGCCCGGTGGGCCGAGCTCCGTCGCCGTGAGACCGAGTGCGGCCATCTCGCCGAGGACGGTCGTGGGTGGCAGGACGCGTCCCCAGCCGGGCACTTCGCAGACACCCCAGGTGATGGGCGCGGCGGCGAGCTTGGTCATAGCTCACTCCGCACGGGTCGGCCCGTTCGGCGGGACCGTTCACAGGCCTCGGCAAGACGCAGGCTGACAAGACTGTCACGGGCGGGCGAGGGGTTCTCCGCGCGGCCGGCGACCACCTCGGTGAAGACCACCATCTCGTTGCGGTAGGCGTGGCGGAACCGGTCCGGGAAGCCGGGGTAGGCGTCGTGGTTGTGGCTCTCGGCGTTGAGCGGGGTACGCGGGTCGAGGCCGATGGCCACGGAGTCGCGGGCAGCCAGCACCTCGATGCGGTGGTCGTAGCCGAGCGGATCGTGGCGGCCGCCGGACAGGACCGCGTGCGCGCCGCCGGCGAACTTAAGCAGCACCACGGCGTTGTCGACGTCGTCGGCCCGCGCGAAGGCCTCGTTGACCTGCACGGACCCCGACGCGTACACCTCCACCACCGGCTCGTTCACCAGCCACGGAACGGCGTCGAGGTCGTGGATGAGCAGGTCGCGGAAGATGCCGCCCGAGGTCGGCAGGTAGGCGAAGTCCGGCGGGTTGGCGTCGAAGCCGGTGGCGCGGACGTGGTAGACCGCACCCAGCTCACCGCTGGTGATGCGGCGGCGCAGGTCGACCATGGCGGGGTCGAAGCGCCGCTGGAACCCCACGAGGACGGGGACGGTCGCCGCTTCGACCTCCTCGATCAGCTCGGTCATGGCGTCGACGTGCGCCGCGATGGGCTTCTCGCAGAGCACGGGCGTGCCGGCGGCCAGGCAGGCGCGGACGAGGGTTGGGTGCGTGTCGGTGGGGGTGGCGACGAGGACGCCGTCGCTCTCCTTGAGCAGGTCGTCGAGCTCCGGCACGGCGCGGGTGGCGGGCTCGGTGGCCGCCAGCTCGGCGCGACCGGGCACCGGGTCGTAGAGGAGAACCTCGTCCACCTGCGGCAACGCGTTCAGGTTGGCCGCGTGCATCGTGCCGATGCGGCCGACCCCAGCGACACCGATACGCATACGACTCCTTGCGTTGGAGCGCTCTAATCCGCCTATCCTGTTATCGCCGTCACACTCGTGTCAAGGAGGGGAGCCCGGTGGCCCGCCCCACGATGGAAGACGTCGCGGCGCGGGCGGGCGTGTCCCGGGCACTGGTGTCGCTGGTGATGCGCGGCTCGCCGAAGGTGAGCGCGGCACGGCGCGCGGCCGTACTGGCGGCGGCGGCCGAGCTGGGTTACTCGCCGCACGCCATGGCGCGTTCACTGGCGTCGCGGACCTCGCACGTGCTCGGCGTGATGGTGTCGGACCTGCACAACCCGTTCTGGGCCGAGGTGGTCGACGGGCTGGACCTGTACGCCAGGGAGGCCGGTTTCGAGCTGGTGATCAACACCGGTGGTCGCAGTCCCGTCCGGGAACACCAGGCGCTCGCGTCATTGGCGTCGTTCCGCCCGGCGGGGATCGCGCTGCTGGGCCCGGTGCTGCCGTCCTCGTCGATCGAGAAGTCGGCCGGCGAGGGCCCGGTGGTCCTGGTCTCCCGGTCGACCCGCCTGTCCACCGTGGACACGGTGAACGACGACGGCAGGACCGGCTCGGCGCTGGCCGTGGACCACCTGGTCTCGTTGGGACACCGAGAGATCGTGCACATCGACGGCGGCTCCGGCTCGCAGTCCACACCGCGCCGGACGGGTTACCGGCTGGCGATGAAGCGGCACGGCCTGGAACCGAGGGTCGTGCGCGGCGAGTACACGGAGTCCGCCGGGGCGGCGGCGATCCGCTCGCTGCACGCCCCGTTCACGGCCGTGATCGCGGCGAACGACCTGAACGCGGTGGGCGTGCTGTCCGCGCTGGCGGAGCTGGGGTTGGGGGTGCCGGCGGACGTGTCGGTGGTGGGTTACGACAACACGTGGCTGGCGGCCTTGCGACACATAGGGCTGACGACGATCGACCAGCCCCGACACGAGATGGGACGGCTGGCGGCGGAGGCGTTGATCGCGCGGGTACGTGGGGAGGTACCGAACCCGGCCAGGCTGGTGGTCCGCCCGAGCCTGGTGGTCAGAACCTCGACCGCGCCACCCAGCTAGCCGGGCACGGCCGCCGGCCCCCGATCTCCAGCCTACCGAGGGCGCCGACGATTCCCGGCTGTCGTGGTGTCGCCTGTGGACAACTCGATCGTTTGTCCACAGGCGACCTGCGTCTTCCCGAGAAACCCTTGCGGTCGGCCGGAATTGTCGGTGCCCTGCCGTAGGCTGGTGATCGGGGGCCGCAGGCGACGCGGGCCCGCGTCAGCCGACCGGCTCCTTCTCCGCGGGCTCGGGCTTCCGGGTGAAGCGGCGGATCAGCGGCCAGCACAGGATCAGCAGCACGATCACGTACACCGTCACCGAGAACGCGGTGTTCACCAGCCCGGTGAGTGACCCGTCCGAGATCTGTAGCGCACGCCGCATCTGCAGCTCCGCCGCCGGGCCGAGGATGACGCCGATGATCGCCGGCAGGACCGGCAGGCCGTAGCGCCGCATCGCGAAGCCCAGCACGCCGATCACGTACAGCACGATCAGGTCCATCACCTGCCCGCTCACCGCGTACGCGCCCACCGACGCGAAGAACAGGATCCCCGCGTACAGGTACGGCCTCGGCACCTTCAGCAGCTTCGCCCAGACCGGCGCCAGCGGCAGGTTCAGCGCCAGCAGCAACACCGTGCCGACGAACAGGCTCGCGATCAGGCCCCACACCAGCCCCGGCTCCCGCTCGAACAGCAGCGGCCCCGGCTGGATCCCGTACTGCTGGAACGCCGCCAGCATCACCGCGGCCGTCGCTGTCGTCGGCAGGCCCAGGGACAGCATCGTCACGAGCGTGCCGGACGCCGACGCGGACGCCGTCGACTCCGGGCCGGCCACGCCCTCGATCGCGCCCTTGCCCCACTCGTCCTTGTGCTTCGACAGCCGGCGTTCGGCCACGTACGAGAGGAACGTCGGGATCTCCGCGCCACCGGCGGGAATCGCGCCGAACGGGAAGCCGATCAGCGGGCCGCGCAGCCACGGCTTCCACGTGCGCCGCAGGTCCGACCGGGACAGCCAGGGGCGGCCGACCGGGATCGGTTCGTCGAGGTTGTGCCGCAGCCGCGACGCGATCCACAGCGACTCGCCCACCGCGAACAGGCCGACCGCCACGATCACGACGTCGATCCCGTCGGCCAGTTGCAGCGAGCCGAACGTCAGCCTGGACTGGCCGCTCTGCGGGTCGAGCCCGACGAGCCCGATCGTCAGGCCGATGAGCAGCGACGCGAACCCGCGCACCCGCGACCTGCCGAGCACCGACGTCACCGCGATGAACGCCAGCACCATGATCGCGAAGTAGTCCGGGGCGCCGATGTCGACGGCCAGCGACGCGATCACCGGTGCCAGCAGCACGATCCCGATCGTGCCGATCATCGCGCCGGCGAAGTGGCCGATGGCCGCCGCCGCCAGTGCCTGCGCGCCCCGGCCGCGTTTGGCCATCTGGTTGCCCTCGATGGCCGTCACCACCGCCGCCGTCTCACCCGGCGTGTTCAGCAGGATCGACGTGGTCGAGCCGCCGAACATGCCGCCGTAGTAGATGCCGGCGAACATGATCAGCGCGGCGGTCGGGTCGAGTCCGTAGGTGACCGGCAGCAGCAGTGCCACCGCCATCGCCGGGCCGATGCCCGGCAGGACGCCGATGAACGTCCCGAGCAGCACGCCGATGGCCGCCAGCAACAGGTGCAGGGGCGTCAGCGCGGTGCCGAACCCGTCGATGAGCTGGGTCAGGGAGTCCACGTCAGAACACCTCCATCAGCGGGCCACCCGGCAGCGGCACGCCGAGCAGGTTGTTGAACAGCACGAACGTGACGATCGACATGCCCGCGGCGATCAGCGGGTCACGCACGAAGTTCCTGCTGCCCAGGGCATACGCCGCGCCCCAGAACAGGACCGCACCGGAGACCGGGAACCCGACGGTGCCGATCAGCGCGGCGTTGGCCAGGAACGCCGCCGACAGCAACAGGACCGTGCGCCAGTCGCTCGGCGCCGTCAGGTCGATGTCCTCGCCGGCCTCGGCCTCGCCCTTGCCGCCCCGCAGGACGTCCCGCGCCAGCAGCGCGGCCGTCACCAGCAGCAGCACGCCGACGAGGACCGGCACGGCCTTCGGCCCGACCGGCCCGCGCTGGGCGAGGTCGGTCGGGATGCGGAGCGCGTCGACCAGCACCAGCACACCGAGCACCGCCAGCAACGCGCAGATGCCCAGCTCGGAACGGTCCTTCCACGTTGGCTTCTTCTCGACCGTGGTCGTCATCTAGAGCCCCAGATCCGACAGGACCGAGGCGACCCGGTCGTTCTCGTCGGCGAGGAAGTCGCCGAACTGCTTGCCGGGCAGGAACGCGGGCGTCCACCCGTTGGTCTTCAGCGCCTCGCGCCACTGCTTCGTGTCCTGCAGGTCGGTGAACAGGCGCACGAGCTTGTCCGTGTCGCCGGCCGGGATGCCCGGCGGCGCGACGATCCCGCGCCAGTTGGTGAACTCGACGTCCACATCGGACTCCCGCAGCGTCGGCGCATCGATGCCGTCGATCCGGTCCTTGCTGGTCACCGCGAGCACCCGCAGGTCGCCGGAGGCGATCTGGTCGCGGTACTCCCCGACGCCGGAGACGCCGAACGCGATCTTGCCGCCGAGGACGGACGCGAGCAGCTCACCGCCGCCGTCGTAGGACACGTAGTTGACGTTCTTCGGCGCGAGCCCGATGGCCTTGGCGAACAGCATCGGCGCGAGGTGGTCCGGCCCGCCCGGCGAGGACCCGCCGCCGACCGCCACCTTGCCCGGGTCGGCCTTCCACGCGTCGATCAGCTGCGCGATGTCCCGGTAGGGCGAGTCCTTGGCCACCACGACGATGTCCGGCTCCTGGATGAGCCGCGCGATCGGCGTGGTGTCCTGCAGCGACGACGGCGAGTTGTTCGTGTGGACGCTGCCGACGACACCCAGGCCCATCGACATGATCAGCTTCTCGTTGCCGGCCTCGTTGACCAGCCGGCCGAGGCCGACCGTGCCGCCCGCGCCCGGCAGGTTGAAGACCTCGACGCTACGGGTGAGGCCCGCGTCCTCCATGGCCTTCGCGGCCGTCCTGGCGGTGATGTCGTAGCCGCCGCCCGGGGTGTTGGGCACCATGATCCGCAGACCACGCACCTGGGCGCCGGGATCGTCGGCATCGCCCGCGGAGACCAGCGGCGGGATCACCAGCACGGCGGCAAGCGCGCCGAGTGCGGCGATCCATGGTTTGACACTCATCCGCATCGAGCCTCTCTGCTCGGGATTTGCCTGCTGATGGTGCCTGGGGGTTACCGTCTTGTCGTCTTAGTCGCACAGCGGTCGTTGTGTTCGTTCTGGTCACGAGGAGCGTGAAGCGGGATGGGGAGGTGGGTGGGAGGCGACCGGGCGCCGTTGTCGAGGCAGCTGCTCGGCTGGCAGCTGCTGATCGTCGTCGCGCTGCTCGCCGCCGTCACCGTGTTCTCGACGGTCCAGTCCAACAACAGCTTCCAGGACAACGAGGGCCGTCGCCTGCTGTCGGTCGCCGAGGACGTCGCCGCGACACCGGCGGTCCGGCCCGCCCTGACCGACGCGTTGCGCCGCTACCAGCTGACGCCGTTCGCCAGGAACGCGGAGAACCTGTCCGGCGCCGACTTCGTGATCATCACGTTGCCGGACCTGACCATCCTGACCTCACCGGACCCGAGCCAGGTGAAGACCAGGCTGCCCGTCGGCGACTCCATGATCAGGACCGGCCGGTCGTGGGTCGGTGTGGTCGGCGACTCGCTCGTGGCGCACGTGCCGGTGATCGGCAACTGCGTCCACGACGACGACAGGTACTGCGGCCAGGTGGTCGGCGTCGTGGCGGCCGGGGTCGAGACGCCGACGTTCCTTCAGGGGCTCGTGAACTCGCCGGGCGCGGCGCTGCTGATCCTCGGCATCGCGACGGTCATCGGCGTCGTCGGGTCGCTGCTGCTGGCCGGTCGGGTCAAGCGGCAGACGTTCGGGTTGGAGCCGCGGGAGATCGCCGGGCTGGTCGAGCACCGCGAGGCCATGCTGCACGGCATCCGCGAGGGTGTCGTCGGCCTCGACACGACGCACCGGATCACGCTCGCCAACGACCAGGCGCGGCTACTGCTGTCCCTGCCGGCCGACGCGGTCGGCCGCTCGGTCGGCGAGCTGGGCCTGAACGACCGGCTCGTGGACGTGCTGACCGGGCGCGCGGGCGACGGCGCCGACGAGATCGCGTTGCGCCGCGGCCGGGTGCTGATCATGAACCGGATGCCGATCTCGTCCGGCGGCACCGCGGTCGGCGCGGTGGTGACACTGCGGGACCGCACGGAGATCGTCGCGCTGCAACAGGAGCTGGACATCAACCGCGGCACCACCGACGCGTTGCGGGCGCAGGCACACGAGTTCACCAACCGCCTGCACACGATCGCCGGGCTGATCGAGCTGGGCGAGTACGAGGAGGTGCGCCGGTTCGTCAGCCGGGTCAGCGACACCCGCGAGGCGTGGCACGCCGAGGTGAGCGCGCGGATCGGCGACACGGCGGTGGCGGCGCTGCTGATCGCCAAGGCGAGCGTCGCGGCGGAACACAGTGTGGGGCTGCGGCTCACGCCGTCGAGCAGGTTGGGCGAGGTGGCCGAGTCGCTGTCCGCGGACCTGGTCACGGTGATCGGCAACCTGGTGGACAACGCGATCGACGCGCTGGCGGGCGCGGGCTGGATCGAGGTGGACATCCGGAACTCGGACGGCGAGGTGCTGGTGGTGGTCACGGACTCCGGGCCCGGGGTGGCGCCGGACCTGGCGGAGGAGATCTTCCGGCACGGCTTCACCACGAAGGCCGCGGAAGAGGGCGGTCAGCGTGGGCTCGGCCTGGCGCTGACCAGGCAGACCTGCCGCCGCCGCGGTGGCTCGGTCGAGGTGCGCGGCGCCGTTTTCACCGCACGGCTTGGAGTTGACGCATGAGCCGAGCTCACGAGGCGAGTCGGCCGATCCGGGTGCTGATAGTCGACGACGACTTCATGGTGGCGAAGGTCCACAGTGGATACGTCGCCAGGACGCCCGGGTTCGAGGTGGTCGGCGTGGCGCACACGGGGATGGACGCGTTGCGCGCGGTCGCCGACCTGCGGCCGGACCTGGTGCTGCTGGACATCTACCTGCCGGACATGGACGGGGTGTCCGTGCTGCGTGAGCTGCGCTCGTCGAGCAGCGCCGACACCGACGTCATCGTGATCAGCGCGGCGACGGACGTGGAGACGGTGCGGGCGGCCATGCGAGGCGGCGTGCTGCACTACCTGATCAAGCCGTTCACGTATGCGGCGCTTTATGACCAGCTCAAGCACTTCGCGGCACTGCACGAGCGGCTCGGCGCGCTGTCGGAGGCCGGTCAGTCCGATGTGGACCAGGTGTTCGCGGGGCGGCCGAGCGGGGCGACCCCGCTGCCGAAGGGCCTGTCCGGCGAGACGGCGGCACTGGTCGGGCGCGTGCTGCGGGAGTCCACGGAGGACGCTTCGGCGGCCGAGTGCGCGGCACGCACCGACATCTCGCGGGTCAGCGCGCGCCGCTACCTCGAACACTTCGTGGCCACCGGCCAGGCGGGCGTCCGCCTCCGCTACGGCACCGGCCGGCCGGAACGGCGCTACTACTGGACTTCCCGGTGACCGCGTCCCGTTCGGGGCCCCACAACGTGCCGTGCCCACGAAAGGCTGAATACCAGCGGGCACTGAGTACCCGTCAGTAGCCTGCCCGGCGTGACGAACTCAACACCACCCGAGCCCCGCCGTCGCCCCGCCCGCGCCGCGACACGGCACGCGCTGCTGACCGCAGCGGTCGCCGTCTTCGCGCGCCAGGGCATCGCCCGCACGTCGTTGTCCGAGATAGCGGCGGAGGCAGGACTCACCAAGGGCGCCGTCTACTCCAACTTCGCCAGTAAAGACGAACTTCTGCTGGCGATCATGGAAAATCACCTGATCGAGCGCATGTGCGACGCCACCGTGGTCTTCGACGCGGAACTGTCCACACCGGACGCGCTACGCCGAGCCGGCGCCCGGCTGCTCGCGTCGATGGTCGCGGACGCGACATGGCACCAGCTGCTGCTGGAGTACTGGACCCTGGCGGTCCATGATGAGACGGTGATGTCCACGCTGGCCGCCAAGCGCCGGGAGCTCCACGCGACGGTCACGCACGCCATCGCGACCGCGGCCGCCGCGTACGGCGTCGTGCTGCCGATCAGCGCGGACGAGCTGACGGTCACGCTGATGGCACTGTCCAACGGCTACGCCGTGGAACGCTCGATCGACGAGTCGGCCGTCCCGGACGACCTCTTCGAGAAGGTCCTGACGCTGCTCGTGCGGGCGTGACGGTCAGTCGTCCGGGCGGACCCGGCGCGTCTGCTTGGTCCGGCCGCGCCGCTTCTTCTCCGCCAGGCGCCGTTCCTTGGCCCCCTTGCTCGGCTTGGTCGGCCGGCGCTTCGGGGGCGGCGGCGCGGCGGCGGAGCGCAGCACCGAGGCCATCCGCTCCCTGGCCTCCGCGCGGTTGGCCAGCTGCGCCCGCTGGGTACTGACCGCCACCGTCAGCACGCCGCCCGCCAACCGGCTGGCCAGGCGGGCGAGCAGCCGCTCCCGCAGCCACTCCGGGATCGACGGCGACGACCCGATGTCCCAGGACAGCTCCACCCGGCTGTCCGTCGTGTTCACGCCCTGCCCGCCCGGTCCGGACGACCGGGAGAACCGCTCGGTGAGCTCCGCCGCCGGCACCACGAACCGGTGCCCGACCTCCAGGTCAGGCACCGGCGGCGACCTTCGCGACCAGGGTGCACAGCTCGTCGTCGCTCAGCACCACCCGTGCGCCGTTCGGCGGCGCGGAGGCCCCCATCGAGGGGGCGGTCCTGTTCGACGCCACCGCGTAGATGCGCAGGCCGTCCGCCAGGACGGCGGACGCGGTGGTGCGGCGCTCCCCGTCCGTGTCCTCGAAGTGCGCCACCACGATCTTCCCGCTGTTCCTGCCCCGGACCGAGCAGTCGCTGGCTCTCGGGACCGTCGTGGCGCACTCTTCGACGTCGATGGTGACGTCGACCGAGTGGCCGACGATGACCTGCACCAGTCCCTGCCTGCCCGACTGGTACGCATCCCCCTGGAAGACGTACTGGCCGCCGGTCAGCCGGAACCGCGGCGCGTCGGTCTGCCCGGGCAGCGGCTGGATCTCCTTCGCCGCCAGGACGCCCGCAGCGTAGAACGCGTTGGTCAGCCGCGCCGCGCTGAGCCCGGTCGGCGTCACCGAGCTCGGCGGTGCCTTGATGTGCGTCGTCACCGGGAGGGACGGGCCCGGCGGTGCCTGGTAGGTGCTGCTCGCGGCCGGCGGCAGCCTCTCCGGCTCGGAGCCGGACACGCTGGTGAGCATCGCGGCGCCCACCGCGGCCACCACGACCGCCGCCACGACGCCGCCCGCCTCGAAGGTCCGCTTCCTGCGCAGACGTCTGCGACCCCGTTCGATGACCTCGTCGCGGTCGAGCCGCAGCGGCGGCTCATCGCCGAACGCCCTGCCGAGCAGGTCCTTGACGTCGTCGTTCACCCGCCGTCCCCCGCCCCGGCCAGATCTCCGGACAGCAGCCGACGCAGTGCGGCCAGGCCCTTCGCGGCCTGGCTCTTGATCGTGCCCTCGCTCTTTCCCAGTGCGTGAGCGGTCTCGGTGACCGAGAGATCCTCCCAGTAGCGGAGCACGACGACCGCACGCTGGCCGGCGGGCAGCTGGGCGAGCGCACGCCGCACGTCCACCGCGTCCTCGACGCCGTAGGACTGGGTCGAGGACACCTCCGGCAGATCCTCGACGACCGACTCGCGCCTGCGGTAGGCCTTGCGGGACTCGTCGATGGCGGTGCGCACCATGATCTTCCGAGAGTACGCGTCGACGCTGCCGTCCCGGCGTATCCGCGGCCAGGCGACATAGATCTTCGTCAGTGTCGTCTGCACGAGATCCTCCGCCCGATGCCAGTCACCTCCGCACAACAGGTACGCGGTTCGGCGCATGACTGCGGCCCGGCTGTCGAGGTACTCCCCGAACTCGGCGTCGCGGTCCTGCACGCCCCCTCGTTCCTCTCGGTCGCCCCGTCATACGGACTGGCAGTCGGATCCGTTGTACTGAAGATGCCGCCAAGGCCCAAAACGTTGCGTCGACGCCAGGAATCGATCAGAACCGCGGGTGGTTGCCGACCAGCTCGGCGCGACCGGGGGTCTCGCCGGCCTTGGCCACCTCGCCGAGCACCCACGCGGGCACGTGCCGCGCGGTGAGCACGGCACGCACGCGGTCCGCGTCCTCGGCCGCGACCACGGCCACCATGCCGACGCCCATGTTGAACGTCTTCTCCATCTCCAGCCGCTCGACCCGGCCGCGCTGCGCGATCAGCGAGAACACCGGCGCCGGCGTCCACGTGCCACGGTCGAGCACGGCCTTCAGGCCCTTCGGGATCACCCGTGCCACGTTCGCGGCCATGCCGCCCCCGGTGATGTGCGCGAACGTGCGCACCTCGGCCTCGGCGGCCGCGGCCAGGCAGTCCTTGGCGTAGATGCGGGTCGGCTCCAGCAGCTCCTCGCCGAGCGAGCGGCCGAACTCCTCGACGTGCCCGCCCAGCGCCATCCGGCCGATGTCCAGCAGGACGTGCCTGGCCAGCGAGTACCCGTTGGAGTGCAGGCCGGACGAGGCCATGCCGATGATCACGTCACCCGGCCGGACCCGCTCCGGTCCCAGGATGGCGTCGGCCTCGACCACGCCGACCCCGGTGGCCGACAGGTCGTAGGCGCCGTCGGCCATGAGACCCGGGTGTTCGGCCGTCTCGCCGCCGAGCAGCGCGCACCCGGCCTGGACACAGCCCTCGGCGATGCCCTTGACCAGCGCGGCGATCCGCTCCGGCACGACCGTGCCGACCGCGATGTAGTCCTGCAGGAACAGCGGCTCCGCACCGCACACGACCAGGTCGTCGACGACCATGGCGACCAGGTCGATGCCGACCGTGTCGTGCACGTCCAGCGCCTGCGCGACCGCGATCTTGGTGCCGACGCCGTCCGTCGAGGACGCGAGCACCGGCTCCTTCCAGCGGTCGAGCCTGAGCTTGAAGAGCCCGGCGAACCCGCCGATGCCGCCCAGCACCTCGGGCCGTAACGCCTTCTCGGCGAACGGCTTGAGCCGCTCGACCGCCTCCTCGCCCGCCTCGATGTTCACGCCCGCGGCCGCGTAGGTGGCGTGCGGGGAGTCCGGACTTGCACTGGCGTCGGTCATGGCCTCGGTGTGGGGGTAGGGGCTAGGGGCGCTGGAGTGCGTCCGATGCACCATAGCCCGCCGGGACGACGGGAGCGGCGGGCCCCGCGACCCCTCGCTCGAGCCCTTCCAGCAGGTACTTGCCGAGCTGGTCCTCTTCCGGGATCGGGATCGGGTAGTCGCCGTCGAAGCAGGCCGTGCACAGCCGGCTGCGGGGCTGCTCGCTGGCCGCGACCAGGCCGTCCAGCGACACGTAACCCAGCGAGTCGGCGCCGATCGACCGGCGGATGCCGTCCAGGTCCAGCCCGTTGGCGACCAGCTCGGCGCGGGAGGCGAAGTCGATGCCGTAGAAGCACGGCCAGCGCACCGGCGGCGACGCGATCCGGACGTGCACCTCGAACGCGCCTGCCTCGCGCAGCATGCGGACCAGCGCGCGCTGGGTGTTGCCGCGGACGATCGAGTCGTCCACCACGACCAGCCGCTTGCCGCGGATCACGTCGCGCAGCGGGTTGAGCTTCAGCCGGATGCCCAGCTGGCGGATGGTCTGCGACGGCTGGATGAACGTGCGGCCGACATAGGCGTTCTTGACCAGGCCGGAGCCATACGAGATGCCGGAGCCCTGCGCGTAGCCGATGGCGGCCGGCGTGCCGGACTCCGGCACCGGGATGACCAGGTCGGCCTCGACCGGCGCCTCCTGCGCGAGCCGCCGCCCGATCTCCACGCGGGTGGCGTGCACGGACCGGCCGGCGATCGTGGTGTCCGGCCGGGCGAGGTAGACGTACTCGAACACGCAGCCCTTGGGCTCGGGGCTGGCGAACCGGGACGACCGCAGCCCGTGGTCGTCGATGGCCAGCAGCTCGCCGGGCTCGACCTCGCGCACGAACGACGCGCCGACGATGTCCAGCGCGGCGGTCTCGGACGCGACCACCCAGCCACGCTCGAGCCTGCCGAGCACGAGTGGCCGCACACCGTGCGGGTCGCGTGCCGCGTACAGCGTGGTCTCGTCCGCGAACACCAGGCAGTAAGCGCCCTGCACGTCCGGCAGCAGCTGGATCGCGGCCTGCTCGATGCCCACGTCCGCCGCGGACGCGGCGAGCAGCGCGGACAGCAGCTCGGAGTCGGTGGTCGCCCCGTTCATCGGGATGCCCATCGACCGGGCCCGGGCGGCCAGCTCGGCCGTGTTCACCAGGTTGCCGTTGTGGCCGAGCGACAGGCCGCTGCCGGTCGCGGTGGTGCGGAACGTCGGCTGGGCGTTCTCCCAGGTCGTCGACCCGGTGGTGGAGTAGCGGCAGTGGCCGACGGCGATGTGGCCCTGCAGCGAGACGAGGACCTGCTCGTTGAACACCTGCGAGACGAGTCCGAGGTCCTTGAAGACGACGATCTTCTCGCCGTCGGACACGGAGATCCCGGCGGCCTCCTGCCCACGGTGCTGCAGGGCGTAGAGGCCGAAGTAGGTGAGCTTGGCGACCTCCTCGCCCTTGGCCCACACCCCGAACACACCGCATTCCTCGCGGGGCTCGGGTTCCGGTTGGTCTGGTCGGTCAGCGTCGTCGGTATGGCCGGTCTGGTCGGTGACCACCGAAAGCACTCCCTGCGGGGACGGCGTCTGGTAACCCCAGTGTAGGTCGTCCGGCGCGACGCGCCCGGTCATCGCCGCGTGGCGCTCAACTCATTCGGAGCGCGCGGAGCACGGCAGTGTCACCCGATCCGGTGAGTTGCATCCGGCTCCACAGCTGGTAGAGGACGTTCGCGGTGCGATTGGACAGTCGCGCGTCGGCCTGTTCGTCCCGGCCGGCATGTCGAACCTCCGGGACCACGCCGGGCGCGAGCCGCACGTGCCAGATCTGCGGGCCGTCCGTGCAGGACACGACGGCCGTGCCCTGCGTGCCGTTGGGTGGGGAGTCGGCACGCACGCGGGCGGCGAGCAGCGTGCCGAGCAGCTCGTCGATGGCGTCCGCGGCCTGGTCGCGGTCGGTCGGCGTGAGCGTGCGGAGCGCGGCCTGGGCGTCCCAACGGCGCAGGTTGAGCTCGTGCGCGACGCGGCGGTGCCACACCCAGGCGAGGTCGGGGGCGGCCGGGGAGAAGGTCCATACCGGACGGTTTCCGGAGGTGTTCCGCAGTACCTGCGTGGCGGCGGCGAGCTGCTCGTCGAGGTAGAGGAGCGGGTCGACGTCCCCACGCACCGGGACCGGCCGCAGCTCCACGATGCTGCCGCTGGTGAGATAGCGCGTCGCGGTGTGCAGGAACCGGGCGACGTGCAGTGCGAGGTCCCGGAACGTCCAACCCGGACAGGACGGCACGTCCGCGGCGAGGTCCGCGGTGGCGACCGCGGTACGGAACAGCCCGGCCTGCTCGGCGAACACGGCGGTCCACCTGGTGGCCGTCCACACGTTGTCGCTGTCCTTCCCGTCCGCACAGTGTTTGGAGAAGACACCCTATGCCTCCCGGCGGCCCACTACGGTCGGACCGTGGCCGACGGTTATGAGGTTGATCCCGAGGCGTTGCGGGCCGTATCAGGCACTTTTCACACCGGCGCCGACGCGGTGGAGCGGGCCGCCGCCCACCTTTCAGTGGCACAGCTCACATCGGTGGGGCTCGGCGAGGTGGACGCCGCGGACGAGTTGGCGGCGGCGTTCGCGGACTTCGCCGGCCGGTACGCCGACGACCTCCGGCGCGGCTCGGCATGGGTGTCCGACACGGCGGACGGCCTGGTGGCCAGCGCGGACGAGTACCTGCGCCGGGAGGACCTGTGAGCGGAGCCTGCGGAGCGAACCATCGGCACCACGCCGACGAACGACGTCACCGAGCCTGCGAAGGAACGACGTGAACGACGTGAGCGGAGCCTGCGGAGCGAACCATCGGCACCACGCCGACGAACGACGTCACCGAGCCTGCGAAGGAACGACGTGAGCGGCGTGAACGGCGTGAACGGCGTGAACGGAGCGAACGGGCCGGAGGAGCTGTACGCGAAGTTGGCCGGTGGGGACGCGAGCCGGATCCTGTCGACGCTCGAGCCGCTCACCAGGGCCCGGTCGGCGCTGGCGGACGTGTCGTTCTCGACCGTGCCGTCCTGGCGGGGGTCCGCCGCGGACGCGTTCGCCGAGCGTGTGCGGTCGTCCCGCGCCGCGGTCACGTCGGCGACCGACCGGCTGACGGACGCGATGGCCGTGGTCGAGCAGACCGCGGCGGCGTACCGGTCGATGCGTGGCTCCGCGGACACGGCGATCCGGGCCTACCGCGCCGGCGCGCCGGCGGCACCCGTGACCGAGCTGCTCACCGGCCTGCGGGACGCGTACGAGGGGCTGCTGCGGTCGTACGCGTCGGTCCTGCGTGGCTTCGAGCCGGCGTTCGGGGCGGCGGCCGGGCCGGCTTCGACGCAGGCCGCTGGCGTGACCATGCCCCCGCCGGGCACCGACCCCCGGCGGGTGGCCGACTGGTGGGGGTCGTTGTCGCCCGAGACGCGGGAGCGGTTGCTGGCGAGCCGGTTCGAGGCGCTCGGGCGGCTGCGTGGCCTGCCGGCGCCGGTGCTGAACCAGGCGAACCTGCGCCGCATCGAGTCCGACCGCGCGCGGTACACGGCGTCGGTGGCCGACCTGAACGCGCGGATCGCCGACCGTGCCGAGGCTCTCGGCCTTGATCCCACCGACGAGGGCGCGTTGCGGGCGGACCCGGCGCTCGCCGACCTGCTGGACGAGCGGCAGGAGGCGAACCGGCGCGTGGACAACGCCGCCGCGGCGGACGCGCGCGTGCACGAGGCTCAGGCGTCCGGCTACGACACCTACGTCCTGTCGTACGACGTGGACGGTCCCGGCCGGCGGGAGGGCACGCTGGCCATCGCGTACGGAAACCCCGACACGGCAACGAATGTGGCGGTGGTGGTGCCCGGCACGACGACCACGCTGGACAACCTGTTCCCGAACGGGGAGGTGCGGGCGCTGCGCGGCGCGATGGACGGGTCGGGCTCCGGGAACGCGACGATCGCGTGGTTGGGCTATGACGCGCCGACGTGGGACACGACGGTGGCCTCACCGCACAACGCCGAGGAGGGCGCCCGATATCTGGTGTCCGATGTGGACGGTTACCGGGCGGCGGCCGCGGCCCAGCAGCACATCACGGTCATCGGCCACAGCTACGGCAGCGTGACCGTCGGCTATGCGGCCATGAACGGCCTCGCGGCGGACGACGTCGCGTTCGTCGGCTCACCGGGTGTCGGCGCGTCCACGGTGGACCAGCTGTCGCCGGGTGCCGGACACGTGTGGGCGGGCACGGCCGAACACGACCCGATCGTCCAGGCGACGAGCGGAAGCTGGTTCACCGCGGACGGCTCGTCGGTCGGGCCGTACGACAGGTCGTTCGGTGCCAACCAGTTCGCGGTGCCGGACGAGTCGGACCTGCGGACCGCGCACCTCGTGTACTACTCGAACGAGTCGCTGACCAACCTCGCGAACATCGCGACCGGCCACTACGACGCCGTGACCGCGGGCCCCGGCCCGGAGAACGCGCTGGACGACCTGGTCGGCGACGTGGGCGCGGGCCTGTCGGACGCGGCGGGCGACGCCGTCCACGGCGACTGGGACGCGGCCTGGGACGAGCTGACGGGCACGGGCAAGGAGCTGCTGAACGACACCGGCGACGTGGTGATCGGCGGCGTCGGCGACCTGGTGGAAGCCGGCAAGTCCTGGTACGACAACACCTTGGGCCGCTTGTTCTAGAGGCGCAGCAACGGCAGCAACGCGGAGATGTCCGCGCGGTTGCCCGACGCCGTGACGCGGCCCGACGCCAGCGCGTCGGTCCACCGCAGACCGCCCGTCGCCAGCTCCAGCCAGGTCCGCGGATCGGTCTCCACGACGTTCGGTGGGGTGCCACGGGTGTGCCGTGGGCCCTCGATGCACTGCACCGCCGCGAACGGCGGCACCCGCACCTCCACGCTGCGGCCCGGCGCGACCTGGGCCAGCGTCCGCAGGCTCAGCCGCACGGCCTTCGCCAGGGCCGGGCGGGCCGGTGAGTCCCACGGCAGGACGGCCGCGACCGCGTCGCGCATCTCCCGCGGGTCGACGGGAGCAGCACTCAACGCTCGGCCTCGGCCACTACCTCGTCCAGCAGCTCGGTCACGTGATGGGTCAGCTTTCGCAGGTCGGCGGGGGAGATCGTGGTCCACATCGTGCCGTCGTCGGACGGTCGCCGGATCTGCACGTACCGGCCGTCCTCGGTGTCGAAGAAGGACACCACGCGCTCGCCGCGTCTTCGCCGGCCCAGCCGGTCGCGGGCGGCGACGCCGAAGTTCCCGGTGTGCAGCACGTCCTTGACCATCTCGACCAGCGCCTCCGCGTCGTCCGCGCGCAGACCCGTCTCCTGCAACGCGGCGCCGAAGGCCTCGCGGGTGCGCCCGGCGTCGAGCGCCGCCCGCTCGAACTCCGTGGTCCGCAACGTCACCGACCGGCCCGGCCCCGCCGGGGCGGCCGGCAGCACGGACAGCGCCGCCGACGGCAGCCCGGCCTCCGGGGCCCGCCGCAGCGTCACCGTGCCGTCCGTCAGCTCCGCGACCACCGCCGTCTCACCCACCGACGCGGCGAGCAGCCGGACGTTCTGTCCCACGTACACCCGGGCGTCCACCTCGTGTTGAGGTTTCGCCAGCACGCCGAGCAGCTCCTCGATGTCCGGATCGACCTCGACCGGCCGGCCGAGACCCCGGGCCTCCAGGTCCGCCCACACCCGTGCCGCCAGCTGGGCACGCTCCTCGTGGGTCTTCCCCGGCGACGGGACCTTCACCACGAGTGGCATGGCCCCCAACCGAAGGTGCTCCCACAGCACGTCGAACTCCAGCGCCGACAGCGTTATCGGCGGCGCTTCCCGGCCCCCGAGCGAGAAAGTGCTGGTCACAGCGTCACCCTACCCCCAGACAAGGCAGCGGGGAGCCGCCAGAAAAGGCGACTCCCCGACTGAGCTTTCCCTTGAAGTTACTCGCCGATCACCGTCGGCGCGACGCGGCGCTCGTCGCCGAACACGTCGTCGCTCTCGAGGAGGTAGTCAGGCGCGTAGTGCTCCTGGTCCTCCTCCTCGTCCTCCGCACGCCGGCCACCGGCGCCCATGCCGTTCGCGCCGGCACCGCCACGGCCGGCGGCACCCGCCGCGCCGGGACCGCTGCGGACCACGCCGCCCTCACCGGGTCCGGCGCCGAGCACGCCACCGCGGCCGAGCTGCGACGGCATCCGCTCGCCGTCCACCGCCCCGAGGCCGCCCGCGCCCGGACCGCCCGGCAGGCCGCCGCGGCCGAACGGACCACCACCCTCGACGGGCAGGCCGGTCCGCAACGGCAACGCACGCCGTGCGATGTCGTTCGCGTTGTCGCCGCCGGTGCCGAAGGACGGGAACGGACCGTTGCCGGGTAGCCCCGGGTTCGGGCCGGGTCCAGGACCGGGCAGGCCCGGGTTCGGGCCGGGTCCGGGCCCTGGCGAAGGCGGCAGCGGGTTGCCACCGTTGCCGGGCGGCGGGACGAACACGTCCGACGGGTTGGTGGTACCGGGGTTGTTCACGGTCGGCGGCTTGTTGCCGTCGCCGCCTCCGCCGCCCCCACCACCGCCACCGCCGTGCGTGCCGGGCTGGTCATGGGTGGACGGGACGTCCGAGGTGCCGTTCGAGCCGGTCGGGATGTTGCTGTGGCCGCCGCCCCCGCCGTTGCCGTTGCCGTTGTCGGCGACGTTCTTGACGTTGCCGGTCGGGCCGACGATCGTCCCGGTCGCACCGCGCTGCGGCGGCGGGGTCGAGATCACGACGTCGGGTGGCGCGACGAACGTGCCGAGCGTGTTCCTGTTCCAGGTGCTGCTCGACTCGTAGGTCTTCATCGTCTGGACGGCCTTCTCCTCCGCCGCGTTCTTGGCCGCCTCCTGGGTCTCGTGGTCCTCGGCCTGCTGGGCGACGTCCGCGGCCGGACCACCGAAGCCGATCACGGACGCGGCGCCGGCCTTGGCGTAGTCCCACCCCGACGGCGCGGGCGTGGTCACCTCGACCGGCTCCGGCATGTTCGAGCGGGCGTCGGAGACGAACTGCCCCTGTTCCTCCGCCGACACCTTCATCACGTTCGCGCCGGTCTGCGCGTCATTCGCCCACTCGGCGAGCGGCGTGAGCCCGGACTGCGCGCTGTCCGACGCCGGCCCCTGCCATGAGGAGCCGAGGCTCGACAGCTTCGAGTTGAGGTCCTGGTCGACCTGGCTGAGGTCCTTGGAAAGGCCCTGCCAGTAGCTGGTCTGCGGATCGGACGCGGCGGCGCCCGGCCCGGCGTTGATCATGGTGTAAAGCTCGGGGTGGTCGTAACCCCGCCATCTGTGTCCCACTGAAATCCCCTCCGAGGCTCAGTCCCGGTGGTATTTGCCCCATAGTGCGGCGTTGTCCCCCTCGACACGCACGTAGTCGGCGTGCGCGCCCTTCAGTGACTTGATCGCGGCGCTCAGCTGCTGCTCGTATCCCTCGAGGCAGGTGAGTGCCGAGTCCGCGCCCCCGCGGTTGCTCCGTTGCTGGAACCGCACCGCGGTCTCACCGCTGACCGGGTCTCCCGCCCAGTCGTTGATGGGTAGCGCGTGCAGCTCGCTGATCTTGGCGAGCACCTGGTCGTGCGCGTCGGTGAACGCCTTGAGCGCGTCCGGGATGGCGGACGGCTCGATGTTCAGTGTCTGTGTGCCCGTGAACAGTGGGCCCGGCGCAGGGGCCCCACCGCCACCATCTGCGACGTACACGGTCTCTCTCCTCAGTCTGTGCGGGTGCGACGACTGTAGCTCTGATGCCCGATGTTGTGAGGTGGTTCCCACAAGCAATCGATCAGACACATGAATTATTCACGAACAGACCACCGACTTTGGTTCAACCTCGCGCCACCCGACCTGGATGTCGCCACCAACGACCACTCAGCGTAGATGATCATGCCCTCGATCTCACGCAGCGTCGATGAACCGGTCGACTCAGAGTAGAGCGAGCGCGGCCCGCGCGATGTCCGGGACTCGTTGGCACAGCGTGATCTGTGGCGTATCCGGTTGGCTACTCGACGCGGCGACGCCGTAGTTGATGAAGATCATCTGACCGTCGTTGACATCCAGCACGCCGAAACAGCTCTGCGGACTCTGTGGCGTGGTCAGTACATGGAGCGGGAAGCCGAGCACCTCCGTCCGGACGATCTTCGCGTTGGCGCCGTCGAGGTACTGCGTCGCCCCCTTGTTCACCACCGCGACGAGGGTCAGCGCGAGGTTCGCCTCGGTGCCGTTGTTGAAGCAGTCCTTCGAGCCGGGGAACAGGCCCGAGTCACCCGCGAGCGGCGGCCGGTCGGTGTCCAGGCCCAGCTCTGCCCGCGGCAGGCCGGTCATCACCCCGCAGATGTCGACCGCGGACACGTCGATGTTCCTCGGCCGGTGAACCGGACCGGGCGCGGTGGTCGTGGTCTCGGCCGGCGACGTGGTCGTGGTGGTCGTGGTCGCGGTGGTCGTCCCGCCCGGCCGGTCGCCGGGCGTCGGCGTGCCGGGGTCGGCGGTCGCGCATCCCGCGAGCAGCAGGCATCCGAGCACGATCAACCGGCGCATGCCCCGCAACCTACCGAGGTTCGCCGGCCGGCGTAGGCCGTTCAGGCCAACCAGCGCTCGACGTCCTCCGGCGTTCCCGGCTTCGCGTACAGCCAGCCCTGCGCCGAGTCCGCGCCGATGCGGCGCAGCAGGTCGGCCTGCTCGGTCGTCTCGACGCCCTCGGCGATCACGGTCAGCTTGAGCGTGTGCGCCAGCGAGACCAGCGCCGTCACGATGCGGGCGTCCACCGAGTCCATCTCGCCGGCCCGCAGGCCCTCGACGAACGACCCGGCGATCTTCAGCGCGTGCACGGGCAGGTGCCGCAGGTAGGCCAGGTTGGAGTAGCCGGTGCCGAAGTCGTCGATGGCGATCCGCACACCGAGGTCGACGAGCCTGCGCAGCGCCTCGAGCGGCTCGCCGGTGGTGCCCATGATCGCGCTTTCGGTCAGCTCCAGCTGCAGTGACGTCGGCGGGATGCCGACCTCGCTGATGATCGACGCGATGTCGTCGACCAGGCCCGGCTCGGCGACCTGCCGCGCGGCGAGGTTGACGCTGACCATCGGCGTGGCCCCCATGGCCCGCCACTTCATGGTCTGGCGGCACGCGGTCTCCAGCACCCACCGGCCGAGCGGCACGATCAGGCCGGTCTCCTCCGCGAGCCCGATGAACCGGTCCGGGCCGAGCCGGCCGATCTCCGGGTGCGTCCAGCGGACCAGTGCCTCGACGCCGACCAGCGAGCCGTCCTCGAACGACACGATCGGCTGGTAGTCGACGTAGAACTCCTCGTGCTCCAGCGCCGCCGGCATGGCGGCGGACAGCGTGATCCTGGCGATCTCGCGGGCGTTGCGCTCCGGGTCGTAGACCGCCCACCGGTTCTTGCCGTCGACCTTCGCCCAGTGCAGCGTGACGTCCGCGTCCCGCATGGTCTCCGCGGGCGACGCCTCGAACACCGACCGCTCGACCAGCCCGATGCTCGCCGACACCACCAGCCGGTGGCCGGCGATGTGCACCGGCTGGGCCACGGCCGCCAGCAGCCGCTCGGCGAGCTCGACCAGCTGGTCGAGGCCCGTCGAGTGCTCGACCAGGACGACGAACTCGTTGCCGCCCATCCGCGCGACCAGCCGGCCCGGCGCGGACACCAGCTCGTCGAGCCGGCGCGCGATCTCGATGAGCAGCTGGTCGCCGACGACGTGGCCGAGGGTGTCGTTGATGGCCTTGAACCCGTCGAGGTCCAGGTAGCACAGGCCGACGCGCTCGTTCGACGTCGCGCCGAAGGCCGCGTGCAGGCGCTCGGTGAAGTAGGCCCGGTTGCTCAGCCCGGTCAGGTGGTCGTGGTTGGCCTGGTGGCGCAGCTGCTCGGACAGCACGTGCCGCTCGGTGTTGTCCTCGACCATGCCGACCATGTACTGCGGCCTGCCGTGGTCGTCCCGCACCAGCGACACGGTCACGTTGGTGCGCAGCGCGGCGCCGTCCCGCCTGAGGAACCGCCGCTCGATCCGGTAGTTGTCGCGCTGCCCGGCGACCATCTCCTGGAAGTACCTCAGCATGTCCGGCGGGTCTTCCGGGTGCACGAACTCGATGAGGTAGCGGCCGAGCATCTCCTCGATGGTGAAGTCGAGCATGTTGGCCATCGCGCTGTTGACCTCGAGCAGCCGGCCCTTGGTGTCGGAGATGCCGATGCCGATCGCGGCGGCGGTGAACATGGCGCGGAAGCGCGCCTCGCTCGTCCGCCGCGCGCTCTCGGCGCCGTCCCTGGCCTCCAGCGCCGAGCGGCGCAGGATCTCCTGCTGGTGGAAGATCCACTTCTGCACGGCCTGGACGAACCCGCTGCTCAGGGCGCCCTGGATCTGGATGGTGCGTGGTCCTGGCGGCAGGTGGGTGCCGATCAGCTCGACGGTGCCGGCGAGCACCTCGGGGGCGATGAGCCGCATGCCGACGAGGTCGGCCCCGACGCGCTCGACCGCGGCCTTGTCGAACTCCTTCGCGGTGACCGCCGCGTCGAGGGTGCTGACGAACTCACCCACCCGTTCGTGGAGCGCGGCACGGTCGGTGGCGACGTAGCCGGAGTCCGCGAGCACCCCGGCCCACGCGGCTACGAACGAGCCGCGACCTGAGCCGTTAGGGCTTGCCACCGTCACACCTTCCGGCATAGTTCGCTCGCCACCCCGCGCAGCATGGCACGGGTCAGGATACGGGCGGGGACACTGACCGTCCATGGCCGTGAGCACACGTTCTCACTGGTCACACCGGCCAGCCGGGTGTTTCGCCCACACGCTTTTCGTGATCTTCGAAGGGCGATGTGAAAACTAACCGTTACCAAACCCGTTGTTGATAATTCACTTAGCAACGTGACAAATCGGTACAAGGCGACGACAATCTGTGTCCTAGCAGCTCCAGCCCGGGAGCCGCCATCCGCGAGGGCAATTCTGAAAGGGCATCCCATGAACGGTTCGTGGCGTGGAAGACGGAGGGTTCGCAGCGCCGTCATCACGGTTTCCGCACTGTTGTCAGTCACCGGGTTCGCTACCACCGCCCAGGCCGCCACCCCTGCCGGCGACCAGGCATCGATCGACGCGTACGTCAAGAAGTACGACCATCCGATGGGGTCACAGATCCGCAAGCACGAGGGCACCGCCCAGATGCCGAGGAGCGTGCACCCGGAGGACTTCGGTGTCCTCGCCTCCGTCGAGGGCATCGACGTGAGTGGCTACCAGGGCAATGTGGACTGGGCGGCCCAGTGGAACGCGGGGAAGCGATTCGTCTGGGCCAAGGCCACCGAGGGCACCGGCTACACCAACCCGTACTTCGGGCAGCAGTACAACGGCTCGTACAACCAGGGCTTCATCCGCGGCGCGTACCACTTCGCGCTGCCGAACGTGTCCTCCGGCGCCGCGCAGGCGAACTACTTCAACAGCCACGGCGGCGGCTGGTCGGGTGACGGCAGGACGCTGCCCGGCGCGCTGGACATGGAGTACAACCCGTACGGCGCGACCTGCTACGGCCTGTCGAAGGCCGCGATGACCACGTGGGTCAAGGACTTCAGCGACACGTACAAGGCGAGGTGGAACAAGTACCCGGCGATCTACACGTCGGCCAGCTGGTGGAGCCAGTGCGTCAGCGGCGACTTCTCCAGCACCAACCCGCTGTGGGTGGCGCGGTACGCGTCCACTGTGGGCGGCATGCCGTACGCGTGGAGCACCTACACGGTCTGGCAGTACAGCAGCTCGCCGATCGACCAGGACTCGTTCAACGGCGCGTACGACCGCCTGCAGGTGTTCGCGACCAACCACGACTAGTCCGACTGTCCGGATGAACCAGTCGTAACCCGATCGGTTGACGTCGAAAGGGGCCTTCCGGCGCGAAGGCCCCTTTCGCGCGTCTAAGCTCCGGCGTGAGCATCGCGTGAGTTTGAGGGAACCAAACATCCCCGTGACCACGTCGGACGGACAAGACCGTGATCGGGGAGGGACACAGATGACTTACCCACCACAGGGTCCGTACGGGCAGCAGCCGGATCCCTACGGACAGCAACAGCCGGATCCCTACGGACAGCAGCAGCCGCCACCACCGCAGTACGGCGGTGGTTACCAGCAGCCACAGCAACAACAGCCGCAGTACGGCGGCGCCTACGACCCCAACGCGCAGTACGGCGGCGGCGCCCAGTACGGCGGCGGTTACTCCCAGTACGGCGGGCTCGGCGGGGGGCCGCAGCCGCCGAAGAACAACAAGGGCCCGATCATCGCCGTGGTGTCGATCGTGGTCCTGATCCTCGCGGGGGTGGGCGTCACCGGCTTCATCGCGCCGGGTTTCTTCCTGTCCGACGACAAGGGCGGCAAGACCGCCACGACGGACACGTCGAGCACCAAGGACGACAAGGCCGCCGGCGCGGACGCCTTCATCCAGAAGCTGGTGTCCGCGGCGGACGACAAGGACAAGAGCACGCTCGAGGACTACCAGTGCTCCGACGCGACGGACTCCGTCAAGGGCGCGACCAAGGACATCGACGAGATCTCCAGCGCCAAGCTGAAGGACACCGACGAGAAGTCCGACTCGAAGGTCGTCGCGACCCTGTCCATCGTCGTCGACGGCGACAAGGGCGACTACGATGTGACGGTCGTGCGGGACGGCGGCGACTGGTGCTGGCAGGACATCACGGCCGGCAGCGGTGGCCTCGGCGGGTCGACCACTCCGTCCAGTGACGACACCTCCACCTCCGACGCGCCCCCGGCGACCGGCGACACCGACGGTGAGAAGTTCGTCCAGTCGTTCCTGGACAAGCTGAACGCCGGCGACGGCGCGGGCGCGGCGGCCCTGTCGTGCTCGGACAGCACGAGCCAGAGCGACATCACCGAGGCCGCGACGCAGGGCCCGAAGCTGCAGATGGACCCGAGCGGCACGACCGCGGACGACACCTACGTGGGCGCGGACCTGAAGGGGACGCTCAACGGCAAGGAGGCGTCGGGCCGCACGAGCGCGTTCGTGGAGAGCGGGAAGTGGTGCATCTACACGTTCTTCGCGTCCTGAGTCGATTCTGAGCCAGACCCGGCACGGACCTTGTTAAGGTGCCGCCGATGGCAGCCACACTCCTGATCCTCGGTGTCGTGGCCGTCGTCGGCGGCATCGTCGTGTTCGCGGTCTGGTCGCGGTTGGTCGCGACGATGCTGCTGGCCTTCGGCGCCCTCGCGACGGTCACGGGTTGGTTGTTGCCGACGGTCGACCGTGCCGAGGCACTCAAGACGGGTGGGCTGGCGGCCGGCTCCGTCGTGGCCCTCTACGCGTTGTGGCTCAACGACCGCAGACGACGCGTCGACGAGGAACGCCACCTCCTGGAACACGAACGCCAGCAGCTGGAGACCGCACGGGCGGCCTACGAACGCGAACGCGCGGCCGACGACCGGTTCCTGCGCGCGATCGAGCTGCTCGGCCACGACACCGACCAGGCCAGGGTGGGCGCGCTGCACGCGCTGGCCGGCATCGCCCGCAGCCAGCCGCCGTACACACAGGACGTCCTGGACGTCCTCTGTTCGTATCTCCGCCGCCCGTTCGAACACCCCGACTACCTGCGGCCCCGGCACGAGAAGCCCGAGTCCCCACCGGACCTGGCGGACGCCAACCGCTGGCGTGTGGTGCGCCTCACCGCCCAACGACTCCTCGGCGACCTGCTGCCCAGGGTCGGCACCGAGAACGCGGTCGCCTACGACCTCGACCTGACGGGCGCGACACTCGAGTACTGCGACCTGTCCTACCGGGTCATCGGCCAGCTCCGGGCGCGGGCGCTGCGGCTGTACCAGTCGAACTCGTTCCACCACTGCGAGATCCGCGGCCCCGCCTGGTTCACGGAGAGCGAGTGCTGGGGCAACCTGTGGATGCACGACATGGAGTTCCACGACGTGGCGGTGTTCAGCCGGGTCAAGGCCCACGCCGACGGCACGGTCAGCTTCGCCGACAACGTCTTCCACGACGAGTTCCGGGTCGCGACCGCCACGTTCGAGTCAACGGTGACGCCGCCGCCCGGCTGGCGTCTGGACGGCAAGCAACTCGTCCGCGACTAGTGTCCCGCGCCGGAAATGCGGTGATCAAGTCGGTGGATCCAGGTTTCTGCTGGCAAGGCGCCGGTTCGTCCTCGTGCTGGGTCGTACTTGGGCGAACCGGCAACGCCGCCAGCGGGAAGCTGGGCCGCCGAATTAGTTGCCTGATTTCCGGCGCGGGACACTAGCGCCAGAGCGCCTTGATCAATTTCTGTAGCCGCTGAGCGGGTTCATCGCGAGAGCTGAAGACCACCGCCCAGGCGAATACAAGTAAGCCGAGGAGCAACAGGCCGCAGAGAACCATCGCGGCAGCAGGCCCGAACGAGAACACCCCCGCCCCGCCAAGCACACCACCCCCCGCAATGAACCACGCCCTGAACTGTCGTCGAACCGTCTCCTTCTTCCGCATGTCGCACCCCACTACCTGGCAGAAGCGACGCCGATTGCCGGCCCGGCCACGCAGATTGGCACGTGTCCACCATTAACGGTCCCCGGTGTCGCTGAGGAACTCCAGCCGACCGCACCCCAGCGTCCACTCACCTGTCCACTAACTGTCAATGGACATGCCGCTTGGAGTGGTGCTAGACCAGTGAGTGAGTAGTGAGTTGATGGTGACCACGACATGACTCCGCGACCTGACGGCAAAGCGTCACCGAGGGAAGACGGCCTCCGTTGGCTTGCGGCAAGCGCTCACGGCCGCGTACACACGATGCTCGTGCACGGACTGCAGGATCTGCACAAATCCGCCGCCACGACGAAGAAAGAGGCAGACGTGCGGGCACTCGTGGCCGATACCCCGTCGTCCATGCCGTTCGGGACCCGGATCGACGACCGCGCTCGGGCTTTGTGGCGGCTCGTCCAGAACGAAGTCGAGCGAATCGAGCTGCAGGATGAGCGGACCGCGCTCAAGGCCGCTTTGCATCTCGACACAACCAACCGTGAGCCGTCCATCGACAGGCGTCTCATGTTCGCGCGAGACCGCGGTGACTTCGGCGAGCAGGAGTCCGGAAAGCGTCACGGCTACGACGCACTGCGCAGATGGTGGGGTGACGGGGTCCGCCTGTTGGGCGAGCGACTCCACGAACGCCTCGACTACCTTCACCACCATCCATCCGAGTGGAACCAGTATTTCGTCGGTGTCACCGGACCCATCTTCCGCAAACCGTCGCCGGGTGCACAACCCCTCTTCGCAGAGCTCTTTTTGACTACCGTTTTCATGCGCGGCCGGCTCGTCCAACGGCGGATCACCGAACGTCTCGTCACCGCACGCGAGGACGACGTCGCTTACTACACCGCGCGTGCGTTGCCGGAGATGGACGATCCTTCGGCGTCCGTCCCGGTGCGCGCGCTCTGGGGATGCAAGGCAGAAGGCCTTCCGTGGATACCCGGGCAGCCGATACTCACCCGTCTGCGTTTTCCGCATCCACTCCGTCGCGGTGAACGACACTTCTTTTCGTCCGAAGCCGTGGCCGGAAACATGTCAACGGAACGCACTGCGATCAACGTCGAAGTTGATCACCACGGCATCGCACCTGGGCGCCGGCTCCATGACACCATGCCGGTCGGCGGCCTGACCATCCGAATCATTTTCGACACACAGGACCTGCCAACAGGAGTCTGGTGGTACGCCGAAGCGACCGAACGGGAGCGGCACAGCCCACCCTTCACCGAGGGTGACGAGCGATGGCTTAAGGTGTCACCTCATGGACACGTCGAACACACATTTGCCCAGGCATGCCAGCCCTCGGCGAATTACGGTGTGTCCTTCGCGTGGCCAAGCCCGCTTTCTGGTGCACAGGTGGGCGTCGACTCCTCCGAAGGGTGAGCCAATGTATGGCGGTACCGACTCCGGCAACTAATCGGACTTCTAGCAGGGCCGCGCTCAACATCATTCCTTGAGTGCGGCCCTGAACCTTATTCGAACAGGGCCGGCAGGGTGGCTTCCCAGACCGCACGCAGCTCACTCAGCGCCAGCTCGCCCACGCCTTCGATGCGAAGGGTGGTCGTCTCGGCGACCAGGCCGAGGCGTTGCCACGGCAGGCCCGCCTCGTCGCAGTGGGCGGTGAACTCGTCCGGGTTCGGGACCGACACGAGGACCCTGGCGGACGACTCGCTGAACAGGGCCACGAACGGGTCTCCCGTCAGCTCGACGTCGCAGCCGCGGCCCGTCAGCAGGCAGGACTCCACCAGTGCCTGCGCGAGGCCACCCTCCGACAGGTCGTGCGCCGCCGTGACACCGGCCCGCAGCACCGACGCGATGAGCGCCTCGCGTGCCAGGTCCACCTTCGGCGGTCGCCCGCCCAGGTGGTCGTGCACGACGTGTGCCCACTCCGAGCCACCGAGCTCGTCGTGGGTCTCGCCCAGCAGGATCAGGGTGTCGCCCGTGGCGCCCAGGCCCGTCGGGATGCGGGTGGCGACGTTGTCGATCACGCCGAGAACGCCGACCACCGGGGTCGGCAGGATCGCGGTCGTCCCGGTCTGGTTGTAGAAGCTCACGTTGCCGCCGGTCACGGGAATGCCAAGCGTCGCGCAGCCGTCCGCCAGGCCGCGTACGGCCTGCTCGAACTGCCACATCACGCCAGGGTCCTCCGGCGAGCCGAAGTTCAGGCAGTTCGTGACCGCCACCGGGCGGGCGCCCGACACCGCCACGTTCCGGTACGCCTCCGCCAGCGCAAGCTGGGCGCCCGCGTACGGGTCCAGGAAAACGTAACGGCCGTTGCAGTCGCAGGAAAGCGCGATGCCGCGGCCGGTCGCCTCGTCGATGCGGATCATGCCCGAGTCGGACGGCTGCGCCAGCACGGTGCCGCCGCGCACGTACCGGTCGTACTGCTCGGTCACCCAGCGGCGCGACGACAGGTTCGGCGAGCCGGCCATGCGCAGGATCTCCGCCCGCAGTCCGTCCGATGTGGACGGACGGGCGAGCGTGGCCGGCGAGTCGGCGACGACCTCGTCCTGGAACGACGGCCGCTCGACCGGGCGCTCGTACACCGGGCCCTCGTGCGCCACCGTGCGCGGTGGCACGTCGACCACCGTCTCGTCGTGCCAGGTGATCACCAGGTGGTCGCCGTCGGTCACCTCGCCGATCTCGGTCGCGATGACGTCCCACTTCTGGCACACGCGCATGAACGCGTCCACATCGGACGGCCGGACCACCGCGCACATGCGTTCCTGCGACTCCGACGAGAGGATCTCCGCCGGCGTCATGCCCTTGGCCCGCAACGGAACCCGCTCCAGCCACACGTGCATGCCGCCGTCACCGGCCGACGCCAGCTCCGACGTCGCGCACGACAGGCCCGCGCCGCCGAGGTCCTGGATGCCGACGACGATGCCCTCCCGGAACAGCTCCAGGCAGCACTCGATCAGCACCTTCTCGGTGAACGGGTCGCCCACCTGCACGCTCGGCAGCTTCTTGCGCCCGGTGCCACCCTCGTCACCTGCGAACGTGTCCGACGCCAGCACGGACACCCCGCCGATGCCGTCGAGACCCGTCCGCGCGCCGAACAGGATCACCTTGTTGCCGGTGCCGGAGGCGTGCGCCAGGTGCAGGTCCTCGACCCGCATCGCACCCACGCACAACGCGTTGACCAGCGGGTTCCCCTGGTACGTCGGGTCGAACACGACCTCGCCGCCGATGTTCGGCAGGCCGAGGCAGTTCCCGTACCCGCCGACGCCCGCGACCACGCCGGGCAGCACGCGCCGCGTGTCGGGCGCGTCCGCGGCGCCGAACCGCAGCGGGTCCATGACCGCCAGCGGCCGGGCACCCATCGCGAGGATGTCCCGCACGATGCCGCCGACACCGGTCGCCGCCCCCTGGTAGGGCTCCACATAGGACGGATGGTTGTGCGACTCGACCTTGAACGTGATCGCCCAGCCGTCGCCGATGTCCACGACGCCGGCGTTCTCCCCGATGCCGGCGAGCATCGAGGCACGCATCTCGTCGGTCGTGGTCTCACCGAAGTACCTCAGGTGCACCTTGGACGACTTGTACGAGCAGTGTTCCGACCACATGACCGAGTACATGGCCAGCTCGGCGTCGGTCGGCCTGCGGCCGAGGATCTCGCGGATCCGCGCGTACTCGTCGTCCTTGAGACCCAGCTCGCGGTACGGCTGCGGGACGTCGGGCGTGGCCGCGGCGTGCTCGACCGAGTCCACGTGGGTGGTCGCCGTCATGCCGGCACCGCCTCGAGAACGGAGCGGAACATGGCCAGCCCGTCCGCGCCCGGCCCGGTCAGCGGGTCGATCGCGTGCTCGGGATGCGGCATGAGGCCGACGATCCGGCCGTCCGGCGAGGAGATCCCGGCGATGTCGCCGAGCGACCCGTTCGGGTTGACGTCCAGGTACCGGAAGACCACCCGGCCCTCACCCTCCAGCTCGTCCACGGTGGACCTCGACGCGGCGTACCGGCCGTCCATGTTCTTGACGGGGATGACGATCTCCTGCCCGGCGCTGTAGCCGGCGGTCCATGCCGTGCCGGATCGTTCCACCCGCAGCCGCTGGTCCCGGCACACGAAGTGCAGGCCGCCGTTGCGCAGCAGGGCGCCCGGCAGCAGACCGGCCTCGCACAGGATCTGGAAGCCGTTGCAGATGCCGAGCACCGGCATGCCGCGGTGCGCGGCACCGACGACCTCGGTCATCACGGGCGCGAAGCGGGCGATGGCGCCGGCACGCAGGTAGTCCCCATAAGAGAACCCGCCGGGCACGACGACCGCGTCCACACCGCGCAGGTCGGCGTCCTTGTGCCAGAGCGCGACCGGCTCGCCGCCGGCGTACCGCACGGCACGCGCGGCGTCGGTGTCGTCCAGCGTGCCCGGGAAGGTGATCACCCCGATCCGGGTCACGACCTGGCCTCGCTCTCTCGCGGGCGCCGAGAGACCGGGTGCCGGTCGTTCGGTCCCTGATGGATCGCTCCGCTCACGAGAGCCTCCGCACCACGAAGTCCTCGACCACCGGGTTCGACAGGAACCCCTCGGCGATCTTGGCAAGCGTCTCGTCGTCGACGGAGTCGTCGATCTCGAGCTCGAAGTGCTTGCCCTGGCGGACATCGGTGATTCCGGCGAAGCCCAGCCGAGGCAGGGCGTTGGCCACGGCCTGACCCTGCGGGTCGAGGATCTCGGGCTTGGGCATGACGTCGACGACGACTCGGGCCACGACAGGCTGCTCCCGGGTTCGAGGGTGGTACGCCCCGGAGATTACCTGAGCTGCGCGTTCACCCGGTCGGGCCGGGCGGTCCACGAGGCGAGCAGCCGCAGGGCCTCCTCGTCCGGGCTGCCCGGGTCCGCGACCTGGCACACGAGCGAGAGGTCCGGCGCGCCGGGGAGCGAGAAAGCCTCGTACCGCAGGTAGAACTCGCCGACGACCGGGTGCCGGTACCGGTAGCCACCGCGGATCTTCTCGCGCACCGGGTGGGTCGCCCAGAGCCGGGCGAACTCGGGGCTGCGCATGCTCAGCTCACCCACGAGCGTGGCGAGTCTCTCATCGCCGGGGTTGCGGCCGGCCTCCATCCGCAGCTGCGAGACGAGGTCGCGGGCCTTGCACTCCCACTGGACGAACCGGCCCGCGATCTCTGGGTTCAGGAAGACGAGCCGATGCATGTTGCGTTCATCGGGCGGCAGCTGGGCGAAGTCGACGAGCAGCGCCGCGGTCAACGCGTTCCAGGCGAGGACGTCGCCGCGCCTGCTGTAGAGCGCGGCCGGCACGGTGGTGTTGTCGATGAGCGTCTGGATGGTGGTGGGCACCGCGTGGGTGGCCGGCTGTGCGTCCCGCCGCGGCCGGGCGAGGTTGTGCAGGTAGCGGCGTTCGGACTCGTCGAGCCCGAGCGCGGTGGCGACGGCGTCGACGATCTCCTTCGACGGGTTGCGCAACCGGCCCTGCTCCAGCCGCACGTAGTAGTCGACCGACAGCGCGGCGGCCTGCGCCAGCTCCTCCCGCCGCAGCCCTGGCACCCGGCGGCGGCCGCCGACCGGCTTGAGCCCGAGGTCCTCGGGCTGCCGGCGAGCCCGCCTGGACCGGAGAAAGTCCCCCAGCTCCGACCGTCGATCCATGTCGCCGAGTATGCCTGGGCGCTCAGGTTCTCAGCCTGGGTTTGGTAGACCCATGGTTACGCGGACGGCTGGGTGGACCCCGTGCTCGCGGACAGCATTGCCCTTGTCGGTCACGACTGTCAGTCACGACGAAGGAGAGAGATGCGTTCGCTACTCATCACGACCGCGCTGGCGGCCGCCCTGGTCGGCGCCGCGCCCGCCGGGGCCACCACCCACGGCCTGCCGCGGGTCCTGACCACGGCGGCGGAGAACCTGTTCCCGGAGGGGGTGGCGTGGGACCCGACGAGACAGTCGCTGCTGGTCGGCTCGCTCACGCAGCCCGCACTGATCTCCGCGGTGGGCCGCGACGGGGTACGGAGAACAGTGGTGTCCGACCCGGAGCTGCCCGGCTTCGTGGGCCTGAAGGTCGATGCCGCCCGGCACCGGATCGTGGCCGCGATCGGCAGCCCGTTCGCCCCCGGCCCCAGCTTCCTGGCCACCTACGACCTGCGGACCGGTGCGCGTGAGCGGCTGGTCGACCTGTCCGGGGAAGGCCACGCGGTGAACGATGTGGTGCTGGACCCGGCCGGCAACGCGTACGTGACCGACACCGGCGCGGGCGCGGTCTACCGGGTGGACCTGGCCGGGCACGCGACGACGCTGGTGAGCGACCCTCGGCTGACGCCGTCCCCTGGCGCGAACGGGATCGTGTGGCACCCGGGCGGCTACCCGGTGGTCGCGAACTACACGACGGGGAAGCTCTACCGCCTGTCCAGGGGACACCTCACCGAGCTGCGGGCACCGGCACTGGTGGGCGCCGACGGCATGGTCCTGCGCCGCGACGGCACACTGGTCGTGGTGACCAACACGCTGACGGCACTGCCGGCGAGTGTGGTCGCGGTGCACGAGCTGAAGCTGGTGGGCGACCGAGTGGTTCCGCTGCGCACGACGCCGTGGCCGGACGCGGCCCCGACGACGGCCGCGGACACCCCGTACGGCGTCTACGTGGTGGACGGCCACATCGACCGGTTCATCGCCGGCGCCACGGCCAGCGACTTCGTCCTGCGCCGCCTGTAACGGCATCCGGGCCCGCCCACGATGCGAACAGTCCGTTCGCATCGCCCAGGGGGTCCCCCTGTTTCAAGGCTATCGGAGGGCACCGACAAACCACGGGCCCGTCGCCGTTCGCTCAGCGCGAGAACGGTGGCGGGCCATGGGGTGTGCGGGTCAGGGTGTGGGGCATGAGGCTTCTTGTGCTGGGCGGGACGATCTTCGTCGGCTACGCGGTCGCGAGTGAGGCGCTGCGGCGGGGACACGACGTCGTGTGCGCGGCGCGGGGTGAGTCCGGGTCGGTCCCGGACGGGGCGCGGCTCGTCAGGGTCGACCGGGACGCCGAGGACGGGCTCGCCTCGCTCGCCGGCGAGAGCTACGACGCGGTCGTGGACGTCTCGCCGCTGTCCTACCCGTGGGTGCGGCGGGCGCTCGACACGCTCGGCGAACGCGCCGCACACTGGACGTTCGTCTCCACCGTCAACGTGTACGCCGACGTCAGGACGCCCGACCAGACCCCGGCCACCGGGCCGCTGGTCCCGCCGCTGGAACAGCACGCGACCCGCGAGGAGATGATGGCGGCCGGCGAGGACGGCATCCTCCTGTACGGCGGCATCAAGGTCGCGAGCGAGAACGCCGTCCGCGATGCGATGGGTGACCGTGCGTTCGTGGTCCGTCCCGGCCTGATCACCGGATCTTGGGACCGCAGTGACCGGTTCGGGTACTGGCCGGGCCGGTTCGCCCGCGGTGGCCGGGTGCTCGTGCCGGACTTCCAGGACCAGCGGATCCAGCTCGTCGACGTCCGGGACTTCGCGACCTGGATCGTCGACGCCGGTGAGCAGGGCGTTGCCGGCACCTTCGACGCCGTCGGTCCGCACCGCCCGACGAGCACGGTGATCGAGGAGATCGCGGCCGCGGTCGGCTTCGACGGCGAGCTGGTGCGGGCCACGGCGGACCAGTTGGCGGCGGCCGGGGTCAACCCCTGGGGCGGCCCCCGCTCGTTGCCACTGTGGGTGCCGGACGAGTACGACGGCTTCAAGACACACGACCCGACGCCGTCCCTGCGTGCGGGCATGCCGGTGCGGCCGTTCGCCGACGCGGTCGCCGACGCGCTCGAACGGGAGCGTGAGCTGGGCCTGGACCGCGAGCGCAGGGCGGGGCTGTCGCTCGACGAGGAGAAAGAGGTGCTCGCCAAGCTCTAGTCGAGGTGGCAGGCTCTTCAGGATGGCCGAGAGCTTCGACTACGTCGTCATCGGTGCCGGCAGCGCGGGGTGTGTGCTCGCCAACCGGCTGAGCGAGGACTCCTCGGCGCGGGTGTTGCTGCTCGAGGCCGGCAGCGAGGACGACGCCGACGAGGTCCACATCCCGGCCGCGTTCTCGACACTGTTCAAGACCCGGTTCGACTGGAACTACGAGACGGTCGAGCAGAAGCACCTCGGCGACCGCCGCACGTACTGGCCGCGGGCCAGGATGCTCGGCGGCTGCTCGTCGATGAACGCGATGATCTACATCCGCGGCAACCGCGCGGACTACGACGCCTGGCCGGAAGGCTGGTCGTTCGACGACGTGCTGCCGTACTTCGTCCGCGCCGAGCACAACACGCGCCTGGGCGGGCCGCTGCACGGCACCGACGGCCCGCTCCACGTCGAGGACCGCCGCTACACCCACGAGCTGTCCCACGCCTGGGTGGACGCCGCCGTCGCGTGGGGCATGAAGCCGACGGACGACTTCAACGGCGCGACGCAGGAGGGCGCAGGCCTCTACCAGGTGACGTGCCGGCGCGGCCGGCGCTGGTCCACCGCCGACGCCTACCTCCGGCCCGCGCTTCGCCGCACCAACCTGACGGTCCGGACGTCCGCGCTGGTCAACCGCATCCTGTTCGACGGAACGCGGGCGGTCGGCGTCGAGTACGCCCGTGGCGGCGAGACGCACGAGGTCGGCGCGGCGGAGGTCCTGCTGTGCGGGGGCGCGGTCAACTCGCCGCAGCTCCTGATGCTGTCCGGTGTCGGCCCGGCGGAACACCTGCGCGCGCTGGACATCGAGGTCGTCGCGAACCTGCCGGGTGTCGGCGAGAACCTGCACGACCACCCGGCCGCGCCGCTGGTGTGGGAGACCCGGGGCACGAAGGACCTGGCGTCACTGGCGACGCCGGCCCGGCTGCTCCGCTGGCAGGCGACCGGCCGCGGGCCCCTCGCGTCGAACATCGGCGAGGCGGGCGCGTTCTTCCACACCACCGACGGCCTGCCTGCTCCGGACATGCAGGTACACGTGGCGCCGTCGGCGTTCTACGACAACGGTCTGCGCGAGCCGAACGCCTCGGGCTTCACGGCCGGCGCGACGCTCGTCGACGTCGCGTCCCGCGGCCGGCTGCGGCTGCGTTCGGCGAACCCGCGCTGGCGGCCGCTGATCGACCCGGCGTACTTCGCCGAGCCCTCGGACCTGGACGCGATGGTGTCCGCGCTGCACACGCTGGTGGAGATCTCGGCGACCGGCCCGCTGGCGAAGTACCTGACCAGGCCGTTCCTGCCGATGGACGACCTGGCCGAGTACGCACGGGCGCATAGCCAGACGCTGTATCACCCGGTCGGGACCTGTGCGATGGGTGCCGGGGAACTGAGCGTGGTCGATCCGACGTTGCGAGTGCATGGCATAGAAGGCCTGCGGGTGGTCGACGCGTCGGTGATGCCGAAGGTCCCCCGAGGCAACACGAACGCCCCGACGATCATGGTCGCGGAGAAGGCCGCCGACCTCGTCAGGGGCCGCACCGGGACCGCGCGGACAGGCGCGCGTTAAGAACGCCCGTTCGATTCATCCCCAACTTTGTCCACAACTGTGGACAACTCTCGCGGGGAACGCACGTTCGAATCATCCACAGAGTTGTCCACAGGTGTGGACAAGGCCCTGCCGGCGAGCGCGATCAGGGCGCTCGCCACGAGAACGGCGACGACCGTGCCGACGCTGTTCATCGCCCAGTCGTTGGTGTCGCAGGCGCGTCCGAGCGCGGGCACCAGACCCTGGAAGACCTCGATCGCCGCGGACAGGACCACACCGGCCACGACCATGAGCAGCGGTCGCCGCGTGGCCAGCGTGGCGAAGAAGACCAGCGGGAACAACAGCGCCAGGTTGGCCAGTGGCTCGACGGTACGCAGCGTGGGCACGGAGAACTGGACGACGCAGAAGGCGAACGAGCGGCCCGCGGTCGGCACGAGCGTCAGCGCGACGACCGGCACGGTGGACACCGCCGCGAGCGCCCACAGGACCGGGCGCCTGCGTAGGAACAGGTAGCCGACGCCGGCACACACGACGGCGGCGAGCAGCATCACCGCCGGTACCAGCGGCTTGTGGTCCAGCAGGAAGTCGGTGATCAGACCGACACCGACTCCCCACGCGGCAGCACGCGGAACTCCGCGTCCGGGGCCAGGTTGCCCAGCAGGTTCTGGTTCAGCTGGAAGCCGACCTCGGAGAGCAGCGCCTCGTGGATCGGCACGGCCACCCGCGGACCCACCGCGCGGAGGAAGTCGACCGCCTCGCTCGTCTTCAGCCACGGTGCGGCCAACGGCAGGCCGAGCACGTCGATCCGCTGTTCCGGCACGAACAGGGCGTCGCCCGGGTGGTAAAAGGCGCCGTGGTCGACCACGTAGCCCGCGTTGGCCGGCGGCGGCAGGTCCGGGTGGATGGTCGCGTGGCGGCCGCCCACCACGTTGACCGCCATGCCGCCGAACGTGAACGCGTCGCCCGGGCGCGCGACCGAGGTCGGGGTGAGGCCGACCTTCGCCAGCTCCGGCGCGGTGTCCTCGTCGACGACGAGCGCTGCGTTCGGGTTGGCCGCGACCAGTGCCGGCAGCCGGCCGCCGTCGAAGTGGTCGACGTGCTGGTGGGTGATCAGGATCGCGTCCAGCTCGGTGGCCGGCTCGAAGCCGGCCGAGAACACACCCGGGTCGAACAGCAGCCGCGTGGAGTCGGTGGTGAGCAGTACGCACGAGTGCCCGTAGTGAACGATCTGCACCGCGCCAGGCTATCGCGCGGCCACCCTACCGGCGGGTAGCGTGAGCGACGGAACGTTAGGGAGGCCCCAACATGACCGCCGTAGACGCGAAGCAGGAGACCTTCGACTCGCTGAGCCCGGCGACGGACGAGGTCGTCGGCACGTACCCGGTCAACACCGCCGACGAGGTGGGCGCCGCCGTGACGCGGGCGCGGGACGCGGCGCGGTGGTGGGCGGGCCTCGGCTTCTCCGGGCGCGCCGAACGCCTCCAGCGCTGGAAGGGCGTGATCACCCGCCGGTCCGCGCAGCTCGCCGAGGTCGTGCACGCCGAGACGGGCAAGCCGCACGCCGACGCGATGCTCGAGATCGTGCTGGCCATCGACCACACCGCGTGGGCCGCGAAGCACGCGGCCAAGGTGCTCGGCCGCAAGCGCCGCTCGGCCGGGCTGCTGATGGCGAACCAGGCCGCATCGGTGGAGTTCCAGCCCCTCGGCGTGATCGGCGTGATCGGCCCGTGGAACTACCCGGTGTTCACGCCGATGGGGTCGATCGCGTACGCGCTGGCCGCCGGCAACGCGGTCGTGTTCAAGCCGAGCGAGTACACGCCGGGCGTCGGCAGGTGGCTGGCCGAGAGCTTCGCCGAGATCGTGCCGGAGCAGCCGGTCTTCCAACTGGTCACGGGCTACGGCGAGACCGGCGCGGCGCTGTGCCGGTCGGGCGTGGACAAGCTGGCGTTCACCGGCTCCCCCGCGACGGGCAAGAAGATCATGGCCGCGTGCGCCGAGACGCTGACGCCGGTCCTGGTCGAGGCGGGCGGCAAGGACGCGCTGCTGGTGGACGCGGACGCGGACCTCGACGCGGCGGCCGACGCGGCCGTGTGGGGCGGCATGTCGAACGCGGGCCAGACGTGCGTCGGCGTCGAGCGGGTCTACGTGCACGAACGCGTGTACGACGACTTCGTGTCCAAGGTCGTGAAGATCGCCGGTGACGTGCGGGCGGGCGACGACGCGGAGGCACAGATCGGGCCGATCACGATGCCGGGCCAACTGGCGATCATCCAACGGCACATCAAGGACGCGCTGGCCCGCGGTGGCCGGGCGCTGGTCGGCGGCGCCGACGCGGTGGGCGAGCGTTTCGTGCAGCCGACGGTGCTGGTGGACGTGCCCGAGGACTCGTCGGCCGTGCGGGAGGAGACGTTCGGCCCGACGCTGACGATCGCGAAGGTCGCCGACATGGACGAGGCGATCACGAAGGCCAACGACTCGAAGTACGCCCTGGCGTCGACGGTCTTCTCGAAGCGGCGCGGAATGGAACTGGCACGGCGCCTGCGGTCCGGCATGACGGCGGTGAACGGGGTGATCTCGTTCGCGGGAATCCCGTCGCTGCCCTTCGGCGGCATCGGCGAGTCGGGTTTCGGCCGCATCCACGGCCCCGAGGGGCTCAAGGAGTTCGCCCGCCCGAAGGCGATCGCCCGTCAGCGGTTCCGCGCGCCACTGGTGCTGACCACGTTCAGCCGCACCGCTAAGACGGACGCGACGGTGGCGAAGCTGATCACCCTGCTGCACGGCAAGCGCCGCTGAGGTTCGGCCTCCGGCCCCGGTTTCCAGCGTACCGGCGGCCACCGACAATCCCCGCGCCCCACGACGGTTGTCCACAGCCCCGACCGGGCGAAGCTCGCACGAAAGGGACTTTCGTACGCCCCCGGGGGTCCCCCGATTTCAACGCTACCGGGAGCCACCGACAAATCTGGTGCTCACGCTGGTCAGGCGTCTGGTGGGACCAACAGCCGGGTTTTCGCGGACCGAGGTCAGGCCGCCTGGGCCGTCTGCCTGGTGAGCAGTGCCGGGTAGGTGATGGGGACCGCGTCGTGGTGTAGCGCGATGTCCACCGCGTCCAGGAGGGCCTGGCGGGGTCCGGAGCGGGACAGGTCCGTGGTGTCGACGGCCAGCCGGATCAGGTGACCCCGCCGTGCCGCCCGGGCCGTGCCCATCACCAGGGCGAAGCACCACCACGGCTCGGTTCGCTCACCGAAGCCGAAGCCCTGCACACGTCCTCTGTGGACGGTTTCGGTACGCAGGTCCCGGATGCCCATGAGGTCCGCGCACATCGTGAAACCCTTGTGGCGCAACGCGACCATCGCGCCAGGGGACACTATCCACCGCGGTGGCACGAAGGCGTCCGTGGTCAGGTTGAGGCGTTCCATCGCGGCGGCGGACGCCGTCAGGCGCAGTTTCGCCTCGTGGGCGGGAAGCGACGCGAACTCCGCGCGCCGGCGGACGGTGCGGGTTCTCGCGTCGGCCGGGTGGTCGTAGCCGTGCTGGAGCAGTGCGTTGCCGGCGGCCCGCTGCTCGCGCACCCAGCTCAGCACCATCCCCGGCTGGTCGGCGCCCGCGATCCTGGGGGCGAACAACATCGAGAAAGGTACGCCTCGAGAGGCCAGTTCCATGCTCAGATCGCTGGCGCGATCCAGTGTCCAGGCGTTGATCCCGGACAGCGACACCATCAGTCGAGCGGACACGCCACCCATGACGACATGCATGGATGACACCTACCTGACGCGAAGGTGACGTGTCGCCGAACAGTGGCCCGGTTTCATGCGGAGTTCATGCATGCCACGAGTGGGTGTCATTGTCCAGTTTGCCTGCTCGTAGGGTTTGACGATGAGCTACGACTGGATCTCGTTCACCACCGACTACGGAACCGATGACGGGTTCGTCGGTGTCTGCGAGGGAGTCGTCGCGGGGATCGCGGCCGGGCCGCGGATCATCCACATCAGCCACACGATACCGCCCCAGGATGTGCGGCGGGGGGCCGCGGTTCTCGCCCAGTCCGTACCGTTCCTCCCGCCGTCGGTGCACCTGGCGGTGGTCGACCCGGGGGTCGGGACCGACCGAAAGGGTGTCGTGGTCGTGACCTCGCGGGGGTTGCTCGTCGGACCGGACAACGGCCTCCTGATGCCGGCCGCTGAGTTGCTCGGCGGGGCGCGGGCGGCCTACGAGCTGACCGAGCCGGCCTACCGGCTGTCGCCGGTGTCGGCCACCTTCCACGGGCGGGACGTCTTCGCGCCCGCCGCCGCGCACCTGGCCGCCGGGGTGCCGGCCGAGCGCCTCGGCCCGCCGGTCGACCCGGCCACGCTCGTGCGCCTACCGGAGCCGAAGACGTTCGTGGAGACGGGAAAGCTGTCCACGGAGATCCGGTACATCGACACCTTCGGCAACCTCCAACTGGCCGCGACCGCCGCCGACCTGGACGCCAGCGGCGCGGTCCTCGGCGCCACCGCACACGCCGACCTCAACGGCCGCTCGATGACGGCCACCGTCGCCCGCACCTTCGCCGACACGACCCGCGACGGGCTGATCCTCTACGTCGACTCGGGCGGCCGGGTGGCACTCGCGGTCAACGGCGGCTCGGCGGCCCACGCCTTCGGCGGCAAGGTCGGCGACCCGGTACGACTCCTGTTCGCACGGAGTTAGGACCTGCCGGCACCCAGCGACACCTGGAAATCCCGGGGAGGCGGACTAGCCCTGGATCATGCTGCGCCAGTCGCGGCCGTGCGATAGGTCCTTCAGCAGCGCCAGGTAG
>Ga0164298_10000078_pt1 | contig 47009 bp, 37 predicted proteins | sample Whisoiple_216_MG_FD_109713 | JGI IMG/M metagenome (GOLD analysis project Ga0164298, IMG submission 109713) | Unamended control soil microbial communities from upstate New York, USA - Whitman soil sample_216_MG | ecosystem: Environmental > Terrestrial > Soil > Agricultural land ...
ACCACCCACTCCGCATCAGTCAGATCCGACGGATACCTCTGCTCACGAGCCACCCACGACACCCTGGCCGCCCCCACCACGAAGATCAACCAGCCACGCCGACCAAGATCTCAAACACGTTCTTAGGAAATGTGTCCGCGATGTCGTCACCGACTTTCGTCGGGTATGGCGTGGTGGGAAATTGCCAGGAAATTCGGCGTGTTGACACTGGACGGTCGAAGTGGTGGGATTCGCCACCCGAATGCCGTGGAACACCAACGCACAGTGGGCCCGTCCGCGCCGAACGCCACCCGGCCGGTGAATTGTCGGCCGCCGGTTCGCCGGTAAGGCTGTTCACCATGGCAGGTGATACGCGGCGACGACCCGAACGCGGCCGGCACCAGGGGGCCGGCCGGTTCGAGTCGCCGCGGGAGGTCTAGTGCCCGGCCGCCGCGGCCACCTGTGCCGGGACCAGTTCCACCGTGTGGCGGGTCGTGACCCCGTTGACCGTCACTGCGATCGTCACGGTCGACGGGCGCAGGGCCGTCAGCTCGCCGGTGGCCGGGTCGAACACTGCGCTGTGGTAATGCTTCGCGTCCCCGATGCGTCCGATGTGGACGTTCGGGGACGCGGACCACCTGGCCGACACCGGGTACGCGACCGGCACGGTCCTGTTGGCCTGGGTGATGCTCGCGGTGACCACCGTGGACTGACCGGTCGGGAGGGAGTCGGGCGCGGCCACGGTCAGGGTGTCGACGTGCGGGCGGACCTCGGCGGCCAGCCAGTCGCCGCGGCGACCGTGCGTGTCGACGCCCCACAGGGACCAGCCCGTGAAACCGCCGTCCGCCGGCAGGGTCGAGGGGTTCTTGCCGGAGTTGCCGTTGACGAAGTACGGCACGCCGTCCACGTGGCCGGCGTGGAACGTGCCGACGTGGGCGCCGATGAACGCGGTGCCCTTTCCGGTGCGGTCATGGAAGCCGGACAGCCACGACTCGACGGTCGCCGCCTCCTTGCGGTCGGACAACTCGCTCGCGCGAGCCGGCGTCGGGTCGTCGGGTGGCACGTGCTCCACGAGCACCACGGACTTCACCCGCCGGTCCCTCGCGGCGTCGTCCAGCGCGGTGCGCAGGCGGCCGAGCTGGGTCCAGTCACTGGCGCGGAGGTTGATGCCGGACGTGTCCATCGTGATGAACCTGGTGCCGCGGTGGTCGAAGACCTGTTGCGTGGCCCCGAACACGGCACTGAAGTTCGCGAGGCTGTTGTTGGCGCGCTCGTGGTTGCCCGGCACGTAGTAGTACGGCAGCGTGCCTTGCAGCTCCTCGTCCAGGATCTGCTTGGCCAGCGCGAAGTCCGCCGCGGACGCCTCGTCGACGAGGTCGCCGTCGATGACGAGGAAGTCCGGCCTGGCGGCCCTGATCTCGCGGAGGGTGCGGCGGGTGTTGCGGACGATGTCGCTGTCCGGGTCGCGGGCGACGAACTGGGCGTCGGACATGACCGCGAAGCGCCAGTCGCCGCCGGCCGTCGTGTGGATGATCGGATCCCGGACCACCGGCCGCGGCGGCACGTCGAGCGCCGGCGGGACCATCGCGGTGATGTCGTCGATCACGAGGTCGCCCTGGTAGCTCTTGCTCGCGTCGGTCTCGGCCGCGTAGAAACGCCGCAGTGTCAACGGGTACACCGTGCCGGCCGGCACCGGGAACTCCAGCTGGCGCCAGCCCGTGAAGGTGAGGAAGCCGGCACGGAACGCGGGCAGGAGCGTGCCGTTGCCGTCCCACGCCTGGAGACTGGCCCACTCGCCCTTGCCGGTTGAGTTCACCCACACGTGGATCGCCTTGGGCTGCCCCGGAACCACGAGCCCGGACGGGGCGAGCGCGCCGCCGGTGCGGGTGCCGGTGCTCTGGGTGAAGTCGTAGGTGAGGCGCAGGCCCTGGCCGGTGTGACCGGCCGCGGGGGCGATGGCGCCGGTCGCGCGTTCGCCGAAGAAGCTCCAGCCGGTCGGGTCGTCGAAGCCGGCGACGGAGGCCTCGGTGAGGCCGACGGTCACCGGCAGCACGGACGTCCTGCCGCGGACGTCGATGGTGACGAGCGCGGATCCGGTGGGCTGCTTGGCCTTCACGGTGAACTGGCCGTCGGCGTTCCGCGCGATGTCGAGCAGGTTCCGGTCGTAGCCGAGGGTGACGTCCTGTGGTTCGACGGGTGCGCTGGTGCCTTCGCCGTCGTAGCCGAGGACGCCGAACGTGGCGGACTCAGCGGTGCCGGTCAGCGCGACCTGCTCGCGGGTGGGCCTGGTGCGCTGGACCGGACCGAGGACGGTCAGCTGGACCTCGCCGCGTGCGTTCCGGTCCTCCGCGACCACCCTGGCGGCGCCTTTCCGCCGGCCGGTGAACACGCCGTCGCGGACGGTGCCGTTGTCGGTGCGCCAGTGCGGATTGCCCGTGGCGGGGCCGAAGGTCTCGTCGTAGCCGGCCGCGGTGAGGGTGCGGGAGAGGCCCTGGAGGACCCGCTCGGGGTGGCTCGGCGCGACGGCGGACGAGCCGGACGCGCGGGTGGGGTCGAGCCGGGTCTCGACCCAGAAGGCCTTGAGGCGTCCGGAACCCGTGGGGGCGAAGAGGCCGAGACCGTTGGGCACGTTGCGTTCCCCGCCGTCGGAGGGAGTGTTCTCCAGCTGGGCGGTCGTGTTGCCCGGCTCGCGGGCGACGATCGTGGTGGAGCCGCCGCCGTCCAGGTTGACCGCGGTGTACGCGCCGAGCTCGACCATCATGTCGGCCAGCTCGTCGAGCCCGAGGCCCTCCGCGAACGCGGGCTGGCGGCCGTCGGCGCTCAGCAGGAACATCTTCCTGCCGTCCTTCGAGAAACCGAGCGCGGTGCGTGGTGCGGCCGGCACGTTGTTGCCCTGACTGGCCTTCTGGGCGACGCCGTCGACGACGAGGAGCTGGCGGCCGTTGATGGCGGCGTGGATCTTCTGGTCGTCCGCGGTGCGGGCCTGGTAGTCGACGCTGACGTGATCGCCGGGCCTGAGCGCCTTCAGCGCAGTGGCGGCGTCGTCCCGGCCGACGAGGATCGTGGTGCCGTCGGGAATCGCACCCTCGCCGGCGGCGTCGCGGACGGCGGTGACGGTGTTGTCCGCGATCTCGACCTCGGTGACCGAGGCGGATCCTTGTGTTGCGCGGCAACGGCAGTAGGTGCCCCAGAGTGGGGTGAAGGCCTCGACGCCGTTGGGCTGCAGCGTCGGCTTGTTGACGCCGGCGAGGGGGCGGTCGCCGGCCGGGGTCCTGACGGTGCCCTGGAAGAGGACCTCGCCGATGTCGCCGATGCCGCTCTCGGTGAGGATCGCGGACGACTGGCGCCAGGTCCCGTCGGCGTCGGGCGACTGGATCAGCCGGCCGTTCTGGATGCCGACGCCGAGCGGGGCGGTGGAGTTGTTGATGTCGAAGAAGTCCCCGTTGACGGCGGCCACCGCGTGGGCCCGGTTCGCCGTCGCGGAGAGCGGTTCGCCCTTGGCGACCTGGCCGGGGAAGAGGTAGTCGACGGTGGTGCCCCTGGTGAGGTCGACGGACAGGCTGTCGGCCTGGAGCCAGGTGGGGGCGCCGGTGTACGCGTCGGGGCCGTAGCGGTCGAAGGAGCGCAGCGTCACGCCGGGGGCGACGGGCCTGGAGCGGGTGGCGGTTTCCAGCCGGGGTGCGGTCGCGGTCGTGGCCTGGCGCGCGTTCGCCAGGAAGTCGTCACCGGGGAAGGCGGCGGCGTCGCTGGTCGAGGCGTTGGGATCGAGGACCGGGTCGGCGCTCGCGGGCGCGGCGACCGCCAGCGCCGTAGCGGTGGCGGCGAGAAGCGTGAGGATGCGTAAGGACGTCGTCGACACGAATCGAGTCTGCCGCCGTGGTCGAAGATTTACCAGACCTGAAGATGATCGGAAAGGAAATTCCGGATAACTGTCCCATCCTTGATCGGGTGGATGAGGGATTGTAGGGCGATCCGATAGACTCGGGACGTCGCTGGTCAGGGATGTTGGGAGTGTGTTGTGGACGCCGAGCTGGACGCCGATCGGAAGCTGTTCGATCGCGCCAGTACGGTCGAGCTGCTCGCCGCCGCGCTTCGGGAACGGATCATCAAAGGGGTCTACCCGCCGGGAACGCGGCTTGCCGAGGACGAGATCGTCAAGGAACTGAGGGTGTCGCGCAACTCGCTGCGTGAGGCGTTCCGCCTGCTCACCCACGAACGACTTCTCGTGCACGTGCTGAACCGCGGCGTCTTCGTCCGGAAGCTGACCGTCGAGGACGTCGCCGACCTCTACCGAGTGCGCAAGCTCGTCGAGTGCACGGTGCTGCGCGGCCTCGACAAACGCCCCCCACAGGCCGACGACATGGCCGCCGCGGTCGCCGCCGGCGACCGCGCCGTGCGGGACGAGGACTGGCGCGCCCTCGGCACCGCGAACATGCTCTTCCACCAGGCCGTCGGCTCGGTGGCAGAAAGCCCGCGCATCGACGAGCTCATGCGCAACATGCTCGCCGAGATGCGCCTCGTCTTCCAGACGATGTCGGACCCACGGCGCTTCCACGAGCCCTACCTTGAGCGCAACAAGGAGATCCTCGAGGCCGTCGACGCGGGCGACGGGCCCCGCGCCGAACGGCTCATGCTCAAGTACCTGGACTACGCCGAGCAGCAGATCGTCTCCGAGTACCCGACCGAATGAACCGAATCGACTGACCGGGCCGTGCCTGCGCCACCACCGGCAGGTCCGCCGCGCGCACCACTCCGATCACCGGGTAACCGCCCGTCACCGGATGGTCGGCCAGGAACACGATCGGCTGGCCGCTCGGCGGGATCTGCACCGCGCCCGCCACCATGCCCTCCGTCGGCAGTTCCCCGTCGCGGGACCGTTCGAGCGCCGGGCCCGACAGGCGCACGCCAACACGGTTGCTCTCGGCCGTCACCTCGTAGCGGCCGCCGAAGAGGACCTCGTCCTCGGCGAACCAGTCGTCACGGGGGCCGGGCAGCACGTGGACCGCCAGGTCCCCGGCGTGCGGCGCCGCGACCGGGGCCACCTCCACGGCCGGCGGCGGCCCCGCGTACCCGTCGCCGACGGGCAGCACCATGCCCGCCGCCAGCGGGTCCGGGCCCAGGCCCGACAGCACGTCCGTCGACCGCGAGCCCAGCGTCGAAGGCGCCGCCAGACCGCCGCGGACCGCCACGTACGCCCGCAGTCCCACCGAGGCCGGCGCGACGACCAGTGTCTGGCCCGCCGGCACGTCGAACGGCGCGTTCATGGCCTCGCTCCGGCCGTCCCTGGTCAGCGCACAGGTCGCGCCCGTCACCACCACCCGCGCCGGCTCGCGGAACCGCAGCGTCGCGCCGAACGACAGTTCCAGGCACGCCGCCGACGGCTCGTTGCCCACCAGGCGGTTCGCCAGCCCCGCCGACGCCGCGTCCGCGAAACCCGACGGACCGACGCCGAGGGAGGCGTAACCGGGGCGACCGGTGTCCTGCACCGTGCTCAGCGGTCCACAGTGGACTACCTCGATCCCGCCTGACACAGCGGAAGCCGACACCGTGGGTGTCGGCGCCGCGGGCAGCGCCGACACCGCCTCGAAGCGGACCTTCGTGCCGGGACGCAGCAGCGCCGGTGGCTCCTGGGTCGGATCCCACAGCGGCGCCGTCGTGCTGCCCAGCAGGTGCCAGCCGCCCGGTGACGGTCGCGGGTACACCCCTGTGAACTCGCCCGCGACCGCCACCGCCCCTGCCGGCACGCGTGTGCGCGGCGTATCCCTGCGCGGCAGGCGAAGTCGCTCGTCAAGGCCCGTCAGATAGCCGAAACCCGGTGCGAAGCCGGTGAACGCCACGGTGTACTCCGGTCCGGTGTGGACGGTCACGACCTCGTCCTCGGACAGCCCCGCCGCCTTCGCGACGTCGGCCAGGTCCGCGCCGTCGTACCGGACCGGGATCGTGACCTCGTCCCCGGTCACCGCCGCCGACAACGGCCGCACGCCGGACAGGAGTGACGCCAGAGCCTCCAGGTCCACCGCGGACTCGCAGCGCACCAGCACCGTCCTGGCCGCCGGCACCAGGTCCACCACGCCTGGCAACCGCCGGGCGGTGAGCGCGGTGTACCAACCGAGCACGTCCTCCGTCTCGATCAGCAACGCCGCCTCACCGCACGGACGAATCCTCACGTGAAGCTCGCCACCCGCAAACCGGCCGCGACCAGCGCCGTCCGCACCGCCCTGGCCAGCTCGAACGCGCCGGGTGTGTCGCTGTGCACGCAGATCGACCGGGCCTGCGCGTCGACGACCGAGCCGTCGGTCGCGACCACCGTGCCCTCGGTCGCGAACCGCACGGCCCGTTCGGTCACCACCGAGACGTCGCTGACCACCGCGCCGGGTTCCCGGCGGGACACCAGCGTGCCCTCCGGGGTGTACGCGCGGTCCGCGAACGCCTCCGGGACGGTCTCGAGCCCGGCCTCCGCCGCCAGCGCCAGCCATCGCGAGCCGGGCAGGCCCAGCACCGCGAGCGAGGCGTCGAACTGCCGGACCGCCTCGACGACCGCCGCCGCCTGGGCCTCGTGCGTCACGATCGCGTTGTACAGCGCGCCGTGCGGCTTCACGTAGCTCAGCCGTCCGCCCGACACCTTCGCGAGCCCGTGCAGCGCGGACAGCTGGTACAGGATGTCGTCGACGAGGTCCATCGGTGGCACGTCGATGAAGCGGCGGCCGAAGCCCGCGAGGTCGCGGTAGCTGACCTGCGCGCCGATCGCGACGCCGTGCTTCACCGCGGTCACGCACGCCCGGCGCATCGTGCCGGGGTCACCGGCGTGGAAGCCGCACGCGATGTTCGCGCTCGACACCACCGACAGCAACGCGTCGTCGTCGGCGATGCGCCACACGCCGAAACCCTCGGCGATGTCGCAGTTCAGGTCGATCGTCACCACGTCACCTCGCCCCTGCCTGCCCGACGATCTTCCCATGGCAACGAGCGGACCGTCCTTTTTGCTCCCTGGCCCCGTACGAAAGTCCCATTCGTGCGCACGGCCTTCGCAAGCTCCTCGTGCGGACGGCCTTCGCAAAGCTCCTCGTGCGCACGGCCTTCGCGGGCTCCGCTCATGTCAGCACCTCCGCCGACCTCGGCTCGGTGACCGCGACCTCCTCCACGGGGTCGCGTGCCAGCCACAAGCCAACCATGGTCAGCACGGCCGTGAGCACCACGTACACCGCGAGGACGAGCCACGAGCCCGTCCAGTTCAGCAGGGCCGCCAGGATGAGCGGGGCCGGCGCGCCGCCGATCACGCCCGCGAGCGTGTAGGCGAGCGAGCTGCCGGTGTACCGCAGGCGTGGCGAGAACTGCTCGGTGATCAGCGCGGCCTGCGGGCCGTACAGCATCGCGTGGATGACGAGTGCGACCACCACGCCGATCACCAGTACGAGGAACGAGCCACCGGCGATCATCGGGAAGAACACGAACGGCCAGATCGCGGCGGCGATCGTGCCGTACAGGTACAGCCGCCGGCGGTTCATCCGGTCGGACAGCGCGCCGAACGCCGGCATCAGCCCGAGCTGCACCGCGGAGCCGATCATGATGGCGAGGGAGCCCTGCGCCTTGCTCATGTCCAGCTCCTTGACGATGTAGGTCAGCACGAAGACGGTGAACAGCGAGTACAGGACGTCCGGGCAGACACGCACGAGCAGGCCGGCGACCACGGCACGCAGTTCGGTCCTGGTCACCTCCGACAGCGGCGCCGTCGGCCGGTCCTTGCTCTGCGCGATCTGCTTGAACACGGGGGTTTCCTCGAGGCGCAGGCGGATCCACAGCCCGAACGCGACGAGCAGCGCGGACAGCAGGAACGCGACCCGCCAGCCCCACGAGTCGAACGCGGCGTCCGTGAGCAGCCAGGCCAGCAGGGCGAGCACGCCGTTGGCGAGCAGGGTGCCGGCCGGCGGGCCGATCTGGGCGGCGGACGCCCAGAACCCGCGGCGTCGGGGGTCGCCGTACTCGCTCGACAGGAGAACGGCGCCGCCCCACTCGCCGCCGACCGCGACGCCCTGCGCGAAGCGCAGCAGCACGAGCAGGACCGCGGCGCCCGCGCCGAGCGTGCTGAAGGTCGGCAGGACACCGATCAGGAAGGTCGAGATGCCGGCGAGCAGCAGCGTGTGGACCAGGACCTTCTTCCGGCCGATGACGTCGCCGAGCCGGCCGAACACGAACCCGCCGAGCGGGCGGGCGAGGTAGCCGATGGCGTAGGTGGAGAACGCGGCCATCGTGCCGGCGAGGTCGTCGCCGGAGGGGAAGAACAGGTCGCCGAAGACGGTGGCCGCGGCGACCGAGTAGGCGGCGAAGTCGTAGTACTCCAGCGCGGTGCCGGACAGGCTGGCGGTGTAGGCGCGTCGCAGGGCGCGTTTGTCGACGGTCATCGGGGCACATCCCTCGGCCGGCGGGTAGGACGAACTCAGGGTAGATTTTGTCCTACAATCCGGCAATACTACGTTCTCAAAGTGGAACGTCAGTTAGGCGGTCGGCATGAACCCTCCGAACCGTTCGGTACGTAGCGCCTTCCAGCTGCTGGAGCTGCTCGCCGGTAGTCCCGACGGTCTCCCGCTCGCACGGTTGGTGCAGATCAGCGGGCTGCCGAAGTCGACCGTGCACCGGCTGCTCGGCACGCTGGCGGAGCTCGACATCGTGTGCCACGACGGCTCGCGGTATCACATGAACATGCGATGGCAACGCTTCAGCGGCGACCAGTTCACGGCCCCGATCGTGAACCGCGATGGCGACCAGCTGGCCGGTCTGACCTTGCGCACCCGCGGCCCGGTCTCGTCGGACGTCGCCGCGGACCGCCTGCGCCGCCTCGTCGCCGACCTGGCGGCCGCGGTGTCCCGCCAGATCCACGCCAGCTGACCCCGATGCGCGAGTCTCGCGTTCAAACACCTTGAGTCGCGGTTTCGTGCAGCCGGTCAGGGCGTAGCGGCGACGTCGGGGAGAGGGGCCCCGTGTCCCACCGCGCTGGACTTCCGCTCGCGTGACCACCCGGCGTCTGGCCCCCTCGAGACCGGCCCGCGTGGCGGGCACGTGTTCCTGGCCCGGCTGGGCCGGCGCATGGACGATGGCACGGAGTTGACGCATGTCCCTGGATTGTGACGCAGACCCGCCTGCCCGCGCCACGCCACCGGGTTCGATGTGCACGAAACCGCAACTCGGTATGGGTGAACGCGGGACTCGCGGTGTTTGGGTGCGGGACTCGCGCGTTTGCGGAGGGGAAAGGTCTGGACAACTGAGGGGGTATTGGTCTAGACAAGTAGGTAATCTCGCGGGTTACCCCCTGCTCTCCGCGTGTTTCGGAGGTTGTCATGCGACGCCGCCTGTTGACTGTCCTTTCCGTACTTCTTCTCGGGTTCGTGCTCGTGCCTGCCTCTCCGGCGGCCGCCGCCGGGGAGACCGCCGTCTTCGTCAAGACCTCCGACTGGGGTTCCGGGTGGGAGGGCAAGTACACGATCACCAACGGTGGCACCGCCACCATCACCTCGTGGCGGGTCGAGTTCGACCTGCCGTCGGGCACCACGCTCGGCAGCTACTGGGACGCCCTGCTCACCTCCAGCGGCAACCACCACACCTTCGCGAACCGGGAGTACAACGGGACGCTCGCACCGGGCGCCTCGGCGAGTTTCGGGTTCCTCGCCAGCGGGTCCGGGACGCCGCAGAACTGCAAGGTGAACGGCGGCGACTGCGCGGGCGGCGGGGGCGGCCAGCCCGGCGCGCCGGCCACGCCGGCCAACGTCCGGGTCACCGCGACCACCGGCACCAGCATCACCGTCGGCTGGAACGCCGTGTCCGGCGCGACGGGGTACCGGGTCTACGACGGGAACTCACTGGTCAGCACGGTGTCCGGCACCTCGGCGACCTTCGGCGGCCTCGCCGCGTGCACCAGCAGGTCCTACACCGTGACCGCCTACAACACGACGGGGGAGTCCGCCCGCAGCGCGCCCGCGACCGGCACCACCTCCGGGTGCCAGCAGGCCGACCTGCCGCGCCACACCCTCACCGGCTACTGGCACAACTTCGTCAACCCGGCCACCGAGCTGCGGCTCTCGGCCGTGCCGAACGAGTACGACGTCGTCGCGATCGCGTTCGCCACGGCGACGTCCACGCCCGGCGCGGTCGCCTTCGGCGTCGACCCCGGGCTGTCGAGCGCGCTCGGCGGCTACACGAACGACCAGTTCAAGGCCGACGTCGCGACCCTGCACGGCCGCGGTAAGAAGGTGATCCTCTCGGTCGGCGGCGAGACCGGCACGGTGTCGGTCGGGGACGCCAACTCCGCCACGAACTTCGCCAACAGCGTCCGGTCGATCATGGCCACGTACGGGTTCGACGGCGTCGACATCGACCTCGAGAACGGCGTCAACCCCACCTTCATGGCACAGGCGCTGCGCAACCTGCGCAACCAGGTCGGGTCGAGCCTGATCATCACGATGGCGCCGCAGACGATCGACATGCAGTCCACCGGCGGCTCGTACTTCGCGCTGGCACTGAACATCAAGGACATCCTCACGACCGTCCACACGCAGTTCTACAACTCCGGCACGATGCTCGGCTGCGACCAGTCGCAGGCCTACTCGCAGGGCTCGGTCAACTTCATCACCGCCCTCGCGTGCATCCAGCTGGAGAACGGGCTGCGCCCGGACCAGGTCGCGGTGGGGCTGCCAGCAGGGTCCGGGGCTGCGGGTGGTGGCGTGGTCGCGCCGTCGGTCGTGACCAACGCGCTCGACTGCCTCGCCCGCGGCACGAACTGCGGATCGTTCCACCCGCCGCACACCTACCCCGCGATCCGCGGCGCCATGACGTGGTCGATCAACTGGGATGTCAGCAACGGCAACAACTTCGCGCGCACCGTCGCCCCGTTCCTGGACACGCTGCCATGAGGCGGGCGATCGCGGCGGTGGCCGCACTCGTCCTGACGGTCGTCGTGGCCGGCGCGCAGCCCGCGAGCGCGGCGAACCTGCTGACCAACGCGGGCTTCGAGTCCGGCAACCTCGGCGGCTGGTCGTGCTCCGGCGGAAGCGTCGTGACCGGCCCGGTTCACTCCGGGAGCTATGCGTTGGCCGGCAACGCGACCGCGTCCGACACCGCACAGTGCACCCAGACCGTCACCGTCGTGCCCAACACGGCGTACACGGTGTCGGCCTGGGTACGGGGCAACCCGGTGTACCTCGGCATCACGAACGGGCCGTCGACGTGGGCCGGGTCCACGTCCTACACCCAGTTGACGCTGTCCTTCACCACCGCCGCCGGCCAGACGTCCGCGCAGCTGTACCTGCACGGCTGGTACGGCACGGGCACCTACAACGCGGACGACGTGGCGCTCGACGGACCCGGTGGCAGCACTCCCGGCACGCCGGCGACACCGGGCAACCCGTCAGTCACCGCGGTGACCGCGTCCTCGATCGCACTGTCCTGGCCGGCGGTCAGCGGCGTGACGGGGTACCGGGTCTACGAGGGAAGCTCCTTGCGCGCCACCGTCTCCGGCACGTCGGCGACGGTCACCGGCCTGGGCGCGTGCGAGACGCACAGCTACACCGTGGCGGCCTACAACACGGCGGGCGAGTCGGCTCGCAGCGCGGCCGCCACCGGCACCACGTCCGGCTGCCAGCAGGCGAACCTGCCGCGCCACGCGTTGATCGGTTACCTGCACGCTAGCTTCGCCAACGGCTCCGGCTACGTGCGGATGGCCGACGTGCCCGCCGCGTGGGACATCGTCAACCTCTCGTTCGGCGAGCCGACCTCGGTGACCTCCGGGGACATCCGGTTCACACTCTGCCCGGTGGCCGAGTGCCCGAACGTCGAGTCCGAGGCCGACTTCATCGCGGCGATCCGCGCGAAACAGGCGCAGGGCAAGAAGGTACTGATCTCGATCGGCGGCCAGAACGGTCAGGTCCAGCTGACCACGACCGCGGCACGGGACAAGTTCGTCCAGTCGGTGTCGGCGATCATCGACAGGTACGGACTCGACGGACTGGACGTCGACTTCGAGGGCCACTCCCTGTACCTCAACGCCGGCGACACGGACTTCCGCAACCCGACCACGCCGGTGATCGTGAACCTGATCTCGGCGTTGCGGACGCTGAAGTCCCGCTACGGCAGCAGGTTCATCCTCACGATGGCGCCGGAGACGTTCTTCGTCCAGGTGGGTTACCAGTTCTACGGCGGCGCGGGCGGCGGCGACAACCGCACCGGGTCGTACCTGCCGGTGATCCACGCGCTGCGGGACTCGCTGACCGTGCTGCAGGTCCAGAACTACAACTCGGGACCGGTGATGGGCCTGGACAACCAGTACCACAACATGGGCGGCGCGGACTTCCCCATCGCGATGGGCGACATGCTCAGGGCCGGCTTCCCGGTGGCCAGCACGGGCCAGACGTTCCCCGGCCTGCGGGACGACCAGATCGCGGTCGGCCTGCCGGCGGCCGTGAGCGCCGGCAACGGTTACCTCGCACCGGGAACGGTCCAGCAGGCGGTGAACTGCCTGGCACGCAACCAGAACTGCGGCGGCTACACGCTGCGGGGCGGAGCGTCGCCGGCCCTCCGCGGCCTGATGACGTGGTCGGTCAACTGGGACAGGTACTACGGATGGGAGTTCCAGAACAGCCATCGGCCGTTCCTCAACGGGCTCCCGTGACCGACGCCTCGGCGGCCCGCGTGCCTGGCGCGCGGGCCGTCCTCGCTAGAACCCTTCTGGCAGGTGCGGCACGTAGTCGGCCTCCAGCCTGGCCAGTTCGTCGTCCGACAGCTCCAGTTCCACGGCCGCGACCGCGTCCGTCACATGGTGTGGCTTGGTCGCGCCGAAGATCGGGGCCGTGACCGCGGGCTTGTGCAGCAGCCACGCCAGCGCGACCTGCGCCCGCGGCACCCCACGCTCGCCCGCCACGGCGGCGACGGCCGCCGCGACCCGGCGGTCCGCCTCCTCGACCTGCCGGTACAGCGAGCTGCCGAACTCGTCGTTCGCGGAGCGGGACGTCGTCTCGTCCCAGTCGCGGGTCAGTCTGCCGCGCGCGAGTGGGCTCCACGGCAGCGTGCCCACGCCCTGGTCGACACAGTAGGGGAGCATCTCGCGCTCCTCCTCGCGCATGATCAGGCTGTACTGGTCCTGCATCGACACGAAGCGGGTCCAGCCGTTCAGGTCCGCCGCGTGCTGCATCTGCGCGAACTGCCACGCGTACATCGACGATGCGCCGAGGTACCGGGCCTTGCCGGCACGCACCACGTCGTCGAGGGCCTCCATGGTCTCCTCGATCGGGACGTTCGGGTCGAACCGGTGAATCTGGTACAGGTCAACGTAGTCCGTGCCCAGCCGGCGCAGCGACGCGTCGATCTGCGTCATGATCGCGCCGCGGGACAGGCCCTCGCCGTTCGGCCCCGGTCCAACGCGGCCGTTCACCTTCGTCGCGATGATGATCTCTTCGCGTCTCGCCAGCTCGCCGAGCACCGTCCCGGTGATCTCCTCGCTGGAGCCGAGCGAGTAGACGTTCGCGGTGTCGAAGGTGTTCACGCCGGCCTCGAGTGCCGCGCGGATGAGCGGTCGCGACGCCTCGAGGTCGAGGGTCCACGTGTGACTGCCGCGGTTCGGGTCCCCGAAGCTCATGCAGCCGAGAACCACCGTGGACACTTCCAGGCCGGACCGGCCAAGTCTCCTGTACCGCATGGAATGGGTCGCTCCGTTCGTCCTTCACAACGCTCCCGGATGACACCGACGTTAGCTCAACAGCTTCGCCGCGGCCGCGCGTGCCGTCATGGCGGCGTCGAGGTCCCCGGTCAGCGCGGACGTGACGATCGCGCCCTCGGCCAGGAGCAACAGGTGGTCGCCGGTCTCCGCGGTCAGGCCGGCGTCCACCGCGAGTCCACGCAGGAACTCGCGGAAGCCCTCCTTGTGCGTGCGGGCCTCCTCGGCGACCGGGCCGGACGTCGCGCCCAGCTCGCCGTAGCAGTTGATCCACGCGCAGCCGCGGTAGTCCGGCTGGTGGAACCAGCCATGCATCCAGTCGAACACGGCCAGTGGCCGCTCACGTGGGTCCGCACAGGCGGCCACGTGCTCGGCCAGGCGGGCGCGCCACCAGACGTCCCGGCGCTGGAGGTAGGCCGTCACCAGGCGTTCCTTGTTGGGAAACAGCTGGTAGAGACGCTTGAGCGACACACCGGACGCGTCGCGGATGTCGTCCATGCCCACGGTGTGCACGCCGCGGGTGTAGAAGAGGTCCGCCGCGGTGGCGAGCACCCGGGCCTGGGCGGTCTGGAGGTCCATCGTGTTCCTTGACTCTGAGAACTATCGTTCTCTAGCTTACGTGAGAACGCTCGTTCTCGTCCCGAGGAGGTCGCCGTGTCCGAGAGCCGCCCGCCGCTTCCCCCGTTCTCCCGGGAGGCCGCGCTGAGAAAGGTCCAGGCGGCGGAGGACGCCTGGAACACCCGCGACCCGCACCGCGTCGCGATGGCGTACACGCCGGACACCGTGTGGCGCAACCGGGACACGTTCGTGTCCGGTCGCGACGAGGTGGTCGCGTTCCTGGCGGGGAAGTGGGCGCGGGAGCTGGACTACGCGCTGCGCAAGAATCTCTGGGCGTTCGACGGCAACCGCATCGGTGTCCGCTTCCAGTACGAGTGCCGGGACGCGGACGGGCAATGGTGGCGCAGCTACGGCAACGAGCTGTGGGAGTTCGCGGGGAACGGGCTGATGGCGCGCCGCGAGGCAAGCATCAACGACCTGGCCATCGACGAGTCGGAGCGGCGCATCTTCGGCCCGCGCCCGGAGTCGGAGCACGGCGTGGAGTTCCCACTGCGGTAGGCACCTGGTCCGTTCCACGAACGCGGGCGATCCGCCCGCACCGTAGGATCGTCGCGGCGGGTTCGATCACCCGTCAGCTGGAGACCGCCCGTGACCGGACACTGTCGAGGTTCTGATGAGCTGCCGAATCTCTGAGCTGGTGGTCGACTGCGCCGACCCGGTGGCGCTGTCGCGTTTCTGGGCGGAGGTGCTGGGCTATGTCGAGCTGAGCCGCGAGGAGCCGGACGACGGCATCGAGATCGGCCCCGCCTCGGGCTTCGGCGGCGCGGCCCCGACGCTCGTGTTCAGCCGGACCGCCACGCCGAAGGCGGGGAAGCTGCCGCTGCACCTCGACGTGAACCCGGTCGACCGGGACCAGGACGCGGAGCTGGCGCGACTGCTGTCGCTGGGCGCGCGGCCGGCCGACATCGGCCAGACGGGCGAGGAGGCGTGGTACCCCCTCCAGGATCCGGAGGGCAACGAGTTCTGCCTGTTGCGGCGGCGCCTGCCGGAGCTGTGAGACCGCGGCACGGGTTGCCGGGCGGACCGTCAGACCCGTTGCAGGGCGCGGAGAAGCACCCGCGGCCGGCCGCCGAAACCCTCCGCCTCCATGGCCGCCAACGCGATCCTGGGTAGTTCCCTGGCGGCCGGGAACGCGATGAAGCGAGGCACCCACGTCGGCTGGAACTTGGCGTTGAAGCGGTACAGGCTTTCGATCTGCCACCACCTCGAGCCGAGGCGCAGCAGGGACGCCCACGCGCGGGCCACGGGTCCGGCGCCGATCCGCTCGCCGCGTTCCAGTGCCGCCCGGAACACCGCGAAGTTCAGTGAGACCTGCCGCACCCCGAGCGAAGCACACCCCGCCAGCAACGACGTGATCATCAGCTCGTTCAGCCCACCCGTCGCCGCCCGGTCACGGCGCATCACGTCCAGCGACAGGCCCTCCGCGCCCCACGGGACGAACTGCAACAGCCCGTCGCACCGGCCGTCCCGTTCCGCCGTCACCAGCACGCAGTCCGGGTCGTCCGCCGCCGCCGTGCGGCACAGGGCCATCGAGAAGCCGCGTTCCGGTTCCGTGCCACGCCATTCCTCGGCCAGCTCGGAGAGTCGCGCACGCTCCACTTCGGACACCTCGGCGGCCCGGCGCACGCGGACCGTGTAGCCGGCACGGCGGGCACGCGCCGCCAGCTGCCGCACGTCCCGCATCGCGCGACCGTCGACCGTGAACGTCGTCGCGTCGACCACCGCCTCGTCACCCAGCTCCAGCGCACGCAGGCCATGCCTCGTCCACACCGTCGCGCCGCGCTCCGAGCAGCCCAGCACCGCCGGCACCCAGCCGTGTCCGGCGCAGGTCTCCAGGTATGCCTCGATCGCGCCCGGCCACGCCTCCGGATCGCCCAGCGGGTCGCCGGAGGCCAGCGCCACCCCGGCCAGCACGCGGTAGGTCACCGCCGCCTTCTCCGACGGCGAGAACACCACCGACTTGTCCGGCCGCAACGCGAAGTACGCCAGCGAGTCCTGCGGCCCCACCAGCCGCCGCAGCTTGGCGTCCGCGCACCCCAGCGGCGCCGGCTCGGCCGACCGCAGCAGGAAGTACCCGCCCAGCACGGCCGCCGTGATGCCGCTCGCCAGGCCGATCGCCGCCGTCAGGTCGTCCAGGAACTCCACCCGGAAGCCGACCGGGCCCTCGATGCCGACCAGCGACAGGGCCGCGTGCGTCAGGCGGTCGTCCACCGACGGGTGGCCGAGCAGCCGGTGCCGCGCGAACAGCATGATCACGAAGTTGATCAGCACGCCGCCGAGCGCGACCTGCAGGAACACCCGGATGCCGAGCCACCGGCCGGTCACCGGGTCCGGCGCGGCGGTGAACTCGCGGCGGTACGCCACCAGCGCCACGAACAACGCCGCCGTGACCACCGGCGCCACGATCGCGTGCCGGAACACCAGCTGGAGCACGGCGATCAGCGCCGTGAGGGTCACCGCGAGCTGCCAAGCGCGCCGCTTGCGCCGCCGCAGCCCGGTCGCGAGCATCAGCAGCCCGACCCCGGCGACCGCGGTCACCATCAACGCGCCGACATGCGCCTGGTACGGCACGCCGAACCAGGTCGCGATCGAGGGCCGGAACATCCGGCGTCCGAACGGCAGTGCGACCACGAGGATCGCCAGCAGGCCGGCGACCCGTGTCGTCGTCGCCAGCACCCGGACCGCGCCTCCGTTGTAGACACCCCAGGTGTTTCGCATGGCATCGCCCCTTCGCCGCCTCAATTGATACGCCCGGAAAAACGTGATCGCCATCCCGGAGTCCGTATTTCAGCCAACTCTCAGGAATTTCCATCACAATGGCGGGCGTGAGTGTGTCACTGCTGTCCGGATGGTTGCCGACTACCCTCCGGATCGCCGCCCTCGTCGCCGCCGTCGTGGCGGTCGCGCGGTGGGACCGGCGCTGGTGGACGCGTGTCGTGCCGGTGGCCCTCGTGGCCGCCGTCGCCGTCGCGGTGATCGTCTCGATCGTCGCGAACGACGCGCTCCAGCAGCCCGAGCCGCTGCCGGACGAGGTGTGGTTCTGGGTCGGAGTGATTGTGTTCGCGCTGGTCATGGCCGTGTGGCGCGGGCAGTCGTGGCGGCGGTTCGCGGCGGCGGGTGCGGTTGTGCTCGCGGCGGCCTCGGCGGCCAGCACGGTGAACACCTTCGTCGGCTACTACCCGACGGTGGGTGCCGCGTTCGGTGAGCTGGCCGGGCAGCCGGTGCCATCGCAGGTGGGTGCCGGCCAGCTGTCCACGGTGGATCGGAGCACCCCGGACGGGCGGGTGGTCCCGGTGAACATTCCCGACACTTACAGTCATTTTACTCATCGGGAGGAATTCGTTTACCTGCCGCCCGCGTGGTTCCGGTCCGGTCGAAAAGAACAGTTTCCGGTAATCGAGATGATCGGTGCCGAGTTCTCGACTCCGCAGAACTGGCTGCGGGCGGGCAACGCGATCGGCGTCGCCGACCTGTACGCGCGGCACCACCACGGCCGCGCGCCGATCCTGGTGTTCGCCGACGCGTCGGGCGGGTTCACCGTCGACACCGAGTGCGTCGACGGGCCGCACGGCAACTCCGAGGCCCACCTCGTCAAGGACATCCCGGCCTACATGGCCGCGCACTTCGGCGTGTCGCCGACGGGCTGGGGCGTCGCGGGCTGGTCGATGGGCGGCACCTGCGCGGTCGACCTGGCCGTCGAGCACCCGGACGTGTTCACCCGCTTCCTCGACATCTCCGGCGACGTCGGCCCGAACGTCGGCGACCGGGCGACCACGATCGCCACGCTGTACGGCGGCAGCCGGGCGGCGTGGGCGGCGCACGACCCGCTGACGGTGCTCGCGCACCATCCCCGCTACCACGGCGTGTACGGCGTCTTCGCGGACGGGACGCTGGAGCACCGGACGACCCGGGCCGCGTACCGCCTCGCGGCGGCGTGCCGGACGGACGGCATCGACGCCCAGGTGGTCGTCCAGCCGGGCGGCCACAACTGGCAGTTCGGTGCGCAGGAGTGGGCCGAGGAGCTGCCGAGGATCGCCGCGTCCATGTCGACCACGCCGACCTGACGGGAACCACGGCACGCCACCGGTGGTCCACCGGCATGCGTGCCGTGTTCCTCGTCGTGTTGGTGCTGGTGGCCGGCTGTGCGGAGCGCCATGCCGGCGCCCCGGAGGCCGACGGGCAGGTGATGCCGGCCGACTTCGCCGGCACGGTCGAGTACGCCAACGGCTCGGTCCCGCCGCCCTACCACTTCCGGTGGCGGCTGACGTTCGACGCGTCGACGGCCGTGGTCGAGTGGCGGCCGGGGTACGGCGAGTCGACGCCGTGGCGGGAGAGCGTCGACATCAACGCCGAGCAGCGGACGGCCCTGTACGGGCGGCTGCGTGACCTGGGGGTGTTCGGCCCGGCCGAGGCCATGGACGGCGGCATGGCCGGCGGCATGACCTACGACCCCGGCCCGCTCGGGGCGAGCGAGCGCGGTGCGCGACTGCTCGACGGTGTCGCGGACGCGGTGCGCGAGCTGGTCCCGGCCGAGGTCTGGGACGGCCTGAAGGCCAGGCAGGACGACTGGAGTGCCCGGCAACCCAAGTAGTCTCCGAAGCTATGCCAGAGCTGAGTGGACAACAGACCGTCCAGGCCGCCGACCACGTGCTGCACGATGTCGGCACCGCGTGGATGATCCACGAGGACACGGGACGACGGGGCGTCGAGTACGGCTACGACAAGCCCAGGACGTTCTACTTCGCCGGGCGCGGCGGGGTGCTCGGGGACGTCGACCCCGGCGTCGTGATCGCGGCCTTCGGTTGGTGGGACCCGGGTCTCGTGCGGCTCATGTGGGACCGGGGCCTCGCGTTCGCCACGCCGAGGGAGAGCGCCCGCCGGTACGCCGAGGCCTGCGCGGCGTGGGCGGAGGACCACCTCACCGGCTTCGAGCACACCGACCGGCTGTCCGAGCTGGCCGAGCGGGTCGTCGACGCTGCCGACGAGTCGTGCCTGTCGCTGTTCGCCGGGTGGCGGGCCGAACCGCGCGCCGACGGCGGCGTCGGCCGCCTGCTCCAGCTCGTGCACGTGATGCGTGAGTGGCGGGGCTCGGTCCACCTGGTCGCGACGACCGCGGTCGGGCTGGGACCCCTCGAGGCCATCCTCGCCAACGAGGGAGAGTCGCAGGCGCGGTTCCTCGGCTGGCGTGCCGAACTGCCGAACTGCGACCACCTCAAGGACCGCCACGTCCAGGCCCAGGAGATCACCGACCGCCTCCTCGCGGCCGAGTACGAGCGCGCACTCTCCCCAACCGAACGCGCCGAGTTCGCCGACCTGGTCCACAAACTCGGCACGAACGTCCTCCACCCCTGACCCCCCGCGAGTCCCGCGTTCAAACACCGCGAGTCCCGCGTTCAAACACACCGACTCCCGCGCTCGGACACACCGAACTTGCGGGTTCGTGCACACCTGACCCGAGTGCGCTGTCCTCTGGCGCTCGGGTCAGGTGTGCACGTGCGAGAGGAGTCGAGCTGATCGGCTCCGCGCGTTCGCCCGATCCGGCGGTCGTCAGTAGTCCGGGAGGTCGATCCTCGTCGCGAAGCGGTCGGTGAGCTTCATCATCGCGCCGAAGAGGGCGGCGTGCCTGAACGTCCAGTTCCGCATGGTGATGCCACGCCTGGTGTGCGGCGCGAGGAACCGGCCGGCGTTGCCCTGCCTGGAGACCTTCGCGTACGGGCGGAACAGCTCGGTGTACCGGCGGAAGGCGACGGTGTGGTCCCCGCCGGCCCGGTGCAGCTCGCCCGCGAGCACGTACGCGCCGACGACCGCGAGGCCGGTGCCGAAGCCGCCGAGCGTGTTGCCGTACGCGGAGTCGCCGAGCAGCACGACCCGACCCCTGGCGTAGTCGTCCATCGCGACGCGGCTGATCGTGTCGAGGTAGAGGTCGGTGCAGCCGGGAACCTTGGCGAGCAGTTCCGGGATCCGCCAGCCACCACCGCGGTAGGCGTCGAGCAGGAGCTTCTTCTGCTGGTCGGGGTCGTAGCGGTCGTAGGTCAGCTCGGGGGAGGCGAAGACGAAGAAGGCCTCGGCCTTGGGACCGCCGACGGCGACCATGCGGCCGGGCTCGTTGTACATGAACGCGTCGCCGGGGACGCCGAGGCTGGCGAGGGCGTAGTAGTGGCCGAGGAAGTGGACGTGGTCCTGCTCCGGGCCGAAGGCGAGACGGCGGACGTTGGAGTGGATGCCGTCGGCGCCGACGACGAGGTCGAAGGTGCGCGGGGCCTGGCGTTCGAAGGTGACGTGCACCCCGCCGGTGGACTCGGTGAGCGAGGTGACGGAGTCGCCGAAGACGTACTCGCAGCTGTCCCTGGTGCGCCGGTGGAGGATGTCGGCGAGGTCACCGCGGCGGATCTCGACGTCGCCGCCGGTGAACTCGCCGGGAATGACGGTGAGCGGCCTGCCCCGCGCGTCGACGACGGTCTGGTCGTGACCACCGGTCTGGCGGCGGTGGACCTCGTCGAGGATGCCCATCCTGGTGAGGACCGTGCGGTGGATGTCGCCCTTGAAGTCGACGGCCTGGCCGCCGGCGCGGAGGACGGGCGACCGCTCGACGACGGTGACGGTGGCGCCGTAGCGGGCGAGCCAGAGCGCCAGGGCCGGACCGGCGATGCTGGCGCCGGAGATGAGGACTGTCGTGTTCTTCATGTCCCGCAGGGTCGCGGGGACCGCCGACAGCCCACCGACACCCGGCTGACAGCCGCCGGCGGGCACTGTCAGGGCAGTTCGGCCAGCGCCTCGTCGCGGGTCTGGCGGGCGCCATGGGCGTACGCGGCCGCGAAGGCCTCCGTGCCCAGCTCGGCCGTCGCCCGTGCCGCCGTCGCCGTGACCAGGGGATCGCCCGCGACGGCGGTTCCGCGCAACGCCACCGCCGACCCCAGCAGGAACGCCGCGCGCTCGGCATGCGCGGTACTCGCCAGCCCCTCCACCGCCGCCGCCAGCGTCGCCACGAACGGGGACGTGCGGGCCGCCGTCATCGCCTCCTCGTGCCGGCCCAGCGCGGTCAGGATCCGCGCCCGCACGGGGGTGCCGCCGAAGTCGTCGCGGGCCGCGGCCAGCGCCTCGGCCAGGTCCTCGGGTGACCGCGCCAGCCCCAGCAGCACCGCGGGCGCCTCCTGCCCGGCCCGCCGCGACAGCTCACCGGCACGCAGGAGGTCCGCGTGGGCCCCCGGCGAATCCCCCTGCCGCATCAGGCTGTCCGCCCGCCGGCACAGCACGTCCACGCACTCCTCCAGCGCACCGAACCGCTCGTAGTACCCCAGCGACTCCGCCCACAGCGACAGCGCCCGCTCCCACTCACCCCGCCAACCGGCCACCTCCGCCAGCCAGTCCAGCGCCTGCGCCATTCCCCACCGCTCGCCCAGCGCCCGGAACGTCGCCAGCACGTCCAGCAGCTCGGCCTCCCCTGGCGCGGGCCGACCGTCCAGCACCAGCATGATCCCCATGCTCAGCCGGTTGAGTGCCATCGTCCACGGGTCGGTGCCCGGCAGCGCCTCCATCGAGTCCACCGGGTCCCACGGCGCGCCCGCCCACGGCCCGGCGGTCATGCCCCACACCGTCGGCACGAACGGGAACCGCGGCGGCCCGTCGAGGCCACGCAGGATCTCGCGGGCCCTCGTCCAGTGCGACAGCTGCCGCGGCACGGCGTGTACCACACACGCCACGTACTCCTCACCGTCGGCGAAGCCCGGCACCGCCAGCAGTCTCATCGCCGACTCGCTCGCCTGGCTGTGCCGTCCGGACAGCCACCAGTACGCCGTCAGGGCCGCCACCAGCCGGTACCCGGTCGCCGGATCGCCCAGCACCGACCACCGCAGCGCCGCCATCAGGTTGTCGTGGTCCGCCGACAGCGTCGCGAGCCAGTCCAGCTGCTCGGCCCGCCGCAGGTGCGGGTCGGCCCGCTCCGCCAGTGCCAGGTAGTACCGGGCATGCGCGGCCCGCGCGTCCTCGGGCGCACGGGCCGCACAGAACAGCCGGATCGTCTCCAGCATCCGGTACCGCCGGCCGTCCGTCTCGACGAGAGACCGATCCACCAGGTCCGCCAGCACGTCGTCGGTCGTCTCGCACACGGCCTCGACCGCCGCCAGCGAAGCACCGCCGGCGAACACCGAGAACCGCGCCGCGACGGCCCGTTCGGCCGGCGTGAGCAGGTCCCAGCTCCACTCCACCACCGCCGTCAGCGTCCGGTGCCGCGCGGCGGCCGTCCGGTCGCCGCGGGACAGCAGCCGGAACGGGCCGTCCGAGGCCAGCCGCGACGAAAGCTCCGCCACCGTGAACTGCCGCAGCCGCGCCGCCGCCAGCTCGATCGCCAGCGGCAACCGGTCGACCGCCGCGCAGATCGCGGCGACGTCCGCCCGGTTGGCGTCCGTCACCGCGAAGCCCGGCCGGACCGCCGCCGCCCGGTCGGCGAACAACCGCACCGCGTCCGCCCCGAGCGGCGCCAGCGGCAGCAGCGTCTCGCCCGTGAGCCCCAGCGGCTCCCGGCTCGTCGCGATGACCGACAGCCCCGGGCAGGCGCCCAGCAGCGTCCGCACCAGCCCGGCGACCGCATCCACGACCTGCTCGCAGTTGTCCAGCACCAGCGTCGACGACTGCCGGTCGAGCGACGACACCAGCCGCCGGACCGGGTCCCCGGCCGACGGCACGAACCCGGACTCCCGCAGCCCCAGCGCCCCGAGCACGGCATGCGGCACGAGATCGCCGTCCTCGACCGGCGACAGGTCGACGAAACACGCGTCCCGCGCGAACTCGCACGCGAGCCGCGTCTTGCCGGTACCGCCGGGCCCGAGGACGGTCACCAGCCGCGCCGAAGCGAGTCCACGCAGCCGCGCCATTTCCTCGGCCCGGCCCACGAAGCTCGTGAGCTGCGCCGGCACCCCGACCCGCCGCGGCGACCGGTCGGCACGCAGGATCGCCAGGTGTGTCGCGGACAGCTCGGGGGAGGGGTCGGCGCCCAGCTCGTCGGCCAGCAGCCGGCGGGTGTCCTCGTACGCGGCGAGCGCCTCGGCCTGCCGCCCGGTCGCGTGCAGTGCCCGCATCAGCTGGCCACGCAGCCGTTCCCGCAACGGGTTCGCCGCCACGAGGGACCGCAGCTCCGCCACGGACGTCCCCTCCGGTAGCGCCAGCTCGGCGTCGACGAGGTCCTCCAGCGCGCCGAGCCGCAGCTCCGCCAGGCGCGCGGCCTGAGCGGAACCGTGTGGCAGGTCGGCGAGCGCGGGCCCCCGCCACAACCCGACCGCCTCCCGCAGCACCGCCGCCGCCTTGTCGTGGCCCCCCGCCGCGAGCAGCCGCCGGCCCTCCCCGGCGAGCCGCTCGAACCGGAGCGCGTCCACGTCGTCGGGGTCGACCGCGAGCCGGTAGCCGACCCCGTCGTACTCGACCGCGACCGACCTGCGCAGGCGGGACACGTGTGCCTGCACCGCCCCCGCCGGGTCCGTGGGCGGCTCGTCCCCGTACTGCGCGGCGATGATCGCGTCCACCCCGACCACCCGGTTCGCGTTCAGCGCCAGCAGCACCAGCAACGCCCGTGGCCGCGGGCCGCCGACGGTGACCGGCGCACCGTTCGCGCCGGTCACCTCGAGTGACCCCAGAATCCCGATCCGCACGCTCACGACAGTAGGGCCGCGCTCCTAGGCCGTCGCGCCGCCGTCCAGCACGAGGTCGTGACCGACCGTGAAGCCGGACTCCGCGGACGCCAGCCACAGCACGGCCGACGTGACCTCCGCCAGCGTGCCGACCCGGCCGATCGGCAGCGCGGACCGCAGCCGGCTCGCCCGGTCGGCCGGCGTCTCACCGGGCAGCAGTGACATGGGCGTGTCCACCGGACCGGGGCTGACCGCGTTGATGCGGATGCCGTCCGAGACGTGCTCCAGCGCCGCGTTGCGGGTGAGCGCACTCACCGCCGCCTTCGTCGCCACGTAGGCGCTGATGCCCGGGCGCCGGGCGTGCGCGCCCAGGTTCGACGCCGTGTTCACGATCGTGCCGCCGCCATGGGACCGCATGTGCGCGATCTCGTGCTTCATCGACAGCCACGTGCCGGTGAGGTTGGCGTCGACGGCACGCGACCACTCCGCCAGGGACAGGTCCGCCACCCCGCCACCCACGAACACCCCCGCGTTGTTGAACGCCACGTGCAGGCCGCCGTGCCGGCGCACCACCGTCTCGACGAGCGCGGCCACGTCGTCCTCACGGGTCACGTCCGCGACAACGAAACTCGCCGTCCCGCCGCCGGACTCGACGAGCTTCACCGTCTGTGCCAACGGTTCCGCCGACCGCCCGGCCACCGCGACGGTCGCCCCCTCGGCCGCGAACGCCTCCGCCGCCGCCCGGCCGATCCCCGACCCGCCACCGGTCACGAGCACCACCTGGTCCACAAAGCGCATGGGCGGGAGGCTATCCGTATCTGGAACGAACGGTCAAGAAAACCACACGGCGTCGACCGGGCCGGGCAGGCGCAGCCGCCAGCCCTCCGGCGCCGGCCGGGCGCCGGGCGCCGGGCGCAGGTCCGGCATCCGGTCGAACAGCTCGTCGAGCGCAGTGCGTGCCAGCGCGATGACCGTCGGGTACGCGGGGCAGTGCCGCGGCCCGCCGCCGAACCCGAGATGTGGCCGCATCTCGCGGTGCACGTCGAACCGGTGCGGCAGCCGGAACACCGACTCGTCCCGGTTGGCCGACGCGACCGACACCGCCAGCGCGCCGCCGGCGGGGATCTCCTTGCCGCCCAACGACACCGTGCGGGTCGTCCGCCGGGTCAGCACGCCGACCGGCCCGGCCCAGCGCAGTGCCTCGTACACGGCGGCGCCCAGCAGGTGCCGGTGCTCCCGCACTGCCGCGAACTGCTCGGGCTCGGTCCACAGCGCCGCCAGCGTCCACGCGGCGAGCCAGCCGGGCTCCAGGACGCTCACGGCGAGGTTCTTCAGCAGCGGAACGGGATCCGCGTCCGCGTGCACCAGCCGCGCCACCAGCGAGTCGTCCGGCCGGCGCCGCAACCGATCGATGATCACCGCGGCATCGTCGCCGGCGTCCGCGTCCGGATCGCGTGCGAGCGTGTTTCCCCAGTGCAGCAACGTGTCCGCGCAGCCAAGGCCCAGGCCGAGCACCGTCGCCCCGGCGACGGCCGCGACCGGCTCGAAGTACTCGGCGGTCAGATCGGCCGTGCCAAGGGCGAACAGGTCGTCGGCGGCCTTGCGGGCGATCGGCCGGGTGATGGTGTCCACCTCGGCGGCGGTCAGGCCCGGCCCGTAGGCGGTGCGGAACACCTCGTGCAGCTCTTCGTGCTCGTAGGCGAAGGACGCCGGGTCGGAAAGGACGCGGAGCACGTCGTGCCAACGGGTGACGAGCCACTGCCCGGTCTCCGGCAGCCAGGTGACCGGATCCTCCGCGCGCAGCCGCGTATACGCCGAGTGTGGATCGGCGGAGAGCTCGGCGAGCGCGGTCATCAGGTTGACACTAAGAGTGACAGCGCGAATTCAGTTGGTTACGAGCCCATTCGCCGCCGACGAGTTGTGCTTTCGAGACATCGGGACCGCCGCACGAGCCGCGCTCAGACCACCCCGTGCTCCGGTGGTGTGACGTTGAGGACCGTCGCGGTCGGGATCATGGTCACGGTCTGCCGTCTCGGCCCGTCAGCCATTCGGATGCCCACCCATCGTTCGCCCGTGATCGGGTCAGGTTCCAGCGGGCCGACGACCTCACCGACGCGAAACCGCTCGCCGTGCTCGTCACGCAGCAGGAACGTGACCTTCGAGCCGCGCGCCGGGCTCCTCTCCACCTTCGCCACCGTCACTCACCTCAACCAGGCCATTGGGGGATTCTGATACACGTATTCCCGAAAACCGGGCCGGCTAAGCACCTGACCATGAACTAACCACCTGAGGCACACTTACCGGTGTGCGCCTGCTCACGATCACCGCCGTGCTCCTGCTGGTCGCGGGCTGCGGCTCCGAAACGCCCGCCAGCGCCCCGTTCACCAGGATCGATCTGCCGTCCGGCGCCGTGCCGACCCGCGTCACGGCCGACGGCGACGCCCTGATCATCGGCGTCCGCGAGGACGGCGGGCCGGGCCTGCTGCGCTACGAGAACGGGCGCACGACTGAGATTCCGGTCACCCCGGTCACCCCGTACGGCCAGGTCGCCGACTGGGTCTCCCTCGCCGCGAACGGCCACGACATCCTCGCCGTCGGCGGGAAGTCCGGCGGCGCGCACATGAACGTCCGGTGGAGCGTCTGGCGCATGCGGGGCACGGCGCTGTCCGAGCAGCCGCAGAGGTTCTCCGCGTTCGGCGGGTACGGCGCCGGCGCGCTCGTGGACGGCGTGTACCCCACGAGTGGACCGCTGCTTGTCGGCGTCTGGCAGGGCGCGAGCGGCGGCTCCGACGGGGCGGTGTGGACCACCGACGGCACCGAGTGGAACCGCCAGAGCTCGGCTGGGACCCCGCTGGAGAGCACTGGCGACTCCCTCAAGTTTCCCATGTCCGCGACGTCGCACGGCGCTGACGTCCTGATCGCGGGCTGGCAGCTGACGGGCGGCAGGCAGCGGCCGGTGGTGTGGACGCTGCGCGACGGCAGGTACACCCTCACGACGCTCCCGGACGGGGGTAGGGCGGCCATGGCCATCACCGTGAGCTGCGCGGACACGTGTGCCGTGGCCGGCCGGGTGGACGGGCGGCTGGCGGTGTGGCGGCAGACGGGTAGCACGTGGCAACGGGTTTCCGGGGTCCCGGACGTGCCCGTCGGGGACCATGACCGGCCGGTGCCACCAACCGGTGACACCCTGGTGTACTCCGATCGGAGTAGCGTGCACGTTGCTACCCTCGGTGGTGAAGTTCGCGACGCGGCCGGCCCCACGGGAGTGGTGACGGCAGTCGTGCGGGTCGGCGACACCACGTACGTGTTGGCGGGACCCGGTGGAGACAACAACCAAACTCTGTGGCGCGCTGGCCAGGGCTGACCGCCTGGTCGCGCGTCGGCTCGGGCGCCCGCACCGAACGAGCCGGCCTTCCCACCACGTGACCGACGTCGCGCTGGCGAAGCCGGCTCGGTAAAGTCAGGGTCGGGCCGAGAGGCGCTGCAACGGACTGGGGTCCGCCACGCTCGACCCGGCTGAACCGCGAAAGCAAGGGCGCCTCCCACTCGAAACGGGAGGCCGCATGAGCAAGGTCGACGCTCTTCGCGCACTGCTCGACTCACGGATCGCCGTGCTCGACGGCGCGTGGGGCACCATGCTCCAGACCGCCTCGCTGACGCCCGAGGACTACCGGGGTGACCGGTTCGGCGACGACCACACGCACGACGTGACGGGCGACCCCGACCTGCTCAACATCACCCGCCCGGACGTGATCCTGGACGTCCACCGTCAGTACCTCGCGGCGGGCGCGGACATCACGACCACCAACACGTTCACCGCGACCTCCATCGGTCAGGCCGACTACGGCCTCCAGGAGCACGTGCGCGAGATGAACCTCGCCGGCGCGCGGCTGGCCCGCCAGGCCGCGGACGAGTTCGACGGCAGGTTCGTCGCCGGCTCGATCGGCCCACTGAACGTCACGCTGTCGCTGTCGCCGAAGGTCGAGGACCCGGCGTACCGCGCCGTCACGTTCGACCAGGTCAAGGCCGCCTACGCGGAGCAGATCTCGGCGCTCGCCGAGGGCGGCGTGGATGTGCTGCTCATCGAGACGATCTTCGACACGCTCAACTGCAAGGCCGCCGTCGCCGCGGCCCGTGAGGTCGCTCCGGACCTGCCGCTGTGGATCTCGGTGACGATCGTCGACCTGTCCGGGCGCACGCTGTCCGGCCAGACGGTCGAGGCGTTCTGGCGCTCGATCGCGCACGCCCACCCGCTGGTCGTCGGCGTGAACTGCTCGCTGGGCGCCGCCGAGATGCGCCCGCACGTCGCGGAGCTGGCCCGGCTCGCCGACACCTACGTCGCCTGCCACCCGAACGCCGGCCTGCCCAACGCGTTCGGCGGCTACGACGAGACGCCGGAGCAGACCAGCGAGCTGCTCGGCGACTTCATCGGCGCCGGGATGGTCAACATCGTCGGCGGCTGCTGCGGCACCACGCCCGCGCACATCGCCAAGATCGCCGAGGCGGCGCAGGACAGGCCCGTCCGCACGGTGCCGGAGGTCGAGCGCCGGTCCCGCTTCGCCGGCCTCGAGCCGTTCGAGATCGGTCCGGACACCGGTTTCGTCATGATCGGCGAGCGCACCAACGTCACGGGTTCCGCCAAGTTCCGCCGGCTCATCGAAGGCGACGACCACCAGGCCGCCGTGGACGTCGCGCTGGACCAGGTGCGTGGCGGCGCGAACCTGCTGGACGTCAACATGGACGCCGACCTGCTCGAGAGCGAGCAGGCGATGACCACGTTCCTGAACCTGATCGCGACCGAGCCGGAGGTGGCGCGGATCCCGGTCATGGTCGACAGTTCCCGGTGGACGGTCATCGAGGCCGGCCTGAAGTGCCTGCAGGGCAAGGGAGTCGTCAACTCGATCTCCCTCAAGGAGGGCGAGGAGCCCTTCCTGGAGTACGCCCGCAAGATCCAGGGCTACGGCGCCGGTGTCGTGGTCATGGCGTTCGACGAGCAGGGCCAGGCCGACACCGCCGACCGCAAGGTCGAGATCTGCGGCCGTGCCTACGACCTGCTGACGCAGAAGGTCGGGTTCGCACCCGACGACATCATCTTCGACCCGAACGTGCTCGCGGTCGCCACCGGCATGGCCGAGCACAACGGTTACGCCAAGGCCTTCCTCGACGCGCTGCCCAGGATCAAGGAACGCTGTCCGGGCGTGCACATCTCCGGCGGCATCTCGAACCTGTCGTTCTCCTTCCGTGGCAACAACGTCGTGCGTGAGGCGATCCACTCCGCGTTCCTGTTCCACGCGGTGGGGCTGGGTCTGGACATGGGCATCGTCAACGCCGGCCAGCTGGCGGTGTACGCGGACATCCCGAAGGACCTGCTCGAACTGGTCGAGGACGTGCTGTTCGACCGCCGCGAGGACGCGACCGACCGGCTGGTCTCCTTCGCGGAGAACGTGAAGGGCAGCGGCACCAAGCGGGTCGTCGACCTGTCGTGGCGCGAGGGGACGGTCGAGGAACGACTGTCGCACGCCCTGGTGCACGGCATCGTGGACTTCATCGAGGCCGACACGGAGGAGGCTCGGCAGAAGCTCCCGCGGCCCCTGCAGGTCATCGAGGGTCCGCTGATGGACGGCATGAAGATCGTCGGCGACCTGTTCGGGTCCGGCAAGATGTTCCTGCCGCAGGTCGTGAAGAGCGCCCGCGTGATGAAGCGGTCCGTCGCCTACCTCGAGCCGTTCATGGAGGCCGAGAAGGAGCAGATGCGGCTCGAAGGCAAGATCGACACCGGCCGCGGCCAGGGCAAGGTCGTCATGGCCACGGTCAAGGGCGACGTGCACGACATCGGCAAGAACATCGTCGGGGTCGTCCTGGGCTGCAACAACTACGAGGTGATCGACCTCGGCGTGATGGTGCCCGCCGCGACCATCCTGGACACCGCGGTGGCCGAAAGCGCTGACGTCGTCGGCCTTTCCGGTCTCATCACGCCGTCGCTGGACGAGATGGTCTCGGTGGCGGCGGAGATGGAGCGCCGCGGCCTGAAGCTCCCGCTGCTGATCGGCGGCGCCACGACGTCCCGGCAGCACACGGCCGTCCGGATCGCGCCGGCGTACTCGAACATCGTGGCGCACGTGCTGGACGCGTCGCGGGTCGTCGGCGTGGTGTCGGACCTGCTGGACCCGGACCGGGCCGAGGCGCTGGCCAAGCGCACCCGCGAGGACCAGGACACGCTGCGCGAGCAGCACGAGCACAAGCGCCGCCAGCCGTTGCTGACCCTCGAGCAGGCACGCGCGAACCGCGAGGTCGTGGCGTTCGACGACACCCCGACGCCGACGTTCACCGGCACCCGCGTGGTGACGCCGACCATCGCCGAGCTGCGCGAGATGATAGACTGGCAGTTCCTGTTCCTGGCCTGGGAGCTGAAGGGCAAGTATCCGGCGATCCTGGACCAGCCGGTCGCGCGTGAGCTGTTCGACGACGCGACGACGATGCTGGAGGAGATCATCGCGGCGGGCTCGCTGACCGCGCGGGGCGTGTACGGCTTCTGGCCGGCGCACTCGGACGGCGACGACATCGTGCTGGCGTCGGGCGACCGCTTCCCCATGCTGCGCCAGCAGACGCAGAAGCCCGAGGGCCGGCCGAACCGGTCCCTCGCGGACTACGTGGCGCCGTCAGGGGATTACCTGGGCGGGTTCGCGGTGGCGATCCAGGGCGCGGAGGACCTGGCCGCGTCGTACGAGGCGAAGAACGACGACTACCGCGCGATCATGGTCAAGGCACTGGCCGACCGGCTCGCGGAGGCGTTCGCGGAGTACATCCACCTGGAGGCCCGCCGCCAGTGGTTCGAGCCGGACGCCGACCCGGACCTGGCGGACCTGCACGCGGAACGCTTCCGCGGCATCCGCCCCGCGCTGGGCTACCCGGCCAGCCCGGACCACAGCGAGAAGGCCCTGCTGTTCGACCTCCTGGAAGCACAGTCCCAGGGCATCGCCCTGACGGACAACTACGCCATGACCCCGGCAGCGGCGGTCAGCGGCCTGATCTTCCAGCACCCGTCCGCCCGCTACTTCACGGTAGGCCGCATCAACCGCGACCAGGTCGTCGACTACGCCACCCGCCGAGGCCAGGAAACCGCGGAAGCCGAACACTGGCTCCGCCCCAACCTGGCCTACGACCCCGACTAACCCGCGAGTCCAGCGTCTGCACACCGCGAGTCCCGCGTTCGCACACATTGAACTGCGGTTTTGTGCAGGTCCGTGTGCACGAAACCGCAGTTCGGTGTGTCCGGACGCGGGACTCGGCATGTTTGAACGCGGGACTCGCGGGGGTCAGGGCGCCGGCCGGAGGCTGGGGGGTACTTCCGGCCGGCGTTTCCGGTCGCGCGCAAGGCGAACTGGGCCACATCAGCAGTGTCCTGGGGTATCGACACGTGCCGGGAAGTCCCTGAGTTCCGCGGCGACCAACCATTACAACGGCGGACGGGTCGGCCGCGTTCCGCAGGAAAAAGTGGGTTCCGTCACTAGAACAGCGACTCGAACTTCGCCGCCGTCTCGGCGTCGGCCGGGGTGTAGGTCGTCATGCGAAGCTCGGAACGCTGGCCCAACCACAGGTACGTGTACTCGAAGTTCAGCACACCGACCGTCTCGTTGAGAAAACGTTTCGTCAGGTTCCGCATTGGTCTGACGTCATGCCGCTGCCAGCGCTCGTCGAATGCCGGCGACTCCCGCCGCAGGCGCTTGATCAACGATTTCCACGCCGGCTCCGCGACATGCTCCGCCATCGCCGCACGCAGCTGTCCGACCAGCTGGTCGGCGCGCTCCTCCCAGTCCGGCATCCGCCACTGCCATTCCGGGTTGGTGAACACCTGCACCGTGGCGTTGCGTTCCTCGGGGGGCAGGCTCGACACGCCCATGAGCGTGTCGTAACTCTTGTTGTACGCCAGGATGTCGGTCCGCGCGTTCGCCACCACCGACGGCAGCGGATCGAGCTTGATGAGCATCTTGTGCACGCCCGGCGGGATCGCCCGGCACTCCTTCTCCCGCGGCGGCGGCGGCGCGCCGGCGAGCGTGAAGAGGTGCTTCCGCTCGGACGGGTCAAGCCGCAGCGTCCCCGCGATCGCCTCCAGCACCTGCTCGGACACGTTGATGTCCCGGGCCTGCTCCAGCCACGTGTACCAGGTCACCCCGACACCGGCGAGCTGCGCGACCTCCTCGCGGCGCAGCCCGGGCGTCCGCCGCCGGCCGGCGGGCGGCAGGCCGACCTGGTCCGGTGTGATCCGCTCCCGCCTGCTGCGCAGGAAGCCGGCAAGCTCACGGCGCCGGACGTCGAGCTGGTCGGGCATCGCCATGCCTCCACTCTGACACGCACCGGACACGGTTACCAGGTAGTGCGGGTACCAGGACAAACACAAACTGGTACTAGGTTACGCTCACGCGTTTCCTGGTACTCGTGACGACAACGCTCAACCCACGGGCGCGGACCGGGCTGACCGCCGCGGGTCTCGCGACTCTGCTGCTCAGCTACACGCTGGCGCCCATCGACCTGTTCATCGTCAACGTCGCACTGCCCACGATCCAGTCCGACCTGCACACCTCCACCTCGGCGCTGGAGTGGGTCCTCGCCGGCTACGGCGTGGCCTTCGCCATGCTGCTGGTCCTCGGCGGCCGCCTCGGCGACGCGTTCGGCCGGCGGCGCGTGCTCACCTGGGGACTCGCCGCCTTCACCGTCACCTCGATGATCTGCGGCCTCGCGCCGAACGAGGCCGTGCTGGTCCTGGCCAGGGTCGCCCAGGGCGCGGCCGCCGCGTTGCTGGTGCCGCAGGTGTTCTCGATCATCCAGGCCACGTCCACCGGCGAGCACCGCGCCAGGACCATCGGCTACATCGGCGCCGTCGCCGGGGTCGCGATGGTGGCCGGACAGGTGCTCGGCGGCGTGCTGGTGGCCGCCGACCTGTTCGGCGCCGGCTGGCGGCCGATCTTCCTGGTCAACGTGCCCATCGGCATCATCGTGATCCTGCTCGTCAACCGCACCCTGCCGGAGAGCCGGGCCGCGAACCCGATCGGTGTCGACCGATGGGGGACCGTGCTGCTGTCCGGCACACTGCTCGCGCTGCTGGTGCCACTCCTCGAAGGCCGGGCGCTGGGCTGGCCGGTGTGGTGCTGGGCGCTGCTCGCGGCCGTGCCGGTGCTCGCGGCCGGGTACCTGGCGGCGGCCCGCAGGCTGGAACGGGCCGGCGGCGTCCCGCTGTTGCCGCCGACGCTGCTGCGGTCGGCGAGCATGCGGTTCGGCATGCTGGCCGCGATCCCGGTGTTCGCCGGGTTCGGCGGGTTCATGTTCGTCTTCGCGCTGGTCTTCCAGGCCGGCCTGCACTTCAGTCCGCTCACGGCCGGCCTCGCGCTGACGCCCGGCGCCCTCGGCTTCCTGCTGATGTCACTGCAGACCAGCAGGCTCGTCGCCCGGTACGGCCGTCGTGTGCTGCTGGCCGGCGCGTTCCTCCAGGGTGCGGGGCTGATCGTGCTGGTGCTGACCCTGCTCGCGTCCTGGCCGAACGTCACCGTGTGGGGCCTCGCGCCTGGCGCGTTCGTCTACGGGGTTGGGCAGGGCGCGATCGGCCCGGTGCTCTTCCGGGTGATCCTGTCCGGGGTGCCGGCCGAGTCCGCGGGCGCCGGCAGCGGGGTGCTGACCACGACGCAGCAGACGTCCCTGGCGCTGGGTGTCGCGACCCTCGGCTCGCTGTTCGTGGCGCTGGCCGGTCCGACCGCCCTCGGCGTGCGGGACGCGCTGGTGCTCGTCCTTCTGGTGATGACGGCACTGTCCGTGGTGATCGGGCTTCTGATCACCCGACTCCCGGACCCTCGTCAGGCGTCGGTCTGACGCAGCGTCGTGCGGCCGCCGCGCCGGCAGGACAGCCGTGAGGGCTCGTGCCGGGAGGTGCGCCTGGGCGCGAAGCTCAGGCGCACCTCCCGGCCGTCGGGTTCAGCTGGGAGAAGCCTCATCGTCCGTCGCGGGCTCCGGCGGCGTCACGTCGTCGTCCGACCCGAACGGGCGAGACTGCTTCTCCTGTTCGGCGGCGGTCTTGGCCTCGTTGATCTTCTTGGCGACCTCGTCCAGCTCATGATCCTCTGCCATCCGCTGGGACTACCCAACATCCAGCCCGGCGACACTCTCGACCTTGGCGAGTGCGGAACTCGGGTGGACCGGCGTCAGGCGTTCGGGGTCGAGCCGTAGCGGGCGGTCGTGGCCATCCAGTACATCAGTCCGGATGCCAGTGCACGCACGCCTTTCGCGTAGCGGGGGGCCGGATCCGGCAGGGCGGCCGCCGCGTCGCACAGGAAGTCCAGGGTGAGCAGTTCGGCGTTGACCAGCTCGACGATCTTGGTCACCGCTTCCTGCTCGGTCAGGTCCTCGTGCGTCGTCAGCACCACAGCCAGGTTGTCGCCGGCGCCGTGGGCGGCTTCTCGCTCGTAGGAGAACAGGTCGTTGGCCCAGGTGCTCGCGTTGCTGAGGCGCAGCGCCAGGTCGGAGATCTCCGGGCGGCTGGACACGTCCTCCGGCAGCCAGGCCTCGTTCGCCAGCTCGATCAGCGCGGCGGCGTAGAACATCCCGCCGTTGTAGTGGCGGGACGTCACGTACTGCGCCGTCGTCGGCACCGAGCTCGCCGCCCGGTGCGTGCGCTCGGCCATGCTGGTTTCCAGGTAGGCCAGGTGAATCCGCGCGGCTCGGTCCAGCCAGTGGTCCGGTGCGACCGCCCGGGTCTCGGTCCACAGCGAGTCCAGGAGCACCGCCAGCGGCTCGGCCGCCACCTCGGCCGGATTGGCCTTGCCGGTGAGGATGTCGGTGATGAGCCCGACGACATGGGCGGCGTGTTCGTCCTGGTCGGGTCCCCAGATCTCGTCGAGGAAGTCGTCCAGGCAGGACATGTGGGTCAGTAATCGGCCGGCCAGCCAGAGTCCGGGATAGTCGGCGTCGGGCCACATCCGCGCGTGCTCTTCGGCGCCTTGGAAGTTGAGGAACTGTCTGGTAAGGCGGTCGGCGTCCTCATAGCCGGAAAAGATGTCCTGTTCGAGGAACCATCGCTCGGTATCGACGACGAGCTGGTCGAAGTGCTTGTTCAGGTGGGCGGGGAAAGGACATCTGATCACGAGATCCGAGTCCGGCGCCTGTTCCCCGAACCAGTGCACCGCAGGAGTCCAGCGGGTAGCCACCATGATGAGATCCCCTGTTCGTCGCCGAGCATCCGCAAGGATGCCCGAATTCGATTGAAGTGGAACAAATGCCTTACAGGGCAGTACATCCGTTCAGTCGGCGGCGAAGTCGATCACTTGAACCATAGCGGCAGCGGCAGAGTGGATCAACCTCCAGTCAACCCTTCGTTCATCTGTCCACAAAGGACTCGCGGGTGGACGTGGTTGCGAGCGCGGGTCTCACCAGCAAAGAATGTGATCTTGGCCGTACCGGGGCGGGGCGAAAAGATGCCCGAACAGCGACGGTCTTCCGCACGGAGAGCTTGGAGATCCTGAATGCGCGTGCTCATGACGTGCCAGCCGTTCTACTCACACCTCGTGCCGGTGCTGGTACCCGCGGCGAAGGCGCTGCGGCGCGCCGGGCACCAGGTGGCCGTGGCCACGGCGCCGGCCATGGCGCCCCACCTCGCCCGCGCCGGGATCGAGCACCTGCCGCTGCCGAACGTGCTGACCCTGACCGAGCTGGTGGCCAATCCCGCGGCCGTGCCGGAGGGTGACGTGCGACAGGCGTCCAGCACGCTCACGATCGCCTTCGCGGGCTCGCTGGCCGGGACCTTCGCGCGAGATGTCCTGGCAGTGGCCGAATCCTGGCGGCCCGACGTGCTGGTACGGGAGTGCAAGGAGTTCGGCGGCTACCTCGCCGCCGAGAAACTGGGGCTGCCGCAGGCGGTCCTGGACACTTCCCCCTACTCGGCACTGAATCTGCCGATGGTGCGGGACGCGCTGAACGGTCAGCGGGCCGAGCTCGGGCTGGACACCGTCGACGAGCCGGGGCACCCGGCGAACTCCCTGCTCGCCGGGGTGGTGCCGGGCGCCTGGTACCCGGACGAGCTGCGGGTTTCCTCGGCCCGCTACTACCGGCCGGATTCCCCCGCGGGCCCGCTTGAGAAGTCCCTGCTCGACCTTCCCGGCGACCGGCCACTGGTCGTCGCGGGGCTCGGCAGCGTCGCGCACACCTTCGTGCCGGAGACGCCGAAGGTGCTGGAGACGATGATCACCGCGCTGGGCGAGCTGCCGTGCACCGCGGTGGTCGCACTGGGCAGTGACCCCGGCGAGTGGGCCGGGTCGCGGCCCGGCAACGTGCGGCTCATGTCGTTCGTCCCGCAGCCACTGCTGCTGGAGTCCGCGGACCTCCTCCTCACCCACGGCGGTTTCGGCAGCCTCGCCGAGGCGATCCGCACCGGCACGCCGATGGTGCTCCTGCCGATGTTCTCCGACCAGTCGCACAACGCGGCGCGTACCGCGAAACTGGGCCTCGGCGTCCAGTTCGACGCCGAGGCCGTCACCCCGGCGTCGGTCGCCGAGAGCTGCGCGGAGGCGCTGCGAGACCCCTACCGCCACCGCGCCGCGGCGATGTCCAGGCAGGCCCGCGCCTGCCCCGGCTTCGAGGTGCTCGCCGAGGACGTTGCCGCGCTGGCGTAGTACCGCGACCGGCGGTCAGGCGCCCGATTCCTCCGCCTGTCGCGACCGGCCCAGCGTGATGAAGAAGCACTCGTGACATTCGAACCAGACGTTGTGGTAGGAGTCGACCAGAACTCCTGTCAGGTGAGCGTCCGAGCCGGACGCGAACTGGCTGTGCGCCCGGGCGAACCGCGCGCCGTACTCGGCGAAGTGCGGTGCCTCGGGGGTGATCTCGTCCAGGATCCGCTGGACCTGCTGATCTATCGGGGAAAGTCGGTCGACGAAGTCCGCGGGGCGCTGGCCTTCGGTGCGCGCCTGCCAGTCGGCGCACAGCTGCTTCAGCTCGTCGTTGAGCTTCCGAAACGTCTCGTAGTGGTCGGCCACCAGGGTCAGCGCCCGCGGGCTGGTGTCCGTCATCCGCCGGTCGGCGAACAGGCGACCGTTCGCGGTGATCTTCCAACCCAGCCGTGGTTTCCCGCTGTCCTCGGCCAAACCACGCGACTCGAGGTCGAGCAGAGTGGCCCTGACCAGCTCCGGTGGGGCGTCGAGCGCCGCGGCGAGCGACTCGGGGGTGGCGCGTCCTCTGATGCGGAGGATGTGCAGCGTCTGGTCCGCGATGTCGGCGGGCATCGGTGGTTCCTCCTCGTCCCAAGGGCGGGTACGCTGCCGGACTTCCTTGTCCCGCACGGCATCCACACCCGGAGAGCAGGAGAAGCATGAGCGCGGCAGCGATGGGAGCGACGAGGTTACTGATCCTCGACGGCTCCGTCGACCCGGACCCGGTGGTCGTCGGCGGCAAGGCGGCCGGTATCGCGCGCATGATCTCGGCCGGGCTCCCGGTACCGCCCGCGTTCGCGCTGTCCACTTCCGTCTGCCGGGAGTTCCTCGCGGCGGGTGACGGTGTCCTGGACGCGCTGTGGCCGCAGGTCCGTGCCGCGATGAGCTATCTGGAGCGGCGGACCGGCAGGCTGTTCGGTTCGGCCGACGCGCCCTTGCTCGTCTCCGTGCGCAGCGGCGCGCCGACGAGCATGCCCGGCATGATGGACACCATCCTCAACCTGGGCCTGAACCAGGAGATCTCGGACGGCCTGGCGCGCACCCAGGGGACGGCGTACGCACGCGACACCCGTCAGCGCTTCGAGCAGCTCTTCGCCGAGGTCGTCGGCGTCAGCGACACCCCGGCCGACCCGTGGGTCCAGCTGCGTCTCGCGATCGCGGCGGTCTTCCGGTCCTGGCGCTCGCCGCGGGCCGCAGCCTACCGCGGCCGGCACGGTCTCGACGACGAGGCCGGCACCGCCGTGACCGTGCAGGCCATGGTCTTCGGCAACGCGGACGAGCGTTCCGGGACCGGCGTCCTGTTCACCCGGAACCCGTCCACGGGCGACCCGGAACCCTTCGGCGAATGGCTGACCCGGGCACAGGGCGAGGACATCGTGTCCGGCACCCGGGCACCCGAGTCGCTCGACGCCCTCGCCGGGCTCCTGCCCGAGGTCCATGCCCAGCTCATGGACCACGCGCGCAGTCTCGAACAACGCAACCGCGACGTGCAGGACATCGAGTTCACCGTGGAGAGCGGCCGCCTCTGGCTGCTGCAGACACGCTCGGCCAAACGCTCTCCGCGAGGTGCGATCGCGATCGCCGCCGCGCTCGGCCGGGAAGGGCTCATCTCACCGGCGGAGGCCGTTTCCCGCGTGACGGCGGACCAGGTGCGCGCCGTGTTGGTGCCCGGCCTGGATCCCCGCGAACGCGCGGCCGCTCCGCTGCTCGCCACCGGCACCCCGGCGTGCCCCGGCGTCGGCACCGGAGTGGTCGTGACCGACCCGGACGAGGCCGAGGCCCGTGCCGCCGAGGGCGAGGAGGTGGTGCTCGTGCGCCGGACGACGAGCCCGCACGATCTGCACGGAATGCTTGCCGCCGCCGCCATTGTCACCGAGATCGGCGGCGCGACCTCACACGCGGCCGTGGTCAGTCGCGAGCTGGGTGTGCCCTGTGTGGTCGGATGTGGTGAGGACACCATGATCGGATTCGATGGTCGGATGGTCACCGTGTGCGGCGACACCGGCGAGGTGCGCGAAGGGGCGATCCCGCTCCGGGCACCGTCCGAACACGACGACGAGGACCTGCGCCTTCTCACCCAGTGGGCGCGCGACATCTCGCCGCTGGCGGCATGGCGATCGGACGAAGTCCCGGCAGGCGCCCAAATCGTGCCCGAAGTGGACGTTTCGTCCGACGCGGCCGTGGAGAACGCGGTGCGTGACAGCGTGGGCGTTGTGGTCACGGAGTATCCGCTGCCGGTGCTGCTGGCCGCGATCCACGCGCGACGGTGACCCGCGGCTGCGCCACGGGCCCCGAACTCCGGGATCCACCTGTGAAAACGTGCCCACGCGAATTCGGTGGGTCACCGCCCGGGTTCCGTAACCAATCGGCGTGTGGTTTGATTTGCCGTCACCGGCACCGGGGCTATGCCGATGCCTAGACGTCAGCGAGGACAGGGCGAAACAGTTGCGTGAACCAACCGCAGAGAACACCCAGGCGGGACCGCGGCGACGGTTGTTCTCGCGCCGGAAGTCGACGAGGAGCATCCGCAACCGCGTGCTCGCGATCGTGCTCATCCCGAGTACCGCCCTGCTGGTCACCGGCGCGTCGGTCGCCGGCTACCTGATCTCCGAGGGTCTCGATGCCCGGGACTTCTCCGGTTACCTCGGGCAGGCCATCGATCCGCTCGTCGAGTTCGTGACCGTCGTCCAGGACGAACGCACGATCTCCCTGCGTGCGCTGGGCGGTGACCCGGAGGCGCAGGGCGGACTGCAGGCGCAGCGGGACACCACGAACGCGGTGCTCGCCAAGATCACCGATCTCGCCGGCGTGGTGCAGAACCTGAACCCGGACGCGGTCTCGCAGTCCAATGCCGCGTTCGCCGAGCTGTCCAAACAGTTGGCGTTGCTACGTCAGGGCGTCGACGTGCACCAGGCGCGCGCCGCCGACGTCGACGCCTTCTACTCCGGCCTCGCCGGCGTGATCATCACCGGGCTCGAGGGCACGGTGCGCACCACCCCCGACGCGGCGACCGCGGCCGAGGAGACGACCGCGGTCGACCTGTTCTGGGTGACCGACCAGCATTCCCGGGCGGTCGGCCTGGCCGCGAACGGCGTCGCCCAGGGCGAACTCGGCGACCCCGAGCGACTGGTCATCGCTCAGCTGACCGGTGCGTACCGCAACCAGCTCATGGCGCTGACCACCCGCCTGACCCCTTCGGAGAAGGACCACTTCAAGCGCCTGACCGCCTCCTCGGCATGGCAGACCGCCACCGCGGCCGAGGACGGCCTCGCTTCGCGTGGCGAGTTGGACATCCCGCTCGGCGACTGGCTCTCGGCGGAGAAGGAGGTCTCCACCGAGCTGCTCGGGCTGTGGGGTGACCACTTCCGCTACGCCGAGTCCCTGGCCGAGGACGCCGCGAACACGTCGCTGATGCAGTCGATCATCGCCGGCTCGGTCGTGCTCGTGCTGTCCATCGTGGCGTTCCTCATCGCCGTCCGGATGGCCAACGCGCTCGTCCGCCGGCTGCGGAAGCTGCGCACGAACACCCTTGACCTGGCTGACAAGCAGCTCCCCGCGATGGTGCAACGCATCGCCGACGGCGAGGAGGTCAACGTCGACGCCGAGCTGCTCCGGGTCGACCACGGCACCGACGAGATCGGACAGGTCGCCGAGGCGTTCGAGACCGCGCAACGCACCGCCGTCGCGGCGGCCGCCGCCGAGGCGAAGACCCGCGGCGGCATCAACAAGGTCTTCCTGGACATCGCGCACCGCAGCCAGATCGTCGTGCACCGGCAGTTGGAGGTGCTCGACCTGGCGGAGTCCAAACAGGCCGATCCCGAACACCTCGAACTGCTGTTCCAGCTCGACCACCTAGCCACACACGCGCGGCGCAACGCCGAGAACCTCCTGATCCTCGGCGGTGGGCAGCCGGGCCGGAAGTGGCGCACACCGGTGGCGCTCGAGGAGATCGTGCGGAGCGCGATCTCCGAGACCGAGGACTTCGTCCGGGTCAGCGCGGTCCGGCTGCCCGACGTGAAGGTCCTCGGCAACGTGGTCGCCGACCTCATCCACCTCCTGGCCGAGCTCGTGGACAACGCGACGTCGTTCTCGCCGCCGGACGCCCCGGTGACGGTGCGCGGCAACCTGGTCGGCAAGGGCGTCGTCGTGGAGGTCGAGGACCAGGGTCTGGGCATCGGTTTCGGGGAACGGGAATATCTCAACGAGACACTGCGCAACCCACCGGACTTCCAGTCCATGGCGTTGGCGGGACAGCGACACCTCGGTCTGTTCGTGACCGGCCAGCTGGCGAAACGGCACGGGATCTCGGTGAGCCTGCAGGAGTCGGCCTACGGCGGCATCAAGGCGATCGTCCTGATCCCGTCCTCGGCGACCGAGACCGAGGGCCGCGAGTCCCCGCAGGAGTCGTCGTCCCCGGCGACGCGCACCGGCAGGCACCAGGCACCGCCGAACTTCGTGCCGCAACCGACGCAGGACCCCGTGCCGCGCCTGACCCGCACGGCCGACAACATTCCCCGGCACTGGCCCATGGAGGAGCCCGAGGATGTCTCGCCGACAGCTCGGACGAGTTTCGGGGCGTTCGAACCGGTGACCCCGGTCGCGGCGACCGAGCGGCCGGCGAGTCCGCCACCCCGCGAACGGCCGCCCACTCCTGCTCCGCGTGAACGGCCACCGTTACCGCGGCGGCAGCGTCAGGCGAACCTCGTGCCACAGCTGCAACTGGACACCGAAGCCGGTCCGAAGACCAGCCGGCCCCGGCGCACCCGCACTCCGGAGGAAGCCCACAACTCGATGGCGTCCTTCCAGCGCGGGACGCGTCAGGGGCGTGGTCTGCCGTCCGAGCACAACCGATGAACACGAATGGTCAGGCGATGAACGAAGATCTGGTCAGGAGCAACGCGAGCGGCCTGAACTGGTTGCTCGACGATCTGGTGAAGCGTCTGCCCGGGGCCGAGAGAGCCGCCGCGCTGTCCGCTGACGGGTTGCTGCTCGGCCGGTCCGCGAACCTCGACCGGGAGGGCGGCGAACACCTCGCGGCGATGGCGTCGGCGTTCCGGAGCCTCGCACGCGGCGTGGGCACGCAGTTCGACAAGGGGTTGGTCCAGCAGACGGTCGTCGAGCTCGAGTACGGCTACCTCGTGGTGACCGAGGCGGGGGAGGGCGCGTGCCTCGCGCTGCTGGCTTCGGCCAGCGCCGACCTCGGCATGATCGCCTACGAGCTGAACGTGATCGTGCAGCAGGTCGGGGACAGCATGGTGGCGACGCCCCGCGGGATGTTCACGGAGATGCCCGTTCCACACGCACCATGAAGCACGGCAGGGACGACAGGTCCTTCGAGTTCGATCCAGGGCCCCTCATCCGCCCGTTCGCGGTGACCCGCGGGCGGGCCGGGAAGGACCTGCATCAGCTCGACATCATCACGTTGGTCGTGGCCGTGCGTCCCGAGGCGGACGTCGCCGGGCTGGACCGGGAGTACGGCGACATCCTGCGGATGTGTCAGGGCCGGCCGCTCTCCGTCGCCGAGATCTCGGCCAAGCTGGGCCTGTTGCTGGCAGCGGTGAAGGTGCTCGTCAGCGATCTGATCAATTCCGGTCATCTCATTTACCGGTCGCCGCCTCCGCCCACCTCGGGCAGGCCCGACATCAAACTTCTGCAGGCGGTGCTCGATGGCGTTCGAAACCTCTGACCCGACCGCCGGCTCTCCTGGCCTCACCGGAGTGCGGGCGGTCAAGCTCCTCGTCGCGGGCGGATTCGGGGTCGGCAAGACGACCCTGGTCACCGCGGTGAGCGAGATCAAACCCCTGCGCACCGAGGAGCGGCTGTCCGCGATCGGGGCGGGGGTCGACGACCTGACCGGCGTCGAACGCAAGACCACGACCACGGTGGCGCTGGACTTCGGCCGGATCACGATCAACCAGGACGTGGTGCTCTACCTGTTCGGCACACCGGGCCAGGACCGCTTCTGGTTCATGTGGAGGGAACTGTCGGTCGGTGCGCTCGGCGCGGTCGTGCTGGCCGACACGCGGCGCCTCGACGACTCCTTCGGGTCGATCGACTTCTTCGAGTCGCGCGAGATCCCGTTCATCGTGGCGGTGAACTGCTTCGACGGCGCGGAGGTCTACGACGAGGAAGAGGTGCGCCTGGCACTCGACCTCGAGGCCCACGTGCCGGTGCAGCTGTGCGACGTGCGCGACCGCGACTCGAGCAAGCGTGTCCTCGTGCGACTGCTGGAGCACCTGATGACCGTCGCGACAGCCGGAGCGACCGCCAGCAGGTGGTGACCCTCCCGCCCGTCCCTCGCCGGGAATCCGGCGGCTGACTCGACTTCCCGCCGGCGGCGCCGGTCCGCCCAGGTACCGAGAGCTGGTACGTGGGCGAACCGGCGCCTTGTCAGCGAAGACCGATGCAGTCGGTGGTCATCGGGTGGCCGGCTCCGTCCGTTGGACGGGGGAGAGGACCTCGACCACGCCGCGGTCGCCGTCGACGCGGATCCGCTGGCCGTCCCGGATGCGGCGGCTGCCGTCCTCCGTCCCGCACACACACGGCAGGCCAAGCTCCCTGGCGACGATCGGGCCGTGGCTGAGCAGTCCGCCGAAGTCGGTGACCACGGCCCCGGCGACCAGGAAGAGCGACACCCAGCTGGGGTCGGTCGTCTCGCAGACGAGGATGTCGCCGTCGTCCAGCTCGGTCGCCGCCGGGTCCCGGACCACCCGCGCGCGCCCCTCGACGACGCCCCCGCTGGCCGCGATGCCGGTGACGGTGGTGCCCTCGGGTGCGTCCGTCGCGGCGTCACCGCCGATCTCGATCAGTTCGGGCAACCCGGCCCACGCCACGGGGAGCCGGTAGCGCAACCGGTCCTCGTACTGGGCACGACGCTGCCGCACCAGCTCGCGACGGTCGACCGCGTCGCCGGACACCAGCTCGTCGAAGGTGAGGTGGAAGACGTCGGCGGCGTCGTCCAGGAGGCCTCGCGCCACCAGGTCCGCCCCGGCTCGCCGGGCGGCGGCGCGGGCGACGTCGAACGTGAGGAGGTACCCGGCCTTGCCCTGTTCGCGCAGCGCGAGGAAGCGGGCCGCGAGGTTGGTCAGCAGCTTGATGGACCGACGCTGGAGCGGGGAAACGGCCTTCTTGAGCTCCTCGGCCGCCTCGTGCCGGATCCGGGTCTGCTCGGCACTGCGGTTGCGGGGCGCCCTCGGGTCGTCCTCGGACACCGCGCGGTAGTCGTCGCGACGGGCGAGGATCGGCGCCGGGTCCTCCCGCCACGAGGTGCTGTGCAGCTGGCCCTCGTGCGGGCCGTGGTAGCCGTGCCGGTCCAGGAAGGTCGCCAGGTCGAGCCGCTCGTGCGCGAGGAGCCAGAGGTCGTTGGCGACCTCGTTCTCGTCCGAGCCCACGCCCGACAACAGCCGGGACTCCAGGCCGGGCACCTTCGCGGCGGCGACCATGGGGGCGAGCCGGTCGGTGATTCCCGAGCTGACGAACGCCACCAGCAGGTGGAGGATCATGATCCGCTCGAAGCGCTCCCGGGCGTCCTGCAGGATCGCCAGGCTGTCGGCGGCGGGCCGCTCGGCGATCTCCGGCAGGGTCGAGAGGCGCCACTCGCGGAGCTCGGCGAACATGCGGTCGTGCTTCTTGGGCAGGGTGAAGACGACGCGCGGCGCCTTCACCGCGATGATCGGGTACCGGCGCATCGAGTTGTCGTCGACGGTGCCTTCCCGCACGTAACCGAACAGCTGCTGCTCGATGGCGGTCGCCGAGGTGCCCGGGAGGAACCCGGCGACCGTGCGGAACTGGTTGATGTTGGCCGCCGCACGCCCGGCGAAGGCGGTCCAGAACTGGTCCTCGATGCGCTCGGGCACCGCGAGCGAGGCCTTCCCGAACACCCCCATGCCACGGAACATCTTGCGGAACGCCAGCTCCATCGGCCGGTGGATGAAGGTGAAGCCGAGCGCCGTGGAGACTCCGGGGAACGCTTCGGCGACGTTGCCGGTGGTCCACGTCACGCCGGGATCGCACGCCGCGTTGTCGAGCGGGTCGGATCCTGGTGTGGGAGAGAGCATGTGCGACACCAATCATCGTTTGGTTTCAAAGGGACCGACGGATCGTAGTCCGGTCCGCGATGGACACGTAAGGGGCGGAAAGAGGTTGTGCCCGAAGAAAAAGTGAGACGGTTTCGAAGCCCGTCGGCGTGGACACGCAAATCCAGCAACGCATGGTTACGGATCCGCTAACTCAGAGGCATCGATCCAGGTCAGCGGGGTCATCTTGTTAGGCTGGGGCCCTGGTGACGTGGAAGGCGGCGGGGAGCGTGGCGGACAAGCGTCGAAGAGGCAGGCCGCCCAGGTCCGAGGGCGCGGACACGCGCGAGGAGATCCTCCGGGTGGCCCGTCAGGTGTTCAGCGAGCTTGGCTACGAGCGCACCACTTTCCAGGAGATCGCGACCCGGGCGGGTCTGACGAGGCCCGCGGTCAACCACTACTTCCGGGACAAGACGGCGTTGTATCGAGCGCTCTTTGATTCCGTAAAGGAGAGTGTCGTCGGCGCCAGCGTCGGGCAGGCGGTCGCGCAGGAAACCCTCCCGGGGCAGCTGTCGGCGTTCCTCGACGCGGCCGTCCAGATCGACTCGGGGGACCGGTCGTTCGCAAGGTTCATGGCCGCTTCGGTGCTGGACGGGTACCGGCACGAGGGTCTACGCGGCAGCACGCTGGAGCAGATCGAGCAGGTTCGCGAGTTCGTGCGCCTGGCACTGCGGTCCGCCGTCGAGTCGGGCGAGGTTCGCGAGGATCTCGATATTCCGGCAGTGACGGAAATGCTCATCGCCATTTTGTGGGGAATGGCTTTGTACGCCGGTTTCGTGGGCACCCATGATCAGTTGGAAGTGGTAGTAGACCAATTTTCAAGGTTGATCGCCGGCGCCCTCTGGTGAGGCCCCCGACCACCGGTCCGACCCCCTGAACAGCCGCTACGCGGCGAACCGGATCGAACGTAATTGACGCCAACGTAAATTTCGGCCCGCCCGGACGCTGGCAAGTTGTTGTTTATAGTAACGACGTGGTCAGGCCCAAGGTTCCGTTGATCTCGCGGCGCAAAGCGCTGGAGGTCGCTCTCGAGATCATCGACAGCGACGGACTCGACGCGCTGAGTATCCGGCGCCTCGCGACCGCGCTGGGTGTCAATGGTGCCTCGCTCTACCACCACTTCAGCAGCAAGGAGGACATCGTCATCGGCGTGGTGGACCTGGCGCTGGCGGAGGTCCGCGGCGTTGGCGAGCCCGGCGCGTCCTGGCGTCAGTGGCTGCCGGAGAACGCGCGTGCCCTGCGTCACGCTCTGCTCGCCCACCCCGCCCTGCTGCCGGTGGTCGTCGCGGCCCGGTCACACGGCCAGGGCGCACGGCTGCTGGACGCGTCCGCCGCCCGCCTCCTGAGCGATGGCGTCCCGAGCGCGGTGGTGATGCCCCTGCTCGGCGCCCTCGCGGCGTTCGCCATCAGCAGCGCCCTACACGAAACCCAGAGCAGCGGCCCGGCCGAGAGCGCCACCGAGGAGTACCCGTCCCTGGCGAAGGCCGCGGCCGAGCGCGGGTTGAACGCCGACCAGATCTACGACCTCGTCATCACGAGCATCCTGCAGGCCATCGACACCGCAGTCGAACAACAACGCGCCCGATGGCTGCCGTCGATACCGGTACCGGTCGAGGGCGCGCTGTAGCGCGGTCCTCGGCTTCGTCTGAAGACCCCCGCGATGGCACCGGCCGGTGGTCCTGTACTCGCCGGCGCCATCGTCGACATGGGACGTTGCGTGCCTGTTGCAGGACAATTCCGGCACCTGTTCTCGACCCGGATCGCCATGCCGCTCGACGAGCCGGCGCAAGTGGTGGCCTTCCCCAAGTCCGACGGGGTGCTGCGGAATGAACCGTCTACATGACTGGGTGCTCGTCCGGGATCGGTTCTCGTAGGTGTCGCAGGTAACGTTCTTCGCACGCAACGGCGTGTGCGTAGTTGCGTCGGGCCTGGGAGAGACTGAGCCGACCGTTGGGCCCGCCTCCGGGTGTCGGCGTCGTGGTCGTCCTCGCAGAAGCAGACGGGGCCGACCTCGAACTGTCCTCGTCCGCCGAGAGTCAGGATCCGTAGCAGGGACAGGAATGCGGGCAGTGAGGTTCACCCCGGGTAGTGGACACCGAGTTAGCAGGATCAGTGGTCCTGCTGAAAGGATGTCCTCATGCCTCCTCGCAAGCGCCGTTCGTACACGGCCGAGTACAAGGTCGAGGCTGCTCACCGTGTGATCGATTCTGGTCGCACGATCTCCGAGGTCGCCCGCGAGTTGGGAATCGACGCGGGCATGTTGAGCGTGTGGGTCAAAGACGAACGACGCCGGATCACTGCGGCCGGGGTCCAGGGGGACACTCCCCTGGAT